>Ga0256843_1003909_pt1 | contig 10147 bp, 10 predicted proteins | sample AlvinellametaG_FD_191572 | JGI IMG/M metagenome (GOLD analysis project Ga0256843, IMG submission 191572) | Pompeii worm associated microbial communities from hydrothermal vent at the East Pacific Rise, Pacific Ocean - Alvinella | ecosystem: Host-associated > Annelida > Integument > Unclassified ... | reverse complement strand
AAATAAAATCTTGGCTAAAATGTCACTCCACAAACAAAGGACAGCTGGCCGAGTGGTCGAAGGCGCTCGCCTGGAACGCGGGTGTAGGGTAACCTACCTAGGGTTCGAATCCCTAGCTGTCCACCATCTATTCAAAAACTTACAAATAATATTCAACTATTTCCAAAGGAATAAAAATGATAAAGAAAAGTCTTCTATTTTTAGTGATTGTTTTAATTGCTATTCAGTTTATACCTATTAAAAAAACAAACCCTCCGGTAAATGAGGCCATAGCACTTCATGCTGATAAAAAGGTGATGAAAATTTTGCGTAAGAGTTGTTATGATTGCCACTCAAATGAGACAAAATGGTCTGTTTATGCAGACATTGCACCACTCTCTTTTGGGGTAATCTCACATGTTGAAGATGGGCGAGCCGCTTTGAACTTTTCAAGATATAAAACAATACCAAAAGAGATTAAGATTGCACGTCTTAAAAGAGCTATCTCTACTGTAAAACTTGGAATAATGCCACTTAGTAGCTATCTTCTCTTTCATAAAGATGCCTCATTGACGCAAGAGGATAAAAAAATACTTATTGCATGGTTTGAAAAAGAGTTACAGAGACTACAAAATAATGAAAAGTAAGATATTAGTTTTTTTACAATTTTTTATCATCTTTTTAATGTTACTCTCTCTTGGAGAAGCGACACATGCGCTAGTGAGTGGTATTGTTATAGCTGTTATAGGTGCAGTTATAGGAATCAATGCTATCAATAGACATGAACGAGGTAATTTCAATATACGTCCAGACATAAAAGAGTCTTGCTCTTTGGTGACAGATGGCATATATGCTTATATTCGTCATCCTATGTATCTTTCTGTCTTAGTAATGATGTTTGGAGTTTTATGTATCTACTGGAGTTTGTATGAAATCGCACTCTATATCGCACTTGTAGTCGTTATGTTAATAAAACTTTTTTATGAAGAGAGTTTATGGAGATGTCATAGTGTTGAGTATGAAGCATATAAGAAAAAGACAAAACGCTTAATCCCTTTTCTCTTTTAAGATGCTATAATAACTCTATATAAAAAATAGTTAGGAGCGGGTAACCTAGATGGATGTTGAACTACTTATAAAGTCTATTGCCGGGTTAGTGATTATTCTTGGTATTTTGATTATTTTTTTCCTTTATATGCCACAGAACAAAAAGCGAGAAGCTCCTAAGAAAAAAGTTGTTATTCAGAAGAGCCCAGCTAAAGAGAAGCCAGAACTTCAAGAATTACTTGCAGTGATTAAAAATAAACATGCAACTACAGAAGAGTTATCGGAGGCTTTAGAGTCTATAATTAAATATTACGGAAAGATTCATTCAAAACTTGGTCTGCGTTGCCATCCTGATTTTGACATATATTCAGAAGTGTTATTGCGTATTTGTCGTCATCCAAATACAAATAAAAATATTATTATTAAATTTGATAAAGCATTAGAGAGATTAAACCCTGAATATATTAGAGAGATTAATGACTCTATCTCAAAGGGTTTAAACTCTAGAGGTTTTTAAGTCTATTTTTTTGAAGACTCTTTTACTGCTTGGAGAAGTTCCTCAAAACCTACCTCACTTGCATGCTCTACCTCTTTCATATTTTCAATGGCCATTTTATGGTCGCCTTTAAGTTCCGAATCAATAGCTTTTTTCAATCCTTGGTGAACATTTGTATGGTATCTTGTAATGTTAGGAACATGAGAGTTACCTTTGAGCAGTGTTTGACTTACTTCTGTAAACCATTTTCCAAAACGACAACTGTTTTCATCAACTATTGCTGTATTTTCTGATTTGAGAAGTGCATTATAACCTGCTAGTTTCATTGCGATATGATCAATTTTTCCATTACTAACGTTGAGTTCGTTTGTAAGGTTTTGAGTTTTATCTTTAATATTATTTGAGTTGTTAACAACCATAGTAATATTTTGAGAGAACTCATTGAGTACATCCATAACTTTTGAAGTTTCATTCATAAATGTCGTACTAATTTCCATCATAGAGTTTGAATTTTGTTTGAGTCCATTAATATTAATCTCAACTTCTTGTGTCGCTTTTTGAGTACGCTCTGCAAGTTTACGTACTTCATCTGCAACAACAGCAAAACCACGTCCATGTTCACCGGCACGAGCAGCTTCAATGGCAGCATTGAGTGCAAGAAGATTTGTTTGATCTGAAATATCTTTAATAAGGTTGATAATTTCAGCAATCGACATTACACTGTTGTTAAGAGAGTTTGCATCATCAGCAAGTGTGTTAGAGTGCTCCTGTATAGTTTGTACTGTAGTATCAATGTTTTGTGTTTGTTCTTGAATACTATGCATTCTATCATTTGTTTGGGAGTTTAACTCATTAATGTCATGAAGCATTAAGAGATTATCTTCAATAGTTCGTTGTAGGAATTGTGCTCCACTGTCATAACTTTGTAATATAAGATGCATATAAGCATCATTATTACTCTCTTCTTGAGGCTCTTGAGCTGTCTGTTGTAGTGAATATATCTGATCTTGCAGATTTCTGTTTTCTGCTTCAAGTTGTGCTATCTTATTTCTATATTCTTGTTTTATTGTTTCAATCTTTGAACTACATCCAAACATTTATACCCCTTTAGATTTCTTTTTTCTATTTTAGCTAGATTTAACTAAATCTTATCTGTAATAGGCCCTTGTACCTTGTAAATATGAAACTTTTGTAAAGCATTTAGTTCCGTTTCATTTTTTACAAAGCTTGCTATCAGCTCTATGCCTAAAGATTTTGTGATAACTTCTAGGGAGTTCATAGACTCTTTTGTTTGGTCAAGAAGGAAAGAGACATCTGCTTTAATAAATTTTGGATTTAAATCTTTAAGATAATGAAAGTCAGGACTCTCCCCTGTAAAAGAGTTTATACCAAAATTTAAATCATATTTTTTAAAGAGAAGAACAAAGGCCTTGAGTGTAGCACTGTTTTGAATAGCAAAACTGTCAGAAATTTCAAAATAGAGTTTAAAATTACGTTTTTTACCATAAAGATTGAGTAATTTTGCGAGTTCTTCTAAGACTTGAGAATCTTTAAGAAATTCATTTGAAAGACGAACAGAACAGATGCTTCCATTTAATTCAGGATGCTTCTCTGTGAAGAGTTTTTTGAGTGCAACGAGATATATTTTTCCAACTAAACCGAGATTTATAGCAGGAGCAATGAAATCACCATAAAAGAAGTTTTGATTTTGTTTGTTATTGATTGCAAATGTCATCACTTTGTGTGCTATCTCTTTTGTCTGTGTGTCAACAGTTGTCCAAAATTTGAGATTAAACTCTTCTTGTTCTATTGCATTTTCCAGTATAGATCTCCACTCCTCTTTTGGAAGTGCATTTTGGGTATCATCTTCGTAAACATAAAGGTTTTTATGCTCATCAGCTTTTGCTTTTGTAAGTGCATTATCTGCTCGTGTTAAAAGGGTGCTTACTGTAATGTTAGAATGGTATCTGTAAATACCTACATCAAGATAGGTTGTTTGCGTGTCAATTTTATAATTTTGGGCAAGTTGATTAAAGTGTTGAAAAATATTGTGAGTGATTGTTTCTGCTTCTGAGAGTTCACAATCTGATAACATAAGAGTAAACTCTGTTCCATTGACTCTAGCAATAATTTTTTCCTCTATCTCACTACATCTTTTGAGAAAGATTTGCGCTAAATCATAAAAGAAACTGTCAGCCTCTTTGCGTCCTAGTTGCTTATTGAGTAAATCTGCGCCATTGAGAGCGATAAGAATTATACTTCCACCTTCAGACTTTGTTTCTGCTTGAATGAGTTCTGGTAGTTTTAGCATTAGATAGCGACGATTGAAGAGTTTTGTAATAGGATCATTATAGAGAAGTTCTCTGTTCCTTTGTGCAGCTTCATTTGCTTTATTGAAAATCTCTTCAACTTTTTTTACCATCGCATTCATTGCGTGAGCGACCTCTCTAAACTCTGTAGTGTATGGCTCTTTGGACTCAATAACAAACTCATTATTTAAGATAGATTCTGCTTGATGTTGAATTCGTCCTAGTGGTTTAAGAATAAAATGGAGCATAATACTGAGGAGAATAAGAGAGAGAATAACAAATATAACAAAAAGATAGAGAAGTTTTGTAAAAGTTTGGTAGAGCGCTTTATAGACTATGGTGGGATCAGCTTTAACTACTATTTGACCGATAATATCCCATCCTGATGTAACATCAGAGTGTACGGCTTTTAATTTAATATTAGCAAAATCAACAAACCATAAAGGTACACCTACAATAGGATCGGTATCTTCTTGCTTATAGGTAAAACTTGCATCATTGGATGTAAACTTGATGTATCTATAGTAACCACTATCAAATTCAGAATCAATGACACTTGTTACAAGAACAGGTTCCCCTCCTGTTTGTGCTATTTTATCTGAGAGAGTAGATATATTGTTTACAGTTGTTTGATAGAGACTCTCTACCATATCTTTTTTAGCTGCTTTATAGTTAATTGCCATAACAGAACCGAGTATGGTGATAATCATGATGGAGAAGGCTAATGCCATCTGCTTAAATAGTGTCATAATTTTTTCCTTTTCATATTGGCTTCTAATTTTTTCCATTTTCTAGATTTTGGTCCCGTATCTCCATTAATCATCTTTATCATTTTGATAAGATCAGGACGTTTTGATACGGGGAGAACACGTCTATTGTTATTGCCTAAAATCAAAATATCATTTTTAGATTTTGGTTTAGGTACTTTAAAATAGGCTAGGACCATATGGGAGATTTTTTTCCCACGTCTATTTCTATAGATAACATAAGCAAATTTCATTCTATGTGGATCAACTCCAAGTGCTTTTAATATATAGTACTTGGCAATTGTATAATCTTCACAATCTCCCTTGTTTTTACCTACAAGTTCATAGAGTGTAGCCCAGTAGTCTCGAACTCCATAAACTTGCATATCACTAGCGTAATGCATATAGTTTACCCATCTGTTAACACCATTGAGCTTTCTCATAATAGGAGCATTTTTGAGCCCTTGGAGTATGGATTTTTCTAAATCAATAAAGCGATTTTTTGCGAAAGGACCATACTTTTTGAGAGCACGCTCTTCTACCTTTTTTGTTATAAGGTGATCAGCTGCTAGAATGGAAGATGATAAAGTAAAAAGCATTAGAAGCTTGATTAAAAAATCCATTCTTTATTATACAATAGAGTTCTTACTGTTGTCTTTTATTAAATCCTGAAGATCCAAGCTTGGCATCTACTGAGAAATCTTTTGCGTAAGGTTTGAGATAAGGAGGAACTGCCCTGCCTTTGAGTTTCATCATATCTTCAAGCATCAGTTTGGCAACAGCTACTTCTTCGAGACCTTTTACCTGCGTGAGATAGGTAAATATGAGCTCTCCAAGTCGTGGAAGGGATATTTTCCAAGTTGATTGTGTCTGCTCGTAAATCCAGAGTGAAAAAGCATAGAAATTTTCATAAACACTCTCATCTTGCCAAAGCAAAGGAAGTGATTTTTTAAAATTACCGCTGTTATAGGTCAAATCCCAAAAGCGTGCAAAGCGTTTCATAATCTGAATATCTTTAAAAGAGAGTTGTTTGTTTTTTAAAATATCATAGGGAGGAATGTCACTGTAAACCATACCATGCTCAATATCATGGCGGGTAATGTGGGTTCCTGAGAGCTTTTTGAGTATGCCTATCTGAATCTCACAACTGCTAAGACAGATAAGCTCATCAAGGTTTCTTCCAAAACTCTCTAGACTCTCTCCTGGAAGACCGACAATAAGGTCAAGGTGAATATGTGCCTCTGTCTCATTTTCTAAAAAGCGAATGTTCTCTTTTATTTTGTCGAGTTTGAGTTGGCGTGAGATGTTGTTTGCTATCTCTAGGTTAAGGGTCTGTATGCCTATCTCAAGTTGAAGTGCTCCGTGAGGAAAACGTTTTATCTTCTCACGCAGGCTCTCGGGAAAATGGTCGGGAATAACCTCAAAGTGCGCAAAATAGGGCGGCTCTTTTGCTAAAAAGAAGTCCAAAATCTTGTTGGCTGTTTTCATATTGAGATTAAAGGTTCTGTCAACAAATTTAAAGTTTCTAGCTCCACGTTGCCACAATTTTTCAAACTCCTCTAAAACCTGGTCTAAATTAAAGGCACGCACCTTCTCATCCATAGAGGAGAGGCAGAATTCACACTCAAAAGGACAACCGCGTGAGATCTCTACATAGATGTAGCGATTTGCGATGTCGTGGTCACTGTAGTAGTCATAAGGGAGTGCAATCTCTTTGAGATTTGGAATGCTCATACGTACAGTACGCTCTTTGGCGGAGTTGTTTATAATATCTCTACAGAGTTGATAAAATGCTAAATCACCTTCTCCTTGAACAATAAAGTCGGCAAGGTCGAAATTGACACGGTAGGGGAGGTAGGTGACTTCAGGACCACCTAGAACAATGGTTGTTTGTGGGGCAACTTTTTTTAAGATATGTATGAGCTCATGAATATGACTCGCATTCCATATATAGACACCAAGACCGATGATGTCAGGTTCACTCTCTAAGAGTTTCTCGGCAACACTTTGCAGAGCATCATTAATACTAAATTCTAAAATCTCTGTAGAACTTTGTAGCTCTTTCATATTTGCATAAAGGTATCGCAAACCTATGGCAGAGTGAGTATAGCGTGAATTAAGAGTAGTTAAAATGATTTTCATAAAAGAAGTGTAACATAAAAAGAGTTTGTTGAGGGAAAAACAGCCAAGAGAAATAAAAGGGGAAAACTTGGCTGTTTTAAAAATTTATAGGAGTATATTTCTCGCATATGAAAGGGGGAAAACATATTTGAGATGTTGAAATTATAATAATTATAAGTAAATGTTAGGTAAATACCTAAGATTTACTTTTACTCTCTTTAAATTCGCTCAACATTTGGTCAAGTTTTTCAAAGAGTGTTGCTGATGCATCTTCCATTACAGCGAAGTTTTGTGTAATTTTTTGAGGATGATCAAGTTTTATAACACTGTCATTATGAACATATTCCATATTTTTAAGTGTCATATCATGTACAACTGCGTGAGGTTTTTCCATCTCTTTAAAGGCTTTTGTTTGACCAAATCTTTCTTGACCGATACCACTATACCATTTACCCATACGGCAGTTGTGATGATCTGGGAACTCTCTTGTTTTATCATCATTGAGTACAGCAGAGTAAGCATTTGATTTAAAGAGGATATGATCAACTTTTACAAGTGTTGTAAAGAGACGGTTTTGAATATTTACAGCGGATGTTGATGCTTCTGTTGCAAGATGATTGAGATCTTTGAAAGTTGCTTCAAATTCGTTGATAACAGTACTTGACTCTTGTGCGATATTACTAATCTCATCGGAGTTTCCACGCATATCGTTTGCCTCTTGCTGGAGTGTAGAGATGGTAATCTCAATCTCAGTAGTTGCTTTTTGTGTGCGTTCAGCAAGTTTTCTTACTTCATCAGCAACAACGGCAAATCCACGTCCATGTTCTCCAGCACGAGCCGCTTCGATGGCAGCATTCAATGCAAGAAGATTAGTCTGATCTGCAATATCTTTAATAAGTCCAATAACTTCGGAAATTTCATGACTTCTTCCCTCAAGAGATACGATACCCTCATGAGAGGATGCAATAAGTTCAACAAGGGAACTGAGACGTTCACCGATTTCCAATACGCTATTAAGAGACTCTTTAGACTCTGAAGCTGTTTTTTGAGAAACATCAACAATCTCACTTGCATTATCAGAAGAGATACTTAAATCTTGTTGAATAATAGCAAGACCTCTTGCCACACCACCACCAAGTTTAGCAAACTCTTCAGACATAGCACCTTTGATTTTTGTATCGTAACCACTTGCAATAGCGACAATAGCTTTATTGACTGTTTTTGCAGTTGTTTTGAAGATACCCTGAAGTCCTTGAGGGTAAGTATGACGATATGTTTTACCATTGGATGCAGCTTCAATCGTTGTTGCGATATCTCGCATAAATGCTTCAAGTTGATCGAGTGTATCATTTACTGCCCATGCAATTTTTGCATTATCCGAGTCATCATTTGGAATATGAGTAATTCTATCTTCAAGCTCACCTTTTGCTGTAGAGGAGAGGACTCTTTGTATATCTGAGATAATCTTTGTCTTTGTTGACGCTGTAGAGGATGGTATAAAGATTGACACTATTAAAATAAGCACTATAATGCCACTTAAGATAAAGTTTGCTGCAACTGCTGCATAAATCATAACACCAATAAGTGTTATAAAGAGTATTAGTGATTGTTTATTTTTGAATAGAGATGACAAATTCATCGTAGCTTACTCCTTCTTTTCTTATAATCTCATTTAAGAGTTTCTCTCCAGCAGCAAGACCACCACTCTTCTCTGCTTGTAATATCTGTGCATAAAGAGGTTGAATAATCGCTAAAGCCTGAGGATTTGGTTTCCTTCTTACTGAGTAGTAACCTACAATATTACCTCGAGGATCGAGTGAAGCAGTTACGTTGGCATATACCCAGTAGTTATTACCATTTTTTGTTTTATTGATAACATATGCAAAAACTTCATCTTTATTTTGAATGCGCGTCCACAGAAGTTTAAATATGGTTTTTGGCATATCAGGATGACGGACAATATTGTGAGGTTTGCCAAGAAGCTCCTCCTCCGTATACTCCGCTAAATCAATAAAAATTTTATTTACATAGGTGAGGCGACCTTTTGTATCAGTTTTAGATACGATGAAGTCATTCTCATTCATCTCTCTTGTCATTATATCCACCTTTTTGTTGAGTGATAAAGTGTATTTTACCATATAATTATGTGAAATGCAGTTATAATTCTAAAATGATTTTATTACTTTCACTTTTTTATTATTTCTATTTTTCTATTGTCGGTATATATATTATTTTTCTTCCAAAAGTATTGAGTGGAGTAGGCTATAGTGCCAGTGAAATTGGTATTATATTTGCAGCTGCACCGCTTATACGATTTATTTTACCTTTTTTGTTTATAAAAGGCTTACAGCTCAATAGTAAAATATTTAATGCTTCTTTAATTTTGGTGATTTTAAGTGCACTCTCTTTTTATCTCTCATTGGAGAATTTCTTTTTTCTGCTACTCTCTAATATTGCTTTGGGGATTGGTTTGAGTCTTATACTTCCTTATGTAGAGCTTATCTCTTTGGCAGATATAGGTAAAGAGCGTTATGGGAAAGTGCGTCTTTTTGGTTCAGTTGGTTTTATTCTTGTTGCACTTGTGCTTGTAAAATTTTTATCTTCTGCCTATATCGCTTTGGATTTTTTACTCTTTTTAGCAGTATGTATGGCTATTTTTGCCTATTTTGTTCAAAATTTAAGTGTGAAAAGTGTAACTAAAAGTCAGGAGAACTATCACAACGATATTAATCTCTTAGGTGATTATAAACTTTGGTTGGGACTGCTTTTGATGCAGATGAGTTTCGGTTCATTTTATAATTTCTTTACTATTTATGAGACAGATAGAGGTCTCTCTATGGATATGACCATATATTTATGGAGTTTTGGGGTGATTGTTGAGGTTGGAATGCTCTTTTTTCAAGGAAAGTTTCTGCGTGGTAATCTCTTAACAGTTCTACAGATAACCATATTTGCAACGATAGTCCGATGGTTTTTGCTCTTTGCCTATCCGACGACTTTAGAGGTACTCTTTTTTGCGCAATCTCTCCATGCCCTGAGTTTTGCTCTTTTTCACTCTGCTGCTATCTCTTATCTTTTTTCACATTATAAACATAAAAGTCTGGCACAGCAGTTCTTTTCTGGAATTAGTTATGGTTTAGGAGGTCTAAGTGGAGCGCTACTGTCAGGTTTAGTCTATGAGTACTATCCTAAGTATCTTTTTTTAAGCTCTTCGTTTATAGCTTTTGGAGCATTTTTAATGATAAGTTGGTATAAAAGAGAAAATTTGCTTGTAAAGCCTAACTAGCCCAGGATAAATCCTGGGTTCCGATAAATTCTTAGCAAACCAAGTTTGAAACTGGTCCTTTGTGTCAGAGAAGCCTAATAAATTCTTAGCAAACCAGGTTTCAATCTGCTCTTTTGCATCAGAAAAGCTTAATCAGCTCTTCGGAAACCAGGTTTTAACCTGG
>Ga0256843_1003908_pt1 | contig 10149 bp, 13 predicted proteins | sample AlvinellametaG_FD_191572 | JGI IMG/M metagenome (GOLD analysis project Ga0256843, IMG submission 191572) | Pompeii worm associated microbial communities from hydrothermal vent at the East Pacific Rise, Pacific Ocean - Alvinella | ecosystem: Host-associated > Annelida > Integument > Unclassified ... | reverse complement strand
CAAAGGTCGTAGGTTCGATCCCTGCTTCGAGCACCATTAATGGGTGATTAGCTCAGTTGGCGAGAGCATCTGCCTTACAAGCAGGGGGTCGTAGGTTCGAATCCTACATTACCCACCATTACATAAAAATTAAAAAAATAACTTCAATTGATTTTGAAGTTTTTTTTGACTCTTAAAATTGATTAAATTAAAAAAAAAGATAAAATAGCCAAAATAAAAGAAATAACTATAAATTAAAAAATGAAAAAATATTTTATACAAACATTTTGATGTGCAATGAATCAAGCTGATAGTGAAAAAATTAATATGATTTTTTTACAATCAGGTATTTTTAGAACTCAAAAAAGAGAAGAAGCTGATATTATAGTATTTAATACCTGTAGTGTTAGACAAAAATGAGAGGATAGAGTTTTTGGTATGATAAGAGATATTAGAAGAGAAGCTGAAAAAAATAATAAAAAGCAGATTATAGGAATTACTGGTTGTATGATTAGAAAAACTTGAATGAATAAAAAATATTTAAATAAGGAAAATCAAAAAAGAGATAAAGAATCAGCTAAAAAAATCAGATTATTAGAGTCTAGAAATTGAATTTTTAATCATGATGATAAACTTTTTCCAAGATTATGAGATAACTTAGATTTCACACTAAGAATTGAAGAAATAAAATATCTACCTTTAATGTTAACTCATATTTTTGGTGAATCAATTTGAAATGATCATAAATTTGATGATTATTTAAAACAAAATCAATTAAGAGAAAATAAAGCAAGTGGTATAATTATTATTCAATCTGGTTGTGATAATAGCTGTTCTTATTGTATTGTACCTCAAACTAGATGAAGAGAAAAATCAAGAAGTATTGAAGATATATTGGAAGAAGCAAATAGAATTGTAGCTGATTGAGTTAAAGAAATAACTTTAGTTGGTCAAAATGTTAATTCATATTGAAAAGATTTTGTAGATAAAAAACTGTGGAATGAAGAAGTTTGAAGTTGGGAAATATGAGAAAAAAATACTAATTTTAAAACACCTTTTAGACAATTATTAGAGAAATTAGATAAAATAAAATGACTTGATAGAATTAGATTTACATCAAGTAATCCTCATGATATGACTCAAGATATATTAGATGCTCATTTTGAATTAGATAAAACATGTAATTATTTGCATTTTGCACTTCAATCAGGTAATGATGCTATGTTAAAAAGAATGATTAGAAAACATAGTTATTCTGATTTTAAAAAAATGGTGGATTATTTGAGATCTAAAGACCCAACTTTCTCTATTTCTACAGATATTATTGTTGGTTATTCATGAGAAACAGAAGAAATGTTTCAAGATACAATTAAAGCTTTTGATGAATGTGATTTTGATTTTGTTTTTACAGCAAGATATTCAGTAAGAAAGTGAACAATTGCAGAAAAGATTTATCCAGATGATATACCAAATGAAGAAAAAGCAAGAAGATGGCATATACTAAATGATAAACAAATAGAAATCCTTTCAATTAGAAATAAAATAATGATATGAAGAGAAGAAGAAATTTTAGTTTCAGGTAAAAAAGATTGATTTAATTTTGGTAGAACAAGAAATTTTAAAGAAGTTTTTTTCAAATGAGAAAATATTAAAACTTGAGATTTAGTAAAAGTTAAAATTACAGATTTAGATTGATTTGTATTAAGATGAGAATTAGTTTAATAATAAAAAAATTATGGAAAATATTTTAATATTATGAGCATTGCCAGAAGAAAAAGAAGATTTTGAGAAATATCATATTATAATAGATATTTGTAAAAAATATTGAAAAAATATTTTATCACCAATTAATACTAAAAATTTTAATTGAGATAATTTTGAAAGATTTGAAAGAGCTATAAAAGCTGCAAAAAATTCTGATTTGATAATTGCAGAAATGAGTTTAGTTTCAACTGGTCAATGATTTGAAATATAAATTGCTTATGATTTAAAAACTCCTATGATTGTATTAGCAAAAAAATGAACTAAAATTTCAGGTTTAATAAAATGAAATCCAAACATTAAAAAGATTATTTTTTATGATGATTTTGTAGAATTAAAAGAAAAATTAAATAAAAATTTAGAAGTTAATTAATAAAAATGACAGAAAGAAAAATATCAGAGAGAGAGTTGGAGGAGTTACAATGAAATATTGAGTATCATAATTGAATACTTAAGGTTTTTTTGGCAGATATAGTTCCTAAAGATGTTAGATTAAAACAGAATATGGAAGATAGAATGGTTGAGTTAGAAAATCTTGTTAAGACTTATAATGGGGTTGTTATAATGAAACATGTTCAAAATAAGGAAATCCCTGATTATGATACTTTTATGGGAGAATGAAGATTAGATGAAATTATTGAAGAAATGAAAGAAGCTTGAGCTAATGTATTGGTTCTTTGAAGTCCATTAAAACCTAGTCAAATTTATAATATTAATGATAAATTAAAATTTATTTGAGCTAAAGCTTGGGATAGAATTGATTTAATTTTAAAAATTTTTGAAAGAAATGCTAGAAGTAAAGAAGCAAAATTACAAATTGAATTAGCCTCAATTAAACATATGTGACCAAGAATTTATGATATGTGAATGGAATTATGAAAACAAGCCTGAAAATGAAAATGAGAAACAAATACTGAAATAATGAAAAGGCATTTAACTAAAAGAGAAATTCAAGTAAAATCTGAGTTAGAAAAATATTCAAAAGTTAGAGAACAACATAGACAAGGTAGAGCTAAAAAATGAATGTTAACTGTTTGAGTAGTTGGTTATACAAATGCTTGAAAATCAACACTAACAAATTATTATACTAAAAAAGGAGTAATTGCAGAAGATAAACTTTTTGCTACCCTTTGAACTAGTGTATGAAAAATGTTTGTAGAAGCTACTTATGATGAAGAAACTAATGTTTATATCCCACCAAAAGAAATTCTTATAAATGACACTATCTGATTTATTAGAGAATTACCACCAAAATTAGTTGATGCATTTAAATCAACTTTAGAGGATTCAGTTGAGTCAGATTTATTATTACACGTTATTGATTCAAGTGATCCAAAACTTGAAGAAAAAATTGAGGTTGTAGAAGAAATTTTAGAAAAAATTTGAGCAAAACAAAAAAGATTAAATGTTTTTAATAAAATTGATATTTTAAATAATGTTGAAGATTTAAAAGAAAGATTTGCTCATTTAAATCCTATTTTTATTAGTGTTAATAAAAATATAGGTATGCAAGAATTAAAAGAAATTATTATTAAAGAAATATAAAATGTATAATGATATAATAATCAATTATTCAAAAAATCCTGTTAATAAAGAAGAATTAGATGTTTTTGATATTGAATATTTTGAAGAAAATGATAGTTGTGGTGATGAATTAAAGGTCTATATAAAAATAGAAGATAATAAAATTAAATCTTGGTCTTTTACATGAGATGCTGCTATTATAACAACTGCTTGTGCTTCAATTTTTTGAGAAAAAATTATATGAATGAGTTTGGAGGAAGTATTAAAAAAAGATTATAATTTTATTAAAGAAATTATAGAAACTGATGTTAGTTCAAGAAGAAAAAATGCTTCAGTTTTATGATTGTTAACTACTCATAATGCTATACATAAATTTTTATGAGATAGTATTGAAGAAACTTTTGATGATGTAATATAAAAAATATGATAAAACTTTCAAAAAAATGATCAATTGCTTTAAAATCTGTAATTTATATTGCTAAGAAAGAAGAGTTAGTAAAAATGACAGATATTTCTGATTCAGAAAAAATATCGCTTTGAATGCTTAGAAGAATAATTCCAGAACTTGAAAAATCTTGAATTCTAGAAACAATTCAAGGTAGAAATTGATGAATAAAATTATGAAAAAAAATACATCAAATTTCAGTATTTGATATATTAAATTCTGTTTCAGAAGAATTATGAATTACAGATTGTACTAAATGATTAGAATGTGAGAATTCTAATCATTGCTGAACAGAAGTTTTATTATGAAATTTACAAAAATGATTTAATACACTTCTTCATATATATACTTTAGATAAAATTATAAAATAAAAAAAAATATTAGAAATTAATTTCTAATATTTTTTTATGGCTATTATTTTTCTGTAGAAAGATCAATTTTAATTGAAGGCCCCATAGCATTACAAATGTAAGCAGCTTTCATATATTCACCTTTAGCACCAGTTGGTTTGATTTCATTAACTAATTTAATAAAGTAATCTAAATTTTGGATTAATTTTTCTTTACCAAAACCTAATTTACCAAAAATAGAATGAACATTACCTTCTTTATCATTTTTGAATTCAAATTTTCAGTTAGCAATTTCTTTAATTGCTTCTTCAATTTTTGGAGAAACTGTTCCTGCTTTAGGATTAGGCATTAAACCTTTTGGTCCTAAAACTCTAGCAATTTTACCTAAATGTCTCATCATAGTTGGAGTAGCAACACAAACATCAAAGTCTATATCAACATTTCCTTTCATAATATCATCAATTAATTCTTCTCCACCAGCTAGAGCAGCACCTGCAGCTTTTGCTTCATCAGCACTTCCATCAGTGAAAGCACAAATTTTAGAAGTTTTACCTGAACCATTTGGTAAAGTAATTGTTGATCTAACCATTTGATCAGCATGTTTAGGATCAATTCCTAAGTTAAAATGAACTTCAACTGTAGGATCAAATTTAACAGTATTTGTTTTTTCTAATAATTCAACTGCTTCTTCAATAGTATAAGCCATATCTTGGTTAACCATTTCTAAAGCTTTGTTATATTTTTTACCTCTTTTAGACATAATATATATTTTAAATAATAAAAGGTATTAACAAGTTTTTACACTCTCCCTTAAATAGGTAGCAGGATTATATATATAAAAGCAAAAAAGACAAATTTTATTTGAAGTTTTTTATATAATAAATATAATAAAATAAATTAATAAAAAAATATGAAAATAAATAAAAATAAAAAAGCTTTCTCTATTTTAATAGCAATCTTAATGATTGGTTTTTTATTAATCTTAGTGGTTTGAATGTTTAATTTAATGCTAAGAGATATGAAAGATAATAGATGAGCTTGAAATTATCTAAAATCTTATGCTGCTGCAGAATGAGCTATGGAACTTTGACTTTTAAAAATAAAGGAAAAAGGTTATTGAGTAGATGAAGATTTATCTAAAACTAGTTCATGAATACTATCTTTTAACCCATGAAAATCTAATGAACCACAAATTAACTACAAAATGTTAATAGCAACTAAAAGTTTTTCCTGAGAACTTAGTTCAGGTGAAACAGTTATAGTTCCACTTTTTTCTAATAACATATGAATAGTAGAACCAGAATTTATTTGAGATATTGATATTATTTGGAATATAATTTGAAAATGAGAATGAATGTCTTGAAGTTGAAGTTTTAATTATTCAGATAATATTTTTTATAAAAAAAGTACTTGATGATATGAAACTATATCAATTAAAGAATTTTTGAATAATAATAATTGAAGTTATTTGATGTTATTTAATAAAAATTCTAGTAATATTATTAACTATGAATTAAAAGCAGAATCAGATTTTTCTAAGCCTGTTTGAACAATAATTTCTAGTGTTACTGTAGGTAAATTTAGACAAAATATTACTACAAATATTGATAATACTGAGTTTTTAAATATGTTAAAGTATTCATTATATAGTAAATAAAATGGCTTGAAATAGCTATTTTTTATTTTAATTAAATTTTTATTGGCTTAAAATTCAAAAAAGATTTGCATTAATTTTGTAGTTGGCTATACTAAAGGCAGTTAAAAAGTGGTTATTTTAATTTTCTAATAAGAAATGTCCTATGAAAAAAATAGATTTTATTAAAGCTGTTGCTGCTGCTGCTGGTCTTAGTCAAGATGCAGTATCTAAAATGTTAGCTTCTAGTATTGAAGTAATTACTAAAGAATTACAAAATGGTGGTGAAGTAAATATTACTGGTTTTGGTGCATTTAAAGTATCTCACAGAGCTGCTAGAAATGGTGTTAATCCAAGAACTAAAGAAGCTATTAAAATTCCTGCTATGAAATCTCCTGTTTTCAGAGCTGGTAAAACTTTTAAAGAAGCTATTAGATAGTCATCTTTTTGTAAAAAATAAGTTAAAATTAAATTTTAGCTTATTTTTTTTGCTTTTATTTTATAATTATGTTATTATATTAATGTATAAAATCATAAATTATATATAAATGAAAAATATTAATATTTCTAACCTTATGACAAGGGAAGAAAGACAACATATCATAAAATCAACTTTTGATAAAAAAGGGCTAGATATTAAAATAGAATATCCAGCTATTTTTGCTAGTTCAAAAGTTTTAAGAGATTTTATAATAGATATTGCAGAATTTTTTCATTTTAAATGAACTTGGAAATCAAGACTTACATTGATTGCAGATGAATTGAATAACAATGCAATTGAATATTGAAGTTTAGAATCAGATATTAATAAAATGTCTATTAAAATTGATACTTTATGAGATAAAATTGAATTATTTTTAGAAGTAGAAGATACTTGAAAATGAAAAGAAGCAAAAACAGCAAAAGAAATGATTTTAAAAAGAAATACTAAGAAATTATTATGATTTAATAAAAATAATTGAATTAGATGAAGGTGATTATTTATGATTATTGAAAGATTAGTTGATGAACTTTATTTCAAAGATTGAGAAAATGGTTGATTAATAGTATGAATTAGAAAAAAAATAGAAATTGAAAATTAAAAAAACTAAATTTTAAAATTTAGTTTTTTTGTTTTTTAAGCATTTGGGTCAGTAGTAACTACTTGTTCTTCAAAATATGATGCAATAATTTGAATTCATACATGTTCAGATCAGGCAAAGAAAAGTCCTTGTCATACTGAAGCATTTAGTAGAATATATTTTTCTTGATCAGTTAGTTTAAATATATTTTGTAAAACATCAATTGAGGCAGTAGATTGTTTTAATAGAAGTTGAATTGATGAATTTGTTACAATTGCTTTACCATATTTACTTCACATAAAATCTTCTACATCCTGAGTAATTGTTGTAATTCAAAGGTTATATTTTCTGGCTCTTTTTACAAGTCAAAATAAAAATTTAGCAGAATCATCATGTTGCATAATGTTCCAAGCTTCATCTACTACAAGCATTCTTTTTTTGTTTTTACTTCTTACTTTATTCCAAATATAATTTAATATAACATACATGGCAGTTGGTCTAAGAGCATCATTTAAATCTCTAACTGAAAAAACTTGAAGTCATTCAGTTAAATCAATATTTGTTTGTTTTGAGAATATTCCTGCAAAAATTCAGTTAGTATATTTTTCAATTCTTGTAACCAAAGATTTTGCTCAATCCATTGTGTCTAAAACATCTTGTAAATCAGACATTACTGGCATAACTTTTCAATCAGCAGAGTCATCTTCAAAAGTTATTCATTTTAAACTATAAGTTGTAATAATAGCTTTTTCCATAATTGATGATTCCTCAGCAGTCATTTGCCCAAGCATCAAATTCATTAATCATAAAAGATCAATTACAGCATTTCTTAATAAATCCCCAGCTTGTTCTTCCTTATCTTTCATTCCAAGAGGTAAATCAAAAGGATTAATTCTTTGATTTGAATTAAGTGAAACATCTAAATACCCACCTCAAACTTGGTTTATAAGGGCTTTATATTCATTTTCTGGATCAATTACAATAACATCAGTTCATATCATTAGAGATCTTAAAATTTCTAGTTTTACTCAGAAAGATTTTCACCCTCAAGATTTAGCAAAAACACACATATTAGCATTTTCAGATTTAAATCTATCATATAGAATTAAAGAATTATTATGAGTATTTACTCAATATAATATTCAATCATCATGACTTAGAGTAGAACTTGAAAATGGAAAAGTAGTTGATAAACCACCAGTTGATATATTTCTATAAACTCAAAGTTCATCTTTTGCAAAAGGTCATGTACTTATAAAACCTTGTTCAGTTCTTAGATAAGATTGTTTTTGTAAAACATTTCTTCAAGCTAAAATATTTTCAATATCTTTACCAACTTTGTTAAGAGATTCTTCTGTATCACCATAAATTGTAATATATAATCCAAAGTGAAAATATTTTTCTTCTCATCTTGTTAATTTATGTCTTAATTCTTCAACATCTTGAATTTGAGCATTAATAGCAGGATCATTAACTAGACCTTTTTCTGCATTCATTGATCTTTCAGAATTCAGTTGAGTTAATCTTTTTCTTAAATATTTTTGAATATAAGCAGAGTCTACTGGATATACAAAAAGACTCATATCAAATTTTACATCCCAATTAATAATTGGAGAAAGCCAGTTTCATTCTAGAAAACTTGGATATGCATATACAAAAAAAGTTTTAGAATAAGTATTATTTATTTTAATATGATTAGGTTGAATTTTCATAAAAGCAGGACTAACTAAATCCTTAATATAAGCAAGTGCTTCTTTATATTCTTTTTCAGTTTCTTTTAATTTTTTCTCTTCTTCAATTTTTAGTTTCTTTTCTTCTTTACTTAGAACTTTTTTACTTACAACAATATCTTTTATTTCATATTTTGCAGTATCTCAGTTATATCTTTTTCAGATTAATTTTTTTAGATTTTCTTGATTACTCACTTTTTTTATTATTTTAGATAATATTTATTATAATTATATTATCATATATAATAGAAAAAAAAAGACTTTTTTCAATAAAAAATCTTTTTTTCTGCTTGATTTTAATGGTAAATATTGTTTAAATTATTTATTATTATTTCTTTTTATTTTACAGTTTTTAAATGTTCAATAACTTTATTCATTAAATTAGTAAAATCACCATTATTATAATCTATATTTTCTCAAAAAGAAGAGTTTGTTTTTAAATTATATCAATCAACAGGATCATAATATCTTTCTTCACTACATAAATTTATTCAATCTTTTATAGCACTTTTTGTAATTCTAAGTTTAGGAAAAAAATCATGGAAGCTATCATCATGTATTGTTGTATATTTTGTAAGAATAAAATCATTTTTAGGTCAATAATTCACATGTAATGCATTATATTTTACTCATTTAGCTTCAAAATCTCACTTTACAAAAATATCATAAAATCAATCAACTTTAAAAATTGCAATTTTTTCATTTTTAAATACAATTTCTTGTTCTTTTGATGAAATATTATTATCTGAATTAGTTTTATTATTATCATCAATTTTATTGATAATTTCTCTAAGTTCTCTAGTTAGTTCTATATATTTAGATTTTTCTTCTCTAGTATCTAAATGTTCATTTTTATCACAAATTTTAGATGCTTTAGATGCATAAGATATTGTATTTTGTTCAACTATATCTGTAATATTATTAGCTTCTGCATTAGTTGTTAACATTGTAGCTGAAGCCATTAGGCTAATTGCAGTATTTTTAAATCACATATATTTTATAAATTAATAATAAAGTATTTACAAAATCATTTTATATTTTATAATATATATGTCAAGTTTTTTATTATGAAAAATTTATTAATAAAAAAAAATCTAGATTTTATTCTGGATTCTTTCTCTCAAGATTTTCTATTTCTTTATCTATTTCACTAATAACTTCATTTACTTCAGCTCAAACTCTACCAGTATCATCATATCTAAATCTTACTTTTGGACTCATTCTTAGACCAATTTTTTTACCAATATGTTTTTGAATAATATAAGCAGATTTAGCAAGAGTTTTACATAAAACATCTTGTTTTATAAAACTACTAACTTTTATATCAACATAACTTCAATCTGGACTTAATTCAATTTCAGAAATATTAACTATTCCAAAGATATTATCTTCATCAGGTAATTCTTTAGTTATAAAATCACTTGTAATATTTCTAATGATTTTCTCAATTTTCTTTTTTCTATCTGTATTCATTATTTTTTAATTATTTATTAGATTGAAGGGATTATATAGTGATTTTTTATTTTGACAAATTTATTAGGTTCTTTTTATTCTATTAGGAAAAAAAAATGTAATAAAGCTGATAATAAAAAGAAAAACAAGTTATTTTCATATTAGTAACTTGTTTTTTTGTGCATAAAAAAAGAGAAAATGTTAAAATTAGTTT
>Ga0256843_1003907_pt1 | contig 10150 bp, 9 predicted proteins | sample AlvinellametaG_FD_191572 | JGI IMG/M metagenome (GOLD analysis project Ga0256843, IMG submission 191572) | Pompeii worm associated microbial communities from hydrothermal vent at the East Pacific Rise, Pacific Ocean - Alvinella | ecosystem: Host-associated > Annelida > Integument > Unclassified ... | reverse complement strand
ATGAATATCGATAATACGATGCATAAAAAGCTTGTCAATAAAAGTATTTTGTTGAGTGCCTGGGTACAGGTGCTTGGTGGTTTTTTGGTTGGGTTAGGATTATTTATATGGTGGAGGAAGAAATAGTGGAAAAGGTTTTTCCTAAAAAAATAAAAAGTGAAATTAATGCTTTTTAAGATTAGGCAACTTCTTACTCACCAAGGATTTATGAAATATTTTAAAAATACTTCATGGCTTTTGGCTGAAAAGATCCTTCGTATGATTGTTGGGCTTTTTGTAGGTATTTGGGTTGCTAGATATTTAGGACCTGAACAGTTTGGACTTTTCTCTTATGCTCAAAGTTTTGTAGGACTGTTTATTGCTGTTGCAAGTCTGGGGCTTGATGGTATAATCGTAAGAGAATTGGTAAAAGAACCGCAAAAAGAAAATACTCTTCTTTCAACAGCGTTTATGTTGAAACTTATAGGTGCAATTATTACACTTATTATATTAGCTGTTGCAATAGATCTTACTTCAAATGATGATTATACTAATAAATTGATTTTTATCATTGCAAGTGCAGTTATATTTAAAAGTTTTAATATTATAGACTTTTATTTTCAGGCAAAAGTATTAAGTAAATATATTGTTTTTTCAAATATCTTATCTCTTTTCTTATCAAGTTTATTAAAAATTTATTTAATTTTAATTCAAGCTTCTTTAGAAGCTTTTGCATGGGTTGTATTATTTGATAGTGTGGTGGTAGCCCTGAGTTATTTTTACTGGTATAGGAGAGTAAAAAGAGATTTGTTTATTTTTAAGTTTACATTTGATTTTAATCTTGCCAAGAGTTTGTTAAAAGATAGTTGGCCTTTAATTTTAAGTGGATTAGTTGTTTCTATATATATGAAAATAGATCAAGTAATGATCAAAGAGATGTTGGATAGTGAAGCAGTAGGAAACTATGCCGCAGCTGTAAGATTAAGTGAGGCTTGGTACTTTATGCCAATAGTTATAAGTTCATCTCTTTTTCCTGCTATTATAAATGCTAAAAAAATTAGTGAAAAACTTTATTATGCAAGGTTGCAAAAGCTTTATGATTTAATGGTTTTAATGGCAATATCTATAGCATTGCCAATGACTTTTTTAAGTGATTGGGTAGTGAATTTTTTGTATGGCAAGCAGTATAGTGAAGCGGGCAGTATTTTAATGATACATATATGGGCAGGGGTATTTGTATTCCTTGGTGTAGCTAGTAGTAAATGGTTTGTTGCTGAAAATCTTCAGAAATACTCATTTTATAGAACTTTTAGTGGAGCTATTGTTAATATACTATTGAATTTTATTTTAATACCAAAATTTGGTATTAAAGGAGCAGCAGTGGCAACTTTAATATCTCAACTAGTAGCTTCATATATCTTTAATGTATTTAACCATAAGTTATTCATTACTTTTCAACTACAAACAAATGCTATTTTATGGTTATTTAGAAATTTAGGAGTTAAACTTGGGAAATATTGAATTAGCCCCAATAATATTATTTGTTTATAATCGTTTAGAACATACGAAGCAGACTATAAAAGCATTACAAAAAAATGAATTAGCGACAGAGAGTGAACTGTTTATTTATAGTGATGCAGCTAAAGATGAAAAGATTAAACAAAGTGTAGATGAAGTAAGAAAATATATAAAAACAGTAGATGGTTTTAAAAAAGTAACAATTATAGAACGAGAAAAAAATTGGGGACTGGCAAATTCTATTATAGATGGTGTTACAAAAATAGTAAATGAATATGGGAAAATTATTGTTCTTGAAGATGATTTGGTTACTAGCCCTTATTTTTTAAAGTTTGTGAATGAAGCTTTAGAGTTTTATAAAGATGAAAAAAAAGTTTGGCATATAAGTGGGTGGAATTATCCAATAAAAATTGATGGAGAAGAAGATGTTTTCTTTTGGAGGGTTATGAATTGTTGGGGATGGGCTACATGGGCTGATAGATGGCAATATTTTGAAAAAGATATAAAAAAATTAATAACAACTTTTTCTAAAGATGATATAAAGAGATTTAATCTTGATGGATATGAAAATTTTTGGAGTCAAGTTATTGCGAATAAGGAAGGTGAAATTAATACATGGGCTATTTTTTGGTATGCAACAATTTTTAAACAAAATGGACTTTGTTTAAATCCTGTACAAACTTTTGTAGAAAATATTGGACATGATGGGAGTGGTGTGCATTGTGGAACTTCAAAAAAATATATTGACTTAGTCAATGACAATAAAAATATAGTCTTTATAAATACAATATGTGAATCAAAAAAATATGTTAAATTAATACAAAAAAATAGAACTAAAAATATTCTATACAAATTTAAAAGGTTAATTAAGTGGAAATAAATTTAACAGATAAAAATTTAACAACAATAGAGAGAGCGGAAATTGAAAAACTTCTAAAGAGACAAGATAATAATTTTAATGATTTGAATCAAATGTGGTATTTAATGGATTTAGTGTGGGATGATTTTGAATGTGATAATAAAAAATTAAACTGGGAAAAAATAGGGAAATTTTATTCTCATCCTGTATGGCTATTAAATGGTTTGTTTATTGAACAAGATGATGTATCTATGGGACATCGGCATGCTATAAGTGATTGGGTACTTAATAATAATTTGAAAAATGTTGTTGATTATGGAGGTGGGTTTGGAACATTAGCTAGATTAGTTGCTCAAAAAAATAAGGAAATAAAAATAGATATTTATGAACCACATCCAAGTGTATTTGGACTGAAAAGAGCATCTGAATATAAAAATATAACTGTTATTAATCAGCTTGAAGAAGATTATTATGATTGTTTACTGAGTACAGATGTATTAGAACATGTACCAGATCCTTTAAATGATTTTTCTAAAATGATTGATAGCGTAAAGATTGGAGGTTATTTAGTGATAGCAAATGCATTTTTTCCCATGATTAAATGTCATTTGCCTCAAAATTTTCATTTTAGATATACTTTTAATAAATTTGCAAAGATGATGGGTTTAGAAGTTGTTGGGATATTAGAAGGTAGTCATGCAACTATATTTAAAAAAATATCTGTAGTTAAACCTCAATGGAAAAAAATAAGATTTTATGAAAAATTATCGAGAGTTAGTTTTCCAATTATAGAGTTTTTAAAACCTATTTTAAGACCTATAAAAAGAGCTTTTTGGAAATGAAAGTATTGATTGTAAATACATCTGATATTCAAGGTGGGGCAGCAAGAGCGGCTTATAGACTTTATAAGTCACTTTTAGTTCAAGGTGTAGAAAGTCAAATGTTAGTACAAAGTAAAACAAGTGATGATTTCAGAGTGCATGCTTTAGCAAATACAAAAGTTCAAAAGGTTTTGAGTAAAGTAATTCCAACTATTGATGCCTTGCCAACTAGGTTTTATAAAACAAAAACTAAAACATTATTTTCTCCATCATGGGTAGGTAGTAAAACTATTGTAGATAAGATTAATGAGCTTAATCCTGACATAGTTCACTTACATTGGATAAATGCTGGATTTTTAAAGATAGAAGATATAGAAAAAATTAAAGCTCCTATAGTTTGGTCACTACATGACATGTGGGCATTTACTGGTGGGTGTCACTATGATAAAGAGTGTGGTGCTTATGAAAAAGAGTGTGGAAACTGTAGGGTTTTAGGATCTCATAAAGAGAAGGATTTAAGTAAAAGAGTTTTTAATCGTAAACTTAAAGCTTTTAAAGACAAAGAGAATATAACTATAGTTGGACTCAGCAAGTGGCTCCATGAGTGTGCTAAAAACAGTACTCTTTTAAAAGATAAAAAACATGTTAATCTACCAAACCCTATAGATACTGCTATATTTAAACCTTTTGATAAAGTAAAGGCTCGAGAACTATGGAGTTTGCCACAAGATAAAAAGCTAGTTTTATTTGGAGCTATGGGCGCTACTAGTGATCCAAGAAAAGGTTTTCAAGAACTAAGTAGAGCTCTTAACAAACTTGATAAAATTAATAACATCGAACTCGTAGTATTTGGGAATAGTAAACCAGAAAATGGACCTGATTTTGGATTTAAGGTGCATTATTTAGGTAATTTGCATGATGATGTTAGTTTAGTTACATTATATAGTGCTGTTGATGTTATGGTTGTACCTAGTTTACAAGAAAATTTATCAAATGCCATAATGGAGAGTTTAAGTTGTGCTACACAGGTAGTTGCTTTTGATATTGGTGGAAATAGTGATATGATAGAACATCAAATCAATGGTTATTTAGCAAAACCATTTGATAGTAAAGATTTAGCTGCAGGTATAGAGTGGATAGTATCAAATGAAAATTATGATCAACTTTGTCAAAATGCCAGAGAAAAAGTTTTAAAAAATTTTGATAGTAAAGTAGTGGCTCAGCAATATATTAAGCTATATAAGGAAGTCTTAGATGAAAAATAATCCAAAAATTTCCATTATTACTGTCGTTTATAACGGTGAAGAGTTTTTAGAAGAGACAATTTTAAGTGTTTTGAATCAAAGCTATGAAAATATTGAGTATATTATTATAGATGGTGGTTCTACTGATGGTACAGTAGATGTTATTAAGAAGTATGAAGATAAAATTGATTATTGGGTTAGTGAACCAGATCATGGTATTTATGATGCGATGAATAAAGGTATAGATGTCGCAACAGGGGAGTGGATTAACTTTATAAATGCAGGTGATAAACTTTTATATTTAGAAGAAAAAGATTTAAAAAATAACAGACATACTTTTACGAACTATTTTTATGACCAAGCAAAGTATAGAGTCTTTAGGAATCCATTAGATAAATTTTATCTGACAAGAAATATGCCTTGTCATCAAAGTATAATCTACAAACGAGATGAAATTGTCAAATATGATGTTAGCATAAAAATTATTGCTGATTTTGTGCAACTTTTAGAGATTCTGAAAAAGATAGAGAAGGGTGAAGAAGGCAGTAGTATAATGTACTTCGCCATGCCAGGTATATCCAATATGCAAGACTTAAACTCTAAAGAACTGGCGCAGAGTTTAAATATTAGAAATAGGTACATATGTGAAAAGTTGGGCTTTTTTTATTGTTTGATGACAAAACTACATAAAGTTAGATATTTTTTCAAGAGATTATTGAAATAATGAAACAGATAAATCTACTTATTTCTACTATAGATAATAGAATTTTAGGTCTAAAAAAGGTTATAAAAGATGAGACAGTTATATATACGGTTAGTCATCAAGTTACTTCAGACCTTAGTGAAGAGACACTCATTTATATAGAAGAACTACAAAAAAAATCTTATGTAATTTACTCTCAAATTCATTCAAAAGGTGTCGCTAAAAATAGAAACAATGCTCTAAAACATCGAGTAAAAGGCTCTATCTGTCTGCTTTGTGATGATGATGTTGTCTATTTTGAAGATAGTTTTGAAAAACTACGTGATGCATTCAAAAATGGATCTTTAGAGTTTTTAACATTTAAGATTAAGACATTTGGTGGTAAAGATTACAAAAAGTATAGAGATTATGAATTTACCCAGAGTTTAAGAACATTGAGCAGTATTGGAATTGTTGATGTGGCTTTTAGCGAAGAGGTAATAGAGAAGTATATTTTAGAGTTTGATGAAAGATTTGGTCCGGGTGGCTACTATGCTATAGGGGAAGATTTTATCTTTATGAGTGATGCTTATAAAAAGGGAGCAAGTATTATTTATAAGCCATTAGAAATAGTTCAGCATGAAGAATTAGGAACAGGAACGACACTTGAAGATAAAATAATATTTGGTAGAGGGGCTATGTTTGCAAGAGTCTTTGGTGTGACTTCAGCTGCAGTTAATATTTTTTTTGCAATTAAACAATATAAGAGATATAAAACAGTATATAGTTTTTTACAATATTGGAAGCTTTTAAATCAAGGGATGATTGACTATTATAGGAAATACAGATGGAACTAGTCTCAATTATTACACCATCATACAATAGTGAACGTTTTATTGCTGAATGTATAGAGTCTGTACTTGCACAAACATATACAGAGTGGGAGATGATTATTGTTGATGATAATTCTCCTGATAATGCAAATAAGATTATTGAGAGCTATTTAAAAAAGGATAAACGTATAAAGTTTTTAATACTTGATAAAAATTCTGGTGCAGCCATTGCACGGAATAGGGGAATAGGTGCAGCAGAAGGAAAATATATTGCTTTTTTGGACTGTGATGATATGTGGATGCCCCAAAAGCTTGAAAAACAGGTTGCATTTATGCAGCAACATGATATTGCTTTGAGCTATACGGGATACTACAGTATCAGTGAGGAAGAGGGTAAGATCATCAAAGAGATCGGCGTTCCTCCAAGAACAGATTACCATGAATTGTTGAAACAGAATACCATCGGCTGTCTGACTGCGATGTATGACAGCAGAGAACTGGATAAAGTCCTTATGCCTGATCTGAGAAAGAGACAGGATTATGCGTTATGGCTGAAGATACTCAAACAGATTCCCTATGCAATGGGAATAGAGGAGCCGTTGGCATATTATAGAGTACGGAAAACTTCTCTCTCTGCCAATAAAATAAGATCAAGCTTCTATAACTGGAAAATGTATCGGGAAGTGGAAAAACTTCCTTTGCATAAAGCTATATACTACTTTGGGTGGTATACTTACAGGATATTAAAAAAATACAGTTGATGAATGAAAGGGAACTATGAACGAACAGCAACATGATATCTCGACCCGAATGATGATCTCTTTAATGGCGATAGCATATGTTTTTAGTTTTGCAATACGCATGATTTGGGTATATCAGTTTCATGACAATCCAGAATTTTATTGGAATGGACAATTGATGATTAATACTAATGATGGGTATACTTGGGCTTCATCTGTGCAGAACAAACTTTATGGTATGCATGAACATAATCCTGGGATACGGAATATGTGGGGGAATGCTATCATATTTTTTACCGTATTTTTTACAAAATTTACGCCCTTTAGTTTGGAGACGGTGATACTTTATATGCCAACTCTTATTTCTTCATTAGTTGTGATTCCTATTATTCTTATTAGTCGGCTGTATAAACAGACTTTATGGGGTTTTTTTGCTGCTTTACTTGGGACTATTGCATGGAGTTATTATAATCGAACAATGACCGGGTATTATGATACTGATATGTTCTCAGCTATGGCACCGATGTTCATACTCTACTTTTTGATGAAAAGTACAATGGATTTTACCCCTAAATCAGCACTTTATGCAGCAATTGCCATTGCACTATATCCCTTTATGTATGATGCGGGGAGATCTATTGTTTATGCTATGGGGATCATTTATGCACTATATATGATCTTCTACCATAGAAAAGAAAAAGTAACATATATTTCAATGGTATTGGTATTCGCAGCACTTGTCCCTTTTCACTTGATGGCACCTTTAAACTATATTATAAAAATTGTTCTCCTCATCGGTATCTATGTATTTCTGCAGAAGACATCTATATCACAAAAGAAGCTGATGATTACTTCAGGAGTGCTACTGTTTCTCTTTATGTATTTTGGAAATGTGTTTGGTTTGATATTTGGTAAAATTATGAGTTATGTTTCTACGGGTACAGCGGCAGAAGGTTTACATTTTTATGGTGTACATCAAACCATTCGAGAAGCAGGGAAAATCCCCTTTGAAGTATTTGCCAATAGAATTTCTGGGTCACAGCTTGGTTTGATTATTTCTTTACTAGGATATATTGTTCTAACTGTCAGGCATAGGGCATTTCTTCTTGCTTTGCCTCTTGTTGGCATAGGTATATTTGCTTTATGGGGGGGACTTAGATTTACTGTTTATGCCGTTCCTATAGCGGCGATGTCAGCCATTTATCTTTTTCATGTTGTTGCAACAATGGTTTCCGATAAAAAAAGTATCTATACCTTATTGATGAGTATTTTGACCGTATCAATGCTGTATCCGAATATTACACATATTATTGCGTATAAAGTTCCAACAGTTCTGAACAAAACTGAAGTTCAAGATCTTGAGAAACTGAAAAACATATCTGATTCTCAGGATTATACGTTGGCATGGTGGGATTATGGGTACCCTATTTGGTTTTACTCCAATACCAATACAATTATTGATGGAGGAAAGCACCAGAATGATAATTTTATTATCTCTAAAATCATGCAGACAACGTCTCCTGAACTGGCAGCAAACCTGAGTCGTTTGGCGGTAGAGACCTATGTGGATTCGAACTATTCTATTGTGACAGATACACTGTTTAAAAATGGAAAGAAAGACCAGCTTGATCCAAATCTTCTTTTTGATGAGCTTGCAAGTGGCAGCTATAAACTGCCTTCCAAGACCAGAGATGTCTATCTCTATCTTCCTTACAGAATGCTCAATATCTTTCCTACCGTTATGGTCTTTGGAAACCTTGACCTGACAACAGGTAAACAGGAAAGAAAGGTTACTTTTTATCCTGCACGTGCAGTTAAAAATAGTAAAGGTGTTCTCACTCTTTCTAACGGGATTGTCTTTGATAGTCGAAAGGGAATGCTCTCTATGGGACGAGAACAAGTTCCGGTTAAGTACTTTATTGCAACATCGTTAAGTAAAAATGGAAATATTAGATTACAGTCTCAACGGTATCATTCAAATGGAGAGTATGTAGTTGTTTTTATGAAAAGTTACGGAAAATTTATTGTAATGGATCAGCAAACATTTAATTCAACCTATGTTCAGATGTTCTTGTTGGGAAAATACGATAAGAATCTTTTTGAACTGGTTGTGGCTTCACCATACAGTCGAATATATAAGCTCAAACGATAGTTGTTTGTGAAGTTTGATCTTTATGGTAAAGATAACGATAGAGAAGACTATAACTAATAATAAAAAAGAGAGCAATTGCAATATTGGTGTTGGACTTGTTTGGATAAAGTGTCGAAAGTGTTATAAAAGGAGTTAAAGAGAGAAGAATAAAAAGTGCTGTTTTGGGGTTATTATGTGTAATTTGCCGATAGATGAGCATATGAAGATGAAGGTTGTCTGGTTGCATGGGGGAACGTCCCATGGAAGTTTTTCTAATCATTGAAAAGAGTACTTCCCAAACCGGATAAATGAATACCGCCAATACATACCATGGACTAACGCCGGTATATTTACTGGCAAGAAAAATTCCTATAATAGCAATAATAAATCCGAGTAAATAAGCGCCTCCATCCCCAAGAAAAATTTTTCCTTTTGGGAAATTTGTAATAAAAAAACCTATTGTCGCACCTGTGGTTACAATAATGACAGAAAGCAGTTCACTATTCTGTTGTTGATACGTTGTAAAACTAAAAGATAATAGGATGAGAAGAACAACTCCGGATGCGAGTCCGTTAAATCCGTCAATGATATTAATAGCGTTCATCATTCCGGCAATAGCAAAAATACTGAAAATCATTCCGAGCCAATAAGGCAAGTATATACCTAGACCGAGATAGGTAACAACAGCATCGGTTAGTATAATAGCTGAAAATGCAGCACCCATTTGAAGAAGAAGTCTAAATTTTGGGCTTAAAGAGCGATGAAAATCTTCAAAAATACCACTTCCGAAAGCAAGCAGAACAGAAAAAAAAAGTGTACTTCCAAAAGGGAGCCCAAGATAAAATAGAAGTCCTGCAAGTATTGATATACCTCCGGCACGGGGTGTAATAGCAGTGTGAAAGTTTTGAGGTCTACTTTCATCAGCATAGTCCATAAAAATTTTGAACTTATGACTGATATATATCAGACCGAGTGATGTTAAAAAACTAAGAATAAGCGCTTCGGAAAATAGTATTATCATTATAATAGGACTTTTTTAGGATATTATACATTAATAAGATTTAGCTTTGTCTCAGATAGGAAAGTTAAGGATATGATATTTATTTGATATTTTTCTGTTAACCTCATATTAAGAAAATTATAATCAAAGGAAGAAATATGAAAAAAGTCATTATGGGATTTTTAGTTCTATCTCTAACAGCAGTATTCGGTATGAGCTTGAGTCAGTTGAACAGTGCATCCAAAGAGGATTTGATGAAGATCAACGGTATTGGTGAAAAGAAGGCCGAGGCTATCATTAAAGAACGTAGAAAAGGAAAGTTCAAATCTTTTGATGACCTGCA
>Ga0256843_1003906_pt1 | contig 10151 bp, 6 predicted proteins | sample AlvinellametaG_FD_191572 | JGI IMG/M metagenome (GOLD analysis project Ga0256843, IMG submission 191572) | Pompeii worm associated microbial communities from hydrothermal vent at the East Pacific Rise, Pacific Ocean - Alvinella | ecosystem: Host-associated > Annelida > Integument > Unclassified ... | reverse complement strand
AGTCCCCGGGTGAAAGGGGTCAAAGGGGCGTGGATAGAAACAATTTGGGAGGTTTGAAGAAGCTCCTCCAGTTCCATTCTCCGGTAATTGGGGTTGAAATTCCGTCCCGAGGTGGAGTAGTAGACTACCCGGGCTCCGAAAGTTTCGGCAATTTTTGCAACCCGGCGACCGATATTTCCCAAACCGATAATGCCCCATTGTTTCCCTTTAATCTCCCACCAATCGATAATTTTGGTAAAAATTGGGGAGTTGGGGTAGTCGGTTTTGGCATAGGTATCCAAAAAGTTGAGGTTTTGAATCAGATTCAACACCATTCCCAAGGTCTGTTGGGCAACGCTTTCGGTGGAGTAACCTGCCACATTTTTGACTACAATTCCCCGTTTTTTCGCCTCTTCCAAATCCACATTATTCATTCCGGTGGCGGTAATTTGCACCATTTTCAACCGGGGAGCAGAATCAAAAACCTCCCCATCGATAACCACTTTATTGGTTACGATAATGGTGGCGTCGGCGACCCTTTCTTGCCGTTGCTCCGGGGCGGTAGTGGGGTAAACTTTAACCTCTCCAAACTTTTCCAATTGGGAGTAGTCTACATTTCCCAAGGTCGCCCCGTCCAATACCACAATTTTTTCCATCTTTCTTTTCCCCCTATTTCAAATTTATCATCGGCACAATGGTGGGGTATTTTTTGGTTTTCCGATACATATGTTTCCGCACCATTTTCCGAATCTCCTCCTCCATATTCCGGGGGCGGGCAAAAATCTGCTCTTTGGCGTGTTGGAGATAGTGGGCAAGCATCTCCTCTATCTCCCGATTGAAGTTAATATCCTCCTTATCGGGGATAATTCCATAGGTAACCACCCGGGGGCGGGTTAAAAGTTTGCGTCCCTTTTTATCGATTTGGGCAACAATAATAATTATTCCATCTTCTGCCAATTTTTGCCTATCCCGGACAATATCGGTTTCAATCTCCTCATTGAGTTGGTTGTCAATATAGATTTTTCCGACCTTCACCTTTCCAACTTTCCGAACCCGTTTGGGGGTAATTTCCCACTGCTCCCCATCTTCCATAATAAAGATATTCTCCTCCGACATTCCTGTGGTCATTGCGGTCTCTTTATGTTTGACCAAATGGTTAAACTCCCCGTGCACCGGAAAGAAGTATTTGGGTTTTACCAGTCGGAGCATCAATTTCTGGTCTTCTTGGGAGGCGTGTCCGGAGACATGAATTTCACTGAACTCCTGATAAGCCACCTTTGCCCCCTGTTTCAAGAGGAAATTGATCAATTCTGAAACCGCCGGTTCATTTCCGGGAATTGCCTTGGCGGAGATGATGATTTGATCCCCCTCTTTCAATTTTACCTGCCGATGCTCTCCCACCGCCATTCGGTAGAGGGCACTCATACTCTCCCCTTGGCTTCCGGTGGTAACTATTAAAATTTCATCGTCCCGATATTTTCCAATCTCCCACGGCTCAATAAATATCGATTTATCAAACTTGATATACCCCAACTCCATTGCCAGACTCAAATTCTGCTCCATACTCCTTCCAATAATTGCCACTTTCCGGTTAAATTTTTGGGCGGTAACGATAGCTTGATAGACCCGATGGATATTGGAGGAGAAGGTGGACATAATTATCCGCCCCTTCGCCTGCATAAAGATATTTTCAAAGGTTTTTCCAACCACACTTTCGGAGGGGGTTGTCCCCGGCTTGTAGGAGTTGGTGGAGTCGCTAAAGAGTGCCAAAACCCCCTGCTCCCCATAGTGGGCAAGGCGATGGAGGTCTGGGGGATAGCCATCGATGGGGGTGTGGTCGATTTTAAAATCTCCGGTATGGATAATGGTTCCCACCGGGGTTTGAATTGCCAAAGAGGAGCTATCCACAATGGAGTGGGTCATATGAATCCACTCCACCCGGAAATCTCCTATTTGAATTGGGTGTCTCTTTTTAACTGACCGGAAATAACTCCGGTGGTGGTGGATTTTATGTTCCCGGAATTTGTTTTCAATCATACCCAACGGGAGACTGGTGCCGTAAATGGGGACTTGAATCTCTTTGAAAAGGTAGGGGACTGCCCCGATGTGATCTTCGTGTCCGTGGGTAATAATCAACCCTTTCAATTTGTGGCGAATCTCCCGGAGATAGGAGAAATCGGGGATCAAAATATCAACCCCATACATATCCTCTTTGGGGAAACTCATTCCGCAATCGATAATAATGGCACTATTTTCGGTCTCCAGAACGGCACAATTCCCCCCAATTTCATCTAACCCCCCCAATGGAGTAAATTTAATCCACCCCCGGGTTTTGTGGTTAATTTTGTTAAAGGAGGTGAGCCGTTGTTGATGGATTTTTTCATTCTCTTGAAACGCCCGGTTCAGATCTTTAAACCAGACATACCCCTTCTCCCTTCCCTTCACCTCTTTGGAAGGGGGCTCTTTCTCCCCCTTCTCCTGCTCCAAATTGGAGAGGAGTGTGGTCAAACTCCGGCGATTGGCTCTACTCCGGCGATTTTTGTTTCCATTTTTGGAGGTGGAAGAGCCATTTCCGTTCCGCCGTCGGCTCTCTCCCCCCTTTTCTTCCCTCTTCTCCCCTTTCCCATTTCCATTTTTTCCACCCTCTACCTCTTCTTCTCCAATGGAGGGGGAAGAGTTGGAGGAGAGGGAGGGATTTGATGGGGAGTTTTCTCCTCCACTTTCCCCATTTTCTCCCCCAGATTCTACCCTTGGGGAGGTCTCCTTCTCAAAAGAAGTCTCCTTTTCCAACTCCTCCGCTTCCGGTTTCAAATTCTCTTCTACAACTTTTTGAATCTCTTCTTCAATTTTTTTCATTTTTCCAACTCCTTTCCAAAAAACTTGCAAATATCCCTATCTTTGCAAAAACCTCTTTTTCACAAAAACCTAAAAATGCCCAAAATTAGGCTATTTTAAAGAGGAAAAGAGCTGGAAAAAAGTGGAAATATCCACTTGATGGGGACGGATTGAGGGAGAGAGTCCAAACTCCTCCAGTTTTTCCGGTGGAAGGAGAGAGCCCAAATTCTTTTTGAGGGTTTTCCGGGGATTTTTAAAGGCTTGCCTCAAAAATTGGGCAAACTCCCGATTGTAACTCCCCTTCTCCTTCCGGAACCGGATAACTGAACTATCCACTTTCGGGGGTGGATAGAAGGCTCCGGGAGGCACATTGACAATCCTCTCAACCTTTCCCACCGACTGGGCTATTATTGCCAGTGGAGAGTAATTCCGCTCTCCCGGTTGGGCTAAAAACTTGTCGGCGACCTCCTTTTGCACCATTACCACCATATTTTTGACCGCCGAGTCCCCCAATCCCATCAAAATCAATTTTGTGGCAATGTAGTAGGGGAGATTTGCCACAATATCATACTCACCACTCCAGAGACTCCCTTCCCTTTGCCATATTTCCAAAGCGTCTCCACACTTCAACTGGAGGGTTGGAAACTTCTCCTTCAAGATTTGACATAAATCCCTATCAATTTCGTAGCCTACAACTACTCCTCTTTTTTCCAGCAACTTTTCCGTCAAATCGCCTAAGCCAGACCCGATTTCCACAATGGGAGTCTCTCCGTCGGGTATCGCTTGGACGATTTTTTCCAAATAGAATCTATCTTTTAAAAAGTTTTGTCCAAACCGCTTTTTGGGTTTGTGTCCTACTCCCTTTTTCAACTTGCACCACCTTTGCCGATGGACTCCTTCCCCCATCGGATTCAACTCAATTTTTGCAATCCCCTCCCTCTTCTCCCTTTTGGGGTGGAGGTTTCTTTTTTTCTCTCTCTACTATCGAACCTAAACTTTCCACAAAAGGAGTTTGAAAACTTTCCCTCCCTTTCTCCCTTTTCCCTGCAACTTTGGAAAAGTTGAGTTTATCTGACTCTACTTCTTCCCCTCCCCTCCTTGGGTAGAATTATAATACAAATCCCCAATTTCCCTCCCTTCCCTTCCCCTTTTACCCCCTTTGATGGGAAAGAATGGGTAGTTTGGGGAGAAGAGCCTCTGCCACTTTTCCCCTTTTCTCACCCTTTTTTTCTCGGGATTGACCCAAATCTCTTTTTCTAATCTATCTTCCTTTACTCTTTTTACCAAAAATTACACACAAGAAGGGGAGCAAAAAATTTTCAAATTTTAAATTTCCCCCCTTTTCCAATCTCCATTCGGTCAATCTCTTTTTTCGCCCATTTCCCCAAAATCGACCTAAACCCAAAGGGAAAATTTACCCTCCCGTTTCAAAAAATCGCCGGTTACTCTCCTCCCCCTCACTCCACCGGTTCTTTTCCGGTTTATTCCGAACCACCTCCCGGAGAATCTCTTTGGCTCTCTCCAAATCCCCCTGTCGAACCGCAGTTTTAATCTCCATTGCCTCATCAAAATAGAGACACGGAATCAGATACCCTTCGGCGGTGAGTCGAATCCGGTTGCAATTTTTACAGAAATCCTCTTTGTGGGGCTCAATTATCCCAAATTTATACCCATCTTCCAACTGGAAATAGCGGGCAGGGGAGTTGTCCCTCTCCAGTTGGGTAAATTTATACTTTTTCCCTATCTCCGCCAATATTTCCCCACTGGAGAAGCGTTTGAGCCCCGGGTAGGCAAAACTATTCTCCATAAACTCTATAAATCGAATCGTTACCCCTTTCCCCCGGGCAAACTCCAAAAGGTCTACCACCTCATCGGAGTTGACCCCCTTCATAATTACAGAGTTGAGCTTTACCCCCAATCCCACCTCCAACGCTTTGTCAATTCCCGCCAATATCTTTTCCAACGCCTCCTTTTGGGCAATTTTCCGAACCCGCTCCCTTTGGAGGGAGTCCAGAGAGATATTGACCCGATTTAACCCCGCCTTTTTCAACTTTTCCGCCAATTCCGGAAGATAGTAGCCGTTGGTGGTTAAAGCTATTTCCAAATCGGGGGCGTAATTCCTCAACATCTCCACAAACTTTTCAATATCCCGGCGAATTAGAGGCTCTCCCCCGGTCAATCGCACCTTTTTCACCCCTTCATCGATGGCAACCTTTAAAAATTGGAAAAGCTCTTCATAGGAGAGGAGATTTTCCCGGGGCTCCCAATCCATTGGGGTGTTGGGCATACAATAGAGACACCGGAAATTGCACCGACTGGTAACCGATACCCGAATGTAATCTATTTTCCGGTTGAAGGAGTCAATTAACATTATTTTCCTTTCCAAAATTTGCGATAATTTTAAAATTTTTTGCCCCACCGAAAGGAGGAAAATAATGGAATTTTTTCCTCAAATTAAAAAAATTATCGACACTCCAAATATAGCAGAAAAGTGGAAACAATTCCAACCCCTCTACTCAAAAAAGGGGGAGATTGACCCCAATGAGTTGACCCCCGTCCAGTGTTGGGAACGCCCCTCCTACTCCCACTTTTGCCAGATTGTCCCCCCGACCCAACTCCCCCGCCGGCGGTGGGGAAGCCGGGAGAAACGGGGTGCCCTCCTCCACTCCCTCCTCCATATTGAAGCAACCGCCATCGATTTGGCACTGGACGCCGTTTATAGGTTCCGGGAGATGCCGTTGGAGTTCTATGGGGACTGGTTGGAGACCGCCCGGGAGGAGTTCCGCCACTACTTTTTAATTGAAACGCTTTTGGAAGAGTTGGGGTATAAATATGGGGACTTTCCAGTCCACGACTCCCTCTTCCAATCTGCCCAAAAGACCCAAGACCTTTTGAGCCGAATGGCAATTATCCCCCGGTGGTATGAAGCCAGTGGACTGGACGCCAACCACCGGATTTTGAATAAACTCCGGAAGTTTGACGACCCCTTCACCCGGCGGGTGGTGGAGGCGTTGGAGTTGATTTTGGAGGAGGAGATACCCCATGTCCGCCGGGGAGACCGGTGGTTCAAATGGGAAGCCCACCGGAGAAAGGTTGACCCGGTGGAGGCTTATTTCCGATTGGTGGAGAGTTTCTTCTCCTCCCTCCCCCGACGGGATTTGAATGTGGAAGCCCGGCTCAAAGCCGGGTTCAGTTGCGGAGAGTTGAAGAGACTCTCGGGGCAGGGGGATATTTGCTAAAATTCCCCCACTTGATTAGAGGAGTTTACCAGTGGAAAAAGACCCAAAAAAATTAGAAAAATTGGAGAGCCAGACCCCCCAAAAAGGAGAAAAGATGAAATTTATCGGCACCCGCGGAACCGACCGGGAGAAGAGTTTCAGTGAGGTTATTTTGAACCCCTCCGCCCCCAATGGGGGGCTCTATGTCCCCAAAAAATTCCCCCGACTGGATTTGAAATGGCTCCAAAGATTCTACACCCCTGAACAGGAGCCCAACTACCACAAAATTGCCAAAGGGGTTTTGAAAAAGTTTAAAGTAGATTTACCGGAGGAGGCAATTCAAAGGGCAATTTACACCTATTTGAAAAATTTCGATGTGGAGGAGGTTGTCCCCCTCCATAAAGTCAACAACCTCTTTGTGGCAGAGTTGTGGCACGGACCCACCCGGGCTTTTAAGGATATTGCCCTCCAACCCTTTGGGGTCCTCCTCTCCCACCTTGCCCAAAGCCGGGGGGAAAATTATTTGATTATGGCGGCAACCAGTGGGGATACCGGACCTGCCACCTTGAAGAGCTTTGAAAATCTCCCCAACACCAAAGTGGTTTGCCTCTACCCCAGTGAGGGAACCAGTGAAGTTCAACGGCTCCAGATGGTTACCACCGACGCCCCCAACGAAAGGGTTTTGGGAATTTTGGGAGATTTTGACGACGCCCAAACCGCCCTCAAGTCCCTCTTAAAAGAGGAAGAGTTCCGGAAAAGCCTCGATGAGGTGGGACTTAAACTCTCCGCTGCCAACTCTGTAAATTTTGGAAGAATCATTTTCCAAACTGCCTACCATTACTGGAGTTACCTCACCCTTTGGGAGAGATTTGAAATTGAGGGGGGAGAAAAAATCGATGTGGTAATCCCCAGTGGAAATTTTGGAAACGCTTTGGGAGCCTTTTACGCCAAACAGATGGGACTCCCCATCGACCGGATAATTATCACCTCCAACCGGAATAGCGTCCTCTACGAATTTGTAAAATTTGGCAAATATGACCTCCGGGAGCGGAAATTGATAAAAACCACCTCCCCGGCAATGGATATCCTCAAATCCTCCAATGTGGAGAGACTCCTTTTCCATAAATTTGGAGAAGCCCGAACCATTGAATTGATGAAAAATCTGGAAGAGGAGGGGTATTTCCAATTGACCCCGGAAGAGTTGGAGATGATTCAAGCCGATTTTGACGCCGACTTCTGCACCGATGGGGAGGGGGCGGAAATTATCCGAAAATATGCCGAAAAATACCACTATTTGGTTGACCCCCACACCGCCACCGCTTTGAAAGGGGCGGAAAAACTCCGGGGAGATAATAAAATGGTAGTCTACTCCACCGCCGAATGGACTAAATTTGCCCCAACCGTCTACTACGCCCTCACCGGAGAGCCGGTGGAGAGGGTTATTGCCCAAGAGGAGGAGGTGGAAGTAATTCCAGATAAGGACGCAATCGCCTACATTGAGACCCATTTGGGGGTTACTCCACCCCCCCAAATTTTGGAACTCTTCCAAAAACCGGAAACCAACTCCAAAATTATCCCCAAATCTGCAATCCGGGAAGAGATTCTAAAATTTGTCAAGGGGGAAGAGTAGTTTTCTGCAATCGAGGGGAACCTAAAAAATTTCCCTCTCTTTTATAATCCCCTACTTAATCCACTATTCAAATTACTAAAAAGAGAAAAGAGAGCTTTACTTTCAGAAGCAAAATTATAAGAGAGTTTGGAATTTTTTCCTTACCTCCTTTTCAACTTTTCCGCCAATTTTTCCGATGGAAAAGAAAAAAGGAGTTAGCCTAAAATTTTCTCCTTTATCTTTTTAATATCCTCCAGATGGACTACCTCCCGATCCATAATCAATTTGTAAACCTCCTCAACCATCTCCTGATTGGTGCGGTAAATCTCAACTACCTGTTGATAGGCGTCCCGGAGTATCTCCCCCACCTCCTCATCGGAGGCGACCAGACTATTTCCCATTCCGTAATCCCGCACCATTTTCATTGCCAAATCCCGGGCTTTTTTCAAATCCAGATGGGCATTGGAGAATTTCTCCTTAAATTTCTCCTCCACCCCCACCCGTCCGGCAAGATAGACGGCAATTTTATTGGTCAATTCGGTGCGGGAGACTATCTCTTTATCCTCCTCTTTGAAATCATCTTTTACCAAAGTTATCCGCTCAAAATCGACCCCCAACCATTCCGCCACCACCGCTTTGGTAGCTTGGTAGTAGCTCAAAATCTCCTTCTCTTGGGGGGAGTAGGTCTGGAGTTTCTTTTTCCCCACCAAAACTTTATCTTTTACGGCAAAAAAGTCCGATTCGTCGATATAGAGTTTCCCTTTTTTGAGGGCGTGGATACTGGCTTCATTTACCAGACTTGCCAACGCTGCCCCACTGAATCCGACGGTCATTTGGGCAATGGTCTCCAAATTCCCCCGGAAAGGTTTATTTTTCAGATGCACCCGGAGAATTTCCAATCTATCCTTCAACCCCGGCAACTCCACATAAATCCGCCGGTCAAACCGCCCGGGGCGGAGGAGGGCATCGTCCAAAAGTTCAATTTTGTTGGTGGCTCCAATTACAATTACTCCGCTACTATCCTCAAATCCGTCCATTTCGGTTAAAAGTTGGTTGAGGGTCGCCTCCCGTTCATCATTCCGCATATTTCCCCGGGCTTTTCCAATGGCGTCAATTTCGTCGATAAAAATTATTGAAGGTGCCATCATTTTGGCTTTATTGAAAAGATCCCGGACTCTCTTTGCCCCCACCCCCACATACATCTGAACAAAACTACTTCCACTTTGGTAAAAAAACGGAACCCCCGCCTCTCCGGCAACCGCTTTGGCAATTAAGGTTTTTCCGACTCCGGGGGGTCCCACCAGTAACACCCCTTTGGGGAGTTTAATTCCAAAATCCCGATATTTTTTGGGATTTTTTAAAAAGTCCACAATCTCCACCAACTCCTCTTTCACTTCACTGATACCCGCCACATCGTTGAAGGTTACATTGGAGGTGGTAGGGCGGATAATAAAATCTTTCTCTATCCCCAAATCCACCTGCATTTGGGGAGGTGGTTGGGGGTTGCTCCGGCTCCGGACAATGGAGGAGATAAGCAAAATTATTACCAAAATTACCACAAAGGCGGTAATTTGGGTCAAGAGAGCTTTGGCATCAATATCTCCGGTCGCCACCATTGCCAAAATTCCCCCCAGAAAAATAACTCCTATAATCAAAATTGTTAAAGTATTGGGGCTCTTTTTATTATTCTTCCCGCTCTGCATAGTTACCTTCCTTTTGGACTCTATATTGGGAGACCTCCACCCACTCCCCTACCCCAACTTCCCCCGGCACCCAACACCGGTTGAAAAATTGATCGTAACCGGCTCCTCCGGTGGCATCTACCTTTTCAATATGCACCAAAAGGGGAGTTTTTTGATGTTTCAACCGGAATCGGTAATTATTCTCCTCCACCACCTTTTTCAACTCCTCCCCCCGCTTTCGGGCTATATCCCCGGGCACCCGATGGGGAAGGGTGGCGGAGGGGGTTCCCGACCGGGGAGAGTAGCGGAAAATATGGATATGGGTCAAAGGGTATTTCCGGAAATTCTCCATCGCCTCTTTCCAAATCTCCCCACTCTCCCCCGGGTGTCCCACAATAAAATCGGTTCCCAAGGCAACCCCCTTTTCCGCCAATCTTTGGAAGAGGGGGAGGGTCTCTTTGACCCGGTTCCGCCGTTTCATTAACCTCAACATTTTATCACTGGTGTGTTGTAAAGCAATGTGGAGATGTTTTTCCAAAACTCCCCCCTCCAATAGCTCCTCCAGTTTGGGGTCAATCTGGGTTGGTTCCAGACTCCCCAACCGAACCCTCTTCACCCCCCGGATTTGGACTACTTTTTCCACCAAATCGGAAAGTTTTATCCCCCACTCCTTCCCATAACTCCCCATATTTATTCCGGTCAATACTATTTCCTGCACCCCGTAATTTACAATCTCCTTCACCTGCTCCAGAATCTGCCCCATCGGAATAGAGCGGGCAGGTCCCCGGACTGCCGGAATTATACAGAAGCCACAACTGAAATCGCACC
>Ga0256843_1003905_pt1 | contig 10155 bp, 9 predicted proteins | sample AlvinellametaG_FD_191572 | JGI IMG/M metagenome (GOLD analysis project Ga0256843, IMG submission 191572) | Pompeii worm associated microbial communities from hydrothermal vent at the East Pacific Rise, Pacific Ocean - Alvinella | ecosystem: Host-associated > Annelida > Integument > Unclassified ... | reverse complement strand
AAGCATCTAAGAGCAGTAGTTTTAAGATAGCCATCCGTACAAAAACCCCATTTTTTACCTGTTCAAGTACTTTGCAACGTGGGTCATCAAGCATACTGTCAGAGATATCAATATTTCGCATCACCGGTCCGGGGTGAAGTAGCAGAATTTTTCGATTTCCCATACGTTCTTTGGTGATACAGTAGTGCTTGGCATAGGCTTCATAATCATCAAAAATCGGTTTGGCATGGCGTTCAAGCTGAGCACGCAGACTCATAATAATATCGACTTTATCCAATACCTCTTCAAGGTCACTATATTGTGGCAAGTCACTCTCAGGCATAAAGGGTTGAGGTGCGACAAGCACTACATTCATTCCCATACGGCGAAAGAGACGAATGCCCGAACTTGCTACGCGTGAATTGGCAATATCTCCAACAATGGCAATGGTTTTACCTGCAATTTCTCCGTTAAAATGTTCTCTGATAGTAAAAAGGTCAAGCAGTGCCTGAGTAGGGTGTGCATAGTTTCCTGCCCCTGCATTGATGACAGAAGTAAGTTGCATATTGGCAAGTTGTTGAGGTGCTTCATTGGCTTCATGACGAATAATCACCCCATCAGGCTCCATGGCACAAAGATTGGCAAAGGTATCTTCTAGTGATTCTCCTTTTTTAGTCGAACTTCGGCTTGGGTCAAGATGAACAACCGCAGCACCCAGACGTTTGGCAGCCACTTCAAAAGAGCTTCTCGTACGGGTAGAAGCTTCAAAGAAGAGGGTAATAAAAAGCCTGTCTTTGAGTAATTGTGGAGGACGCTGTTTTTTAAACTGTGTGGCATCTCTCATCACTTGGGCAATGTGTGCATCTGAAAAATTATTGGTATCAACAAGGTGTTGCATAATAGATATCCTTTAAACCCGAAAGGGGGTATTTATAATGCTATGATTATAGCAAAAGTGGGTTAAAGAGGCTCTCTACACACGTGCTACAAAACGTGCAAGTCCCTCTTCAACAGACCACCACTCTGGAAAACAGGCATCATAATAGGGTTGTGTAACGTGTGCAAAGGTGGTTTTGTCTTCATAGAGATTGACACACCACTCAAAAGGAATCTCTCTTTGTTTCAGTGCTTCTATGGAGAGTAGGGTATCATTGATACATCCTAGACGACTGGGAGTTACAAGCAATACGTTGCTTTGAAACATTTGGGCAAGATTAATCATAGTATGCTCTTGCGTCAACGGAACCATCAACCCTCCCGCACCCTCTATGAGCAATAGGTCACACAGTGAAGAGAGTTGTTGGTATTTTTCAAAAATTTTCTCTAAAGAGAGAGTGTGTGTGGTATCGGCACAAAAAGGTGCTGCGGGAAGAGGAAAGGTATAGGCGGTAATCTCTGTAGGCGAAAAAGAAGAGAAGTGACTGTTTACTTTTTGACAGGCTTCCAAAAGACGGCTTGCATCAGGGGCGTTGTGGGTGACTCCTGTTTCGACAGGTTTAAAGACACCCACAGAGATACCACGTGCAGCGAGTAAGGGGATGAGTTTGAGTGTGGTATGGGTTTTACCTATATTGGTACCCGTTGCAGTAATAAAAAGAGATTGCACGGAAAAGACTCCTGTTTTTGGCTTATAATAAAAAATATGTATAATAGTAAAAATCATTACTCTATAAGGAATAGTAACACATATATGCCAAAGTTTGAAATTGAATCGGAAGTAGCCCTAGAGTTACAGGAACCGAAAATGTATAAAGTGCTATTGCACAATGATGATTATACCAGTATGGATTTTGTTGTGGAGGTACTGACAGGTATTTTTCATAAAACAGAAGAGCAGGCGGTACAGTTAATGCTACAGATACACGAAAAAGGTAAAGCAGTATGCGGTATTTACAGTTTTGAAATTGCCCAAACCAAAGCAGAACAGGTGAAACAGTTAGCAAAGAAAAATGAGTTTCCTCTGTTGGCAACCATCGAAGAGGAGGTGTAGATGATTAGTATTTCACTGAATGATGTCTTTAAAAATGCAGTCAAGTATGCCAAAGAGCATAAGCATGAATACCTTACAGTAGAGCATGTATCTCTTGCACTTGTCAAAAGTGAAGAGGGGAGAGAGATACTCTCTTTGCTTGATGCTGATGTTGAAAGAGTGGAAAAAGAGATGGTTGCCCATATAGAAAAAACCATTCCCTCTCTCAATGAAGAAGTAGAACCTTTTGAAACGGTGGCACTCTCCCAAGCAATTAATGATATGATGACACATATTCACTCTTCAGGAAGAGCAGAAGCAAGCATAGGAGATATGTTGGCCTCTCTCTTTTTACAAGAACACTCTTATGCCGTGTATCTGATGAAAAAAGAGGGTATTACCCGTCTGGATGTGTTAGAAGTGATTTCACACAGCAGTACGCAGAAAAGTCAGAGTGAAACAGAAGAACCAGTGAAAGAGGAGAGTGTGCTTGAAGAGTTTACCATTGAACTTGTGGCATTGGCACAGACAGGAAAAATAGACCCTGTGGTTGGGCGTATTGATGAGATTGAGCGTGTGATGCAGACTTTGTGTCGTCGTAAAAAAAACAATCCTCTGCTTGTTGGTGAAGCAGGGGTAGGAAAGACAGCCATTGCAGAAGGGTTGGCACTGAAAATTTCTGAAGGGGATGTTCCTGAAATACTGAAAAATGCACAGGTGTTTGCGTTAGATATGGGGGCATTGGTAGCGGGTACAAAGTATCGGGGTGATTTTGAAAAACGTCTCAAAGGTATTATTACTGCTTTAGGCAAGAGAGAGGATGCTATTTTATTTATTGATGAAATTCATACCATGGTAGGTGCAGGAGCAACCAGTGGGGGGAGTATGGATGCTTCAAATTTACTGAAGCCTGCACTTGCTCGGGGTGAACTCAAATGTATCGGGGCGACAACCTATCAGGAGTATAGAAACTTTTTTGACAAAGACAAGGCACTCAGCCGACGTTTTGCAAAAATTGATGTAGAAGAGCCGAGTATTGAAGATACCTTTACTATTCTTAAAGGGGTTCAGCACAAATATGAGGCATATCACAAGATTCAATTTAGTGATGAAGCGTTACAGTCTGCGATTGACCTTTCTGTAAAATATCTCCATGACAGGTTTTTACCAGATAAAGCGATGGATATTATTGATGAGGTGGGTGCGCACTTTATGCTTCAAGGAAAAGAGGGGGTAGAGGTACGCCCCAAAGAGATTGAAGAGAGTGTTGCAAAAATGATGAAACTGCCCTCTAGCGTGATTGGGACAGAGGATACACACAAACTCAAAACACTTGAAAAAATGCTTTTGAGACATATTATAGGACAAGACCGTGCCATTAGTGAATTGGCAACGGCTATTAAACGCTCTTATGCAGGTTTAAATGCACCCAACAGACCCATAGGCTCTTTTCTCTTTGTCGGACCGACAGGTGTAGGAAAAACAGCATTGGCAACACAACTCGCCCAGACACTCCATGTGCATTTTGAGCGTATCGATATGAGTGAATATATGGAAGCACATACTGTCAGTCGCCTTGTGGGGGCTCCTCCAGGGTATGTCGGATATGAACAGGGAGGGTTGCTTACAGAAATGATTAAGAAGCATCCACATACCGTACTGCTTCTTGATGAGATAGAGAAGGCACATCCTGATATTATGAATATTTTGCTTCAGGTAATGGATGGAGCCAAATTGACAGATAATAATGGCGTAGTCAGTGATTTTAAAAATGTTATTTTAATTATGACTTCCAACATAGGAACCAAAGAAGCCAATGTTATGGGCTTTAACAAAGATAACAGTATCAAAACAGAAAAGGCACTCAACGCCTTTTTTGCCCCTGAATTTCTCAATCGTCTCAGTGGGGTGGTGACGTTTAATCCTCTTGCTCTTGAAACGCTTATCTCTATTGTAGATGTAGAGATAAAGAAGCTCAATCTTCTCCTTCAGCCGAAACAGATTACAGTAAAAGTAAGCAAAAAAGCCAAAGCATATTTGGCAAAAGAGGGGTATGATGTACGTTATGGGGCAAGGCATATTGCACGAGTAATTGATGAAAAGATAAAAGAGGCACTGACCGAAGAGATACTCTTTGGCAAGCTTAAAAAAGGTGGCAGGGTCAAAGTTGGTTTGAAGGCAAAAAAATTGACATTTGATTTTGGAGTCTAAATGGCATCAATGTTTGAAGAGGAATCGTATCTTATCCCCCCTCTAAGTAAGTACTCGTACAGTTTTCCCAATCCGCGTTTTGCTTCTGATGAAGGGTTGTTGGCGTATGGAGGAGATCTCTCCTCTTCACGTCTGTTAAGTGCATATCGTCATGGGATTTTTCCTTGGTACAATGAGGGAGACCCTATACTCTGGTGGTCTCCTAATCCACGTTTGCTCCTCTATCCTGAGAAATTCAGAGTACGCAAATCCTTTCGGCGTGTTTTAAGAAGCCAAAAGTATGTGGTTCGTTTTGATGAAGCTTTTTCTGATGTGATAGCACATTGTGCTTCAGTACCTAGAGCAGGGCAAGACCATACATGGATTGTTGCACCGATGAGAGAAGCCTATATCCGTTTGCATAAAGAGGGATTTGCGCACAGTGTAGAAGTCTATCAAGAAGGAAAACTTGTCGGAGGACTCTATGGGCTTGCCATGGGAAAAGTCTTTTTTGGAGAGTCTATGTTCTCTTTGCTTTCAGATGCTTCAAAGGTGGCTTTTAAAGCACTAAGTGATGTTTTAGGGTTGAGAGGTTATGATTTTATAGACTGCCAGATGAAAACAGACCATATGGTTGGATTGGGAGCGGAAGTAGTGGAGAGAGAGAAGTATCTTGATGCACTAGAAAAAGCCCTTGAGAAGCCCAGTGATTTGGGAAGCTGGCAGGATTTTACATGGAGTTATCCATACAAGGAAGAGGAATGGTAGACAGGGAATTGAAATTCTCATTGTGGCTGGATTTTGTGGAGAGAGAGTATCTTAAAAATGAATTTTCAAAATTGATAGAAGCAGGGGTCATTAATGGAGCAACAAGCAATCCTGCTATTTTTGCCTCAGCAATTACAACCTCTCCCGCCTATAAAGAGCAGTTAGCTACTTTAAAAGGCAAAAGTGCCAAAGAGAAGTATGAGGCATTGGCAATCGAAGATATTCGTACCGCGGCACAAGCACTCCGAGTGGTCTATGATGCTGGGAATGATGGCTATATTTCGATTGAAGTAGACCCCTTTCTCTCCAATGATACCCAAGGAACAATAGAAGAGGGGAAAAGACTTTTCAAAGCGATTGGAGAGCCAAATGTGATGATTAAAGTACCTGCAACCCCTGCGGGATATGAAGCAATGAAAGAGTTGCTCTCTCTGGGCATTTCAGTCAATGCCACATTGATTTTTTCTCCAGAGCAGGCAAGACGTTGTCTTAAAGCAATGACTGCTGGACTGCATGCGTATGAAGGTATGGGTGGTGGCAAGGTGAATGCGGTGATTTCTGTCTTTGTCAGCCGTTTTGACAGATTGCTTGACAGTGATCTTGGGGCAGAAGGAATGGATGTTGCCAAAACAGGCATCTACAATGCAGCAAAAATTTATAATCTGATAGAGAAAAATCATACCCCAAGTATCCGTACACTGTTTGCAAGTACAGGTGTCAAGGGAGATAGTTTGCCTCCTGAGTATTATATTAGAGAGTTATTGGCTCCCTATTCTATCAATACAGCACCTTTGGCAACAATTGAAGCCTATGGTGCCAAAAAAGCAACCCCGCCAAAATTTCCGTTGGAAGAGCGTGAAATTAATGGCTATTTTACCAAACTGAAAGATTGTGGTTTTGATATGGAAGCCATCTATGCCTCTTTACTGAAAGAGGGGCTAGAAGCGTTTGAAAAAGCGTTTCAGGAGATGCTAGAGAGTATGGAAGAATAATATAAAAAAGGAAGAAGGATAATGGAAGAGAAACTCAAACTATATCTTAGAACACTCATCAGTAACGAGGGAAGTGACCTTCATATTAAAGCCTCTTCACAAGTGAGAATACGTATTCAGGGGATTATGAAAATTGCAGGAAAAGATATTCTTACCGCTGAAGATGTCGAAAAGATGGTACGTGAAATACTCAATAAAGAGCAGTATGAAAAACTTGTCAATGACCGTACCCTCGACTTTAGTTACCGATTGGGTGAAGCGTACCGTTTTCGTGTCAATATTTTTTATCAAATGGATGGTTTGAGTGCGGTATTTCGTATTATTCCTATCAAGATACTCTCTTTTGAAGAGTTGAAACTTCCGCCTGTGATTCAAACCTTTACCGAAATACAGCGTGGACTGGTACTGGTTACGGGGGTGACAGGTTCGGGTAAATCAACCACACTGGCTGCGATTATTGATAAAATCAACAGTGATACCAAAAAGCATATTATTACGATTGAAGATCCTATTGAGTTTGTCCATAAAGACAAAGGGTGTTTGATTAACCAGCGAAGTGTCGGGCAAGATACCCACTCTTTTTCAGATGCACTAAGAGCAGCATTGAGAGAAGACCCCGATATTATCTTGGTTGGGGAGATGCGTGACTTGGAGACCATTGATATCGCGCTTCATGCTGCCAATACAGGACACTTGGTATTCTCAACACTGCATACCCTTGATGCCAAAGAGACGATTGACAGAATTATTGGTATGTTTGGTAATGAAGAGCAAAACCGTATTCGTATGTCGTTGGCATCGGTACTGGAAGGTGTTATTTCACAAAGGCTTATTCCTACCAAACGTGGAGGAAGAATTGCAGGGATTGAAATATTGAAAAAAACAGCTAGAATTGAACAGCTTATTGCTGAAAACCGTGATGCGGAAATTCCTGATGCACTCTTTGAAGGAAAAGAGATTTACGGTACACAAACCTTTGACCAAGCACTGCTTGATTTGCTAAGAAAAGGAGAAATTTCTGATGAGATTGCACTGGAGTATGCCACAAACCCTGCCGATCTTAAATTGAAAATGCAAGGGGTTGGTAAAGGGGCGATTGTTGATGAGAATGCAGCACAAAAAAATGATGAATACTTTGATTTTAAAGAAGAAGAGGATGACTAAGGTAAAGTGGTGAAAGCCAATAGAGAAAGTAGAGAAGAAGTGCTTGTATTTATACAAGCTTTTTTTCAAAAAAATTCGATATAATCCACCCCTATTTTAATTTAAGGACAACACTATGTTAGAAGGTATCGTTAGAGAGAGTATCGGAAAGACTACTGCAAAGAAGCTTAGAAGAGATGGTTATCTGACTGCAAACCTTTACGCAAACGGCGTAGAGAATATTCAAGCGGCATTTAAACGCGGTGAATTTATGAGAGCAGTAAGAAATAAAGAGAACCTTGCATTTCCTGTAAAAGTAGGTGATACAGAGTTGAATGTAGTCATTCAAGAGTATCAACTACACCCTGTACACGGAGAAGTTGTTCATGTAGACCTTAGAATCACCGTTCCAGGTCAAGTTACAGACTTCCTTGTTCCTGTTGTGACACACGGAACACCTGTAGGTCTTAAGAACAAAGGGGTATTGGTTATGTCTAAAAGAAGAGTAAAAGTAAGAGGGGCAATTGAAAATATGCCTGCAAAATTTGACTTAAATGTTGAACCTTTGAACAGAGATGACTCTATTCTTATCAGAGATATTGAAGTACCTACAGACTGTAGAATGATGGACAGACCAGATGTAGCTGTTTGTGGTGTCATCAAAGCAAAATAAGTATGATACGCCGTGAGTCAAGGAAACAGAGATGACACTCTTCGTAGGGCTAGGTAATCCAGGGTCAAAATACGAAAGAACACGGCACAACATTGGTTTCAGGGTCATTGACAGGCTTGTCAATGAACTTGGTGCCAGAAATATCTCCAAAAATGCCTTTGAGGGTATCCTCTACCGTACGGCAAATACATTTTTTTTAAAACCTACAACCTTTATGAATCTTTCAGGTAAATCTGTTGAAGCTGTCAAGCAGTTTTTTAAAATAGAGCGTGAAGCAATCATTGTTATTCATGATGATATTGATTTGCCTTTTGGTGCAGTACGTTTTAAAAAGGGTGGTGGGCATGGTGGACATAACGGATTACGTTCAATCGATGCCCATATTGGAAAAGAGTATATCCGTGTACGTGTGGGAGTGGGAAAACCTGAACACAAATCACAAGTTGCCGATTATGTGTTGCATCCTTTTACTGAGGAAGAAGAGGCTTCTCTTGAGGCACTGATTACGCATGTAAGTCGTGCCTGTCAAGCTTTGTGTCTAGAAGAACTCAATGAAGTAAAATCAAAATACAGTCTCAAATCGATAACGGGATTGGGGGAATGAACCTCTTTTCTCCCCCTCTTTATTTTCTTTATCTTGCAAAACATTATAGTAAAAACCTTCTCTCTATTTTAATAGGACTCTCTTTAGCTTTTGCATTTATTGACTATTTTCAGCATATTGAACGTTTAGACGGCTCCTCTTCCAAGATACTCTATATTTTTTATATGTGGCAAGAAGCATTGGGAATGCTTTATCCTTTGGCCATTGTGTTTGCACTGATTATGACAAAACTTGCCTTTGTTAAAAACAATACAATGGGTATTTTTCATGCGTTTGGTTACAGTAAAAAACGGTTGGTTTTACCTCTGTTTTTAGTAGCACTGCTGGTCTCTCTTTTTTTTTCATACCTGCATACCACGGCATTCTCTTATGCCCGTGACAAGGCGCAAATGTTACTAAAAGAGCATCTGTATGCGTATGATGTCAATGATCTCTTTTTTAAATATAACGATACTTTTGTTTATATTAAAAAATTAGACCCCATAGAGAAGAAAATAGAAGAGATCACTATTTTTAAAGTGGCAGGCTCTCAGGTACGCTATACCATTAAAGCACCCTTGGCAGTGTTTCATAAAGAGGAGTGGATTGCCCAAGATGCAACGGTCAGAACACATGTCTATCGAAATGGGAAACTGATACGTTACAGTGTAGATCAAAAAGCACGTATTGCCACATTGCATGGTTATAAACCAAAAATTATAGAGTCTCTTTATGAAGGTAAGGCACTCAATGTCATTGATGCATACCATACTTGGGAACTGCTTCGCAAAGAGCATCTCAACTCCGATAAAATACGTGCGGCGATCTATAATAAAACAGTAGTACCACTCTTTGCTCTGGCATTATTGTTGATACTCTTTTTTAAACTCCCTTTTCATGCAAGAATGATGAATGTCGGAAGTGTGGTTGCACTCTCTTTGGGGGTGACTTTTTTAATTTGGGGTATTTTGTTTGGCTTACAGCAAATTGGTGCAAATGGTGTACTTGTCCCTGAAATTACTTCCGTGATGCCTATTGTGATTTTATGGATGTATGCCCTGTATATTTTTTTTACTGATGAACGAAAAATAGCTTGAGAGTATGTAAAGAGAGGCTTTGATAGCCCCTATAACTCTCTCTTAGCGATTTTTGGATAAAATCGCTCTAAAATCTACAGATAGAGGCAGGAGCAGTTGATATGGATATTGATTATAAAGCATTGGCAAAGAAATATGGGACACCACTCTATATATATGATTTTGACTATATTGAAAATCGCTACAATACACTCAAAGAGGCATTCTCAGGCAAGAAATCTCTGATTAACTATGCGGTAAAAGCCAACTCAAATCTTTCTGTTATTGCCCATTTGGCAAAGAGGGGTGCAGGAGCAGACTGTGTCAGTATTGGTGAAGTCAAGCGTGCATTAGAGGCAGGCGTAGATAAATATAAAATTATCTTTTCTGGCGTAGGGAAACGTGATGATGAAATTAAAGAGGCACTTGAAAAAGATATTTTACTGATTAATCTTGAGAGTGAAGCAGAGATGAAGCGTGTAGAGATGGTTGCCAAAGCGTTGGGAAAAGAGGCACGTATCTCAATTCGTGTCAATCCAAATATTGACCCTCAAACACACCCTTATATCTCTACAGGGTTGCATGAAAATAAGTTTGGTGTAGAGATTGATATGGCAAAACGTATGTATATTTATGCCAATAAGTCTGAATGGCTTAATCCCGTAGGTATCCATTTTCATATTGGTTCTCAGTTAACCAAGCTTGAGCCAATCAAAGAGGCAGCTGTCATTGTTGCCGATTTGGTACGCTCGTTGAAAGCGATTAAAATTGATATTAAATTC
>Ga0256843_1003904_pt1 | contig 10156 bp, 6 predicted proteins | sample AlvinellametaG_FD_191572 | JGI IMG/M metagenome (GOLD analysis project Ga0256843, IMG submission 191572) | Pompeii worm associated microbial communities from hydrothermal vent at the East Pacific Rise, Pacific Ocean - Alvinella | ecosystem: Host-associated > Annelida > Integument > Unclassified ... | reverse complement strand
TAAAGAGGGTAAAACCTATTGTGTAACCAAAGGGGCACCCCAAGTTATTATTGAAATGGGGAAAGAGGATGAATTTGACAAAAAAGTTGCCTATGCCAAAGTAGAATCTTTTGCCCAAAAAGGCTTTCGTACACTGGGTGTTGCATGGAAAGAGCAAAATGAAGAGCAGTACCACTTTATGGGTTTGATACCACTCTATGATCCTCCGCGTGTTGATTCTAAAGAGGTGATTGCCGATGCCAAAGCACATGGGGTAGAGGTTAAAATGGTCACAGGAGACAATGTGGCTGTAGCCGAATATATTGCAGGTATTCTTGAGATAGGTTCAGATATACGTGATATCAAGGCATTAAGAGGGCAGACAACCGAAGAGTATCTCTTTTTGGCAGAAGTGATTTCAGAAGCACTCTATAAACGGTTGGCACCAGAAAAAGTGCCTGAAGAAGAGGTGAAGAAGTTTGGTAAAGAGATTAGTGAAACAGTAGAAAAAATGTTGCAAAACCGTCCACTTCCAAAAGGGAGTATCAAACAGCATGAATCAGAAATTATTGAAGCGATTGAAAGAAGCCACGGGTTTGCACAAGTCTTTCCTGAAGATAAATATTTTATTGTAGATAAATTGCAAAAAGCGGGTCATATTGTAGGAATGACAGGGGATGGGGTCAATGATGCTCCTGCACTTAAAAAAGCAGATTGTGGGATTGCGGTAAGTGGTGCAACCGATGCAGCAAGGGCTTCGGCAGACCTTGTACTGCTTGCTTCAGGCTTGAAAGTGATTAATGATGCGATTAAAATTGCACGGATCACCTTTGAGAGGATGCAAAGTTATACGATTTATCGTATTACAGAAACGATTCGTGTTATTTTACTGTTTGCTCTGACTATCAGTATTTTTGATTTTTACCCTATTACTGCGATTGAGATTATTCTTTTGGCACTCTTTAATGATTTGCCTATTTTAGCCATTGCCTACGACAATACAAAACTTAGACCCTATCCTGTCCGTTGGGATATGAAAGAGGTATTGGTACTTTCAACATGGTTGGGGATTGCCGGTGTACTCTCTTCATTTTTACTCTTTTGGCTTGTCTATTTTGTATGGCAGGTTAATGCTGAGTTGACACAGACTATCTTTTTTGCAAAATTGATTATTGCAGGGCATGGAACACTCTACAATACCCGTCGTGATGACTGGTTCTGGAAACGTCCTTGGCCCAATCCGATTTTATGGAATGCCTCCCTCTGGTCTGCGGTTGCTGCAGTACTGATTGCGGTGTATGGATTTGGATTGATTTACCCCATGGGGTGGGGTTGGGCAATTTTTCTGATGGTCTATCTTTTTGCATGGTTCCTTTTTAATGATATGGTTAAAATGATGGTCTTAGGCTACTACCGTAAACGCGGAAAACTGGATATATAAAGGTGGAGAGTATGAAACAAAAGAGAGCGCAGTTAAACCGAAGAGAAGCATTGAAAATGGCAGGGATTGGAGGGGCTTCTGTATTGCTTGGCAGTGCAGAGGCTCAGGCATCGGCAACAGGCCCAAAGAAGAAACTCTCAAAAACAAAACCACTGCGTCTTGTGATTATTGGTGGAGGGATGGCAGGTACCACCCTTGCCTATCGTCTCAGTAGAGCAATTACATGGCCAAAAATTACTGTTTTTGAACCGTTAAGAAACAGTGCATGGTATCAACCTGGTTTGACAATGATGGGAATGGGAGTCTGGTGTGAAAAACATTTGGAGTATCAGAGAGAAGCGTTTATTCCAAAAGGGGTGACTTGGATAGAGTCGGCAGTAGTCTCTGTTGATCCTGTGCATCAGCATGTTAAAGATGCAAGAGGAGAAGAGACTCCCTATGACTATTTGATTGTTGCCAGTGGAGCGGTACTTGAGTATGGAGAGATTGAAGGATTGGAAGGGACACTTGCCTCTTTGGAGATGGTGGAGAAGAAAGCACCATGGATGGATGATCCTTGTGTGGGAAGTGTTTACTACTTTCATGGCGCTTCACAACTGCATGAACAGTTTATGACAATTGTACAAAAAGCAGTAGCACTGAAAGAGGGAAAACTAACCATACTCTTTACACAACAGAGTATTGCTGTCAAATCACCTGCTGGAGGGAAGAGTGTACTCTTTGGTTTGCTTCAGAAACTCAAAGATGCCAAAGTAAGAGAGAAAGTTGAAATTATTGTTACTTCAGGAGATGGCAGACTCTCTGCCAATGAAAGTTATGATGCGATGTATCAAAAAATATTGAAGAGAGAGGGAATTGTCTTTAAGCCTTTTGCCCTTTCAAAGGTAGATTTGGTTTCTCAAACAGCTTATTTTCATACAGGAGAGAGCCAAAGATATGATTATTTGCATATTACTCCCTCTATGAGAGCAGATGCCATGTTGGAGAAGAGTGGTCTTACCAATCAGGAGGGGTGGGTTGAGGTAGAGGCATCAACTCTTCAGCATCAACGCTTCAATACAATCTTTGCTGTAGGAGATGTGGCAGGTACTTCTGTATTGAAAACAGGTGCAGCAATTGCAGAACAGGTTAAAACGGTAGTCAATGCCATTCGTTCTATTGATGAAGGAGAAAAACCCAATGCTGTCTATGAGGGGTATGGGTGTGATACTCTCTTGTGTATCAAAAAACAACAAGTACTGTTTGAAGCTTATGATAAAAGAGGCAAACCACTGGCAGTAGTGGAGTGGATGAATCCGCTCAAAGGGTATGAACTCTACTGGTACCTCAATAGCTATCTGCTTAAACCCTATGTGATGTATGGTGTGATGAGGGGTTGGGCATAATGAACCTCTCTCCAGACCTGATGAATATTGTCATTACTACTGTCTTTAGTTTTCTTGTGGGTCTGGAGCTGAAAACCTATAGAAATCAGGTACATTCTGAGAGTGAACGCTTCTTCTTTGGGACAACACGTACCTATACTTTTATTGGAATACTTGGGTTTCTTTTTTACCATATTGATCCACTTCATTTACTCATTTACGGGATAGGGTTACTGGCTTTGACACTGCTGTTTGCACTGCTCTATTTTCAAAGACTCAAAGAGGGAAGACAGAGTATTTTACCCTATACGGTAATGCTTTTGGTATATACCTTTGGCCCTATGACAAAACTCTATCCTCTCTGGATGCCTGCATTGATTTTTGTATTGATTGTTTTTGTACTCAATGCCAGACAGGCACTGCATCGTTTCAGCCATGATATCAATATGAGTGAATTTGAGACATTGGGTAAAATGGTATTACTCTCTGCTGTTATTTTGCCTCTGCTCCCCGATACCAAAGTATTTGCCTATCTTCCTATCTCTCCGTTTAAACTCTGGATGGCGGTAGTGGTGATTTCTGGGATTAGTTATGGGGGGTATCTGGTACAAAAATATCTCTTTCCCTCCAAAGGCTATTTTCTCACAGGGATTTTTGGAGGCACCTACTCTTCAACAGCTACGACCGTGGTATTATCGAGAAAAGCACAAAGAGGTGGAGACCATCCTGTGATTGATGCAGCCATTATTGCTGCTACTTCAATGATGTATCTACGACTGCTTGTGATTGCATTTGTCTTTAATGTATCGGTGGCAAAGTCTCTGGTGGTTCCTTTTGTACTTATGGCATTTTTGGGATTGTTGTCAGCCACTTTTTATTTAAAAAAAGGAGTACATGTAGAGAAGAAGAGAGAAGAGTATATCGATAAAAACCCCTTAGAGCTTGGAACAGCTTTTCTTTTTGCGGGACTTTTTGTCTTGATGATGATGGTGACACAATTTGTAACCGCACACTATGGAAACAGTGGGTTAAAAGTACTCTCTTTTGCTGTAGGGTTTACCGATATTGACCCCTTTATTCTCTCTTTATTGACAGGAAAATATACGGTGGTACCGACAGAACTGGTCTCTGCGATTATGATTGCTGCAGGAAGTAACAATTTGCTTAAAGCTGTCTATGCCCTCTGGTTTGGTGGTTGGAAAGGGGGAGCCCGTTCGGCTTTTTGGATTACACTGCTTGGAATAGGTACAATTGTCTGGGCATTCTGGGGATCGTTGGATTTTATTAAAATAGTTTAAACAAAGGAAAAAACATGTCAAAAAATATTAAATGGTTTCATGAGATTGGAATAGAAGATGTTGCAGAAGTGGGTGGTAAGAATGCATCATTGGGAGAGATGTATCAAAACTTAACCGCAGAAAATGTACGTGTGCCTAACGGATTTGCTATTACTTCGAGTGCCTATATCTATATGCTTGATGCCAATCATGCATGGAATAAGCTTCATGCACTGTTAGATACGATAGATGTAAATGATATTGACGAGCTTCAGACAAAAGGAAGGCAGTGTAGAGAGATTATTCAAGAGTGTGTCATTCCTGATGATCTTAAAAATGAAATTCTTGCCTCTTATGGTGCACTTAAAAAAGAGTATGGAAACAGTCTCTCTTTGGCAGTACGCTCTTCGGCGACAGCAGAAGATTCCCCTGAAGCCTCTTTTGCTGGACAAAATGACACCTATTTAAATATCTCTACAGAAGAGGAACTGCTTGATGCCTATAAACGCTGTTTAGCGTCTAATTTTACCGATCGTTCAATTCATTACAAGCATGATAACGGTTTTGATTACCTCAAAGTCTATCTCTCTGTGGTAGTGATGAAAATGGTACGCAGTGATAGGGGTGCGAGTGGGGTAATGTTTAGTCTCGATACAGAGACAGGGTTTAAAGATGTTGTTTTTATCAATGCTGCACTTGGATTGGGTGAAAATGTCGTACAAGGTACCATTAATCCTGATGCCTTTTATGTGCATAAACCAACCTTTAATCAAGGCTTTAGAGCAATTTTAAAGCGCTCTTTAGGCTCTAAAGCAAAAAAGATGATTTTTACCGATACGATTAACCTTGATAATATTGCGGTTGAATATACCAAAAATATTCCAACCACCAAAGAGGAGCAGTCTCACTTTTGTATTTCTGATGAAGAGGTGATGGTCTTGGCTGATTATGCAATCAAGGTAGAAAAACACTATTCTCAAAAAGCAGGATTTCAAAAACCTATGGATATGGAGTGGGCAAAAGATGGGATAGATGGTCATCTCTATATGGTACAGGCACGCCCTGAAACAGTAGAGTCACAAAAAAAAGGCACCATACTGGAGACGTATCATTTGAAAGAGAGTGCAAACGTATTGGTAAAAGGTCAAGCCATTGGTACAAAGATAGGAGAGGGAAAAGCACACTATATTAAAGATGTCAGTGAACTGGATACTTTTAAAGAGGGTGAAGTGCTTGTAGCAGATACTACCAATCCTGACTGGGAACCTGTAATGAAAATTGCTTCAGCCATTATTACCAATAAAGGAGGGCGTACCTGTCATGCAGCAATTTTGAGTCGAGAATTGGGTATTCCTGCTGTTGTAGGGTGTGATAATGCCACAGAAATATTGGCAAAAGCTTCAGAGGTCACTGTAAGTTGCGCCCAAGGGCAGGAGGGGTATGTGTATGAAGGATTGCTTGCCTTTGAGATTGAAAAGACAGATTTAAGCAATTTACCTAAAACCAAAACCCAAATTATGATGAATCTCGGAAACCCAGACCTTGCCTTCTCCTTGGCTTCTTTGCCTGTAGATGGTATTGGTTTGGCAAGAATGGAATTTATTATCAATGAATACATCAAAGCACACCCCATGGCACTGGTGCATCCTGAGAGAGTAGATGAGAAGACCCGTAAAGCGTTAGAGGCATTGACACAAGCCTATGAGAGTATGGAAGACTTTTTTGTCAAAACCCTTTCTGAAGGCGTTGCAACGATTGCCTCTTCGGTCTATCCCAAACCTTGTGTGGTGCGTATGAGTGATTTTAAATCTAATGAGTATGCCACTCTGCTTGGAGGGGCTATATTTGAGCTTAAAGAAGATAACCCCATGATAGGATTCCGTGGGGCTTCACGCTATGCGCATCCCAATTATGAAGAGGGCTTTGCCTTGGAGTGTAAAGCAATGAAACGTGTACGTGATGAGATGGGTTTTGAGAATGTTATTTTAATGATTCCTTTTTGCAGACGTGTTGATGAAGGCAAACGTGTGCTTGAAACGATGGCAAAATATGGGTTGAAGCAGGGAGAGCATGGGTTAAAGATTTATGTAATGTGTGAAATTCCAAACAATGTGATACAAATAGATGCGTTTAGTGCAATTTTTGATGGCTTTAGTATTGGAAGTAATGATTTGACCCAACTTACCCTTGGTGTTGACCGTGACAGTGAAGTGGTGGCATTTGACTATGATGAGCGTGATGAGGGGGTTAAAATGATGATTAAAATGGCAGTGGAAGGGTGTAAACGTAACCATCGCCACAGTGGTATTTGTGGACAGGCTCCTTCTGATTATCCTGAAATGGCAGCGTATCTTGTGAGACTGGGGATTGATTCGATGAGCCTTAACCCTGACAGTGTATTGAAAACAATTCAAAATATTGGTACACTTGAAAAAGAGTTGGGAAGATAGCAAAAAGAGTAAAAAAGGAAAGGATAGAGATGGATAAGTTACAAGCAGAAGAGATCTATTACCTGATGGTATTGGGTCGTCAGTTTGAGTATGTAGCCAAAGAACACTATATGCAAGGAGAGATTTCAGGGTTTCTTCACCTTGATATTGGGCAAGAAGCGTTGAGTGTATCTGCTATGAAAGCGTTTGAAAAGGGAGATGTTTTTGCTACCTATCGTGAACATATTATGGCAATTGCCAGAGGGATTTCACCCGAATCAGTCATGGCAGAACTCTTTGGAAAAGAGACAGGGGTAAGCAGAGGAAAGGGAGGCTCTATGCACCTGTTTGACCCTTCACACTTTTTTTATGGTGGAGATGCCATTGTCGGTGGGCAGATACCCAATGCTGTAGGGTGTGCCTATGCTCGAAAATATCAGGGTTCTACAGAGGGGGTATTGGTTGTTTTGGGTGATGGAGCAAGTAATGGAGGTGCTTTTTTTGAATCGCTCAATATCGCTTCGGCACAGCAACTCCCCCTTCTTTTTCTATGTGAAAACAACCACTATGCTATTGGTACAAAGATTACACGGGTTTCACCCTTTGAAAAACAGGCACAAAAAGCAGAACCCTATATGCGTACCCTTGAAGTAGATGGTATGGATGCAATGGCTGTCTATGAAGCAGTAAGAGAAGCACAGCAGTATATACAACATGGACATGGGCCTATCTTTGTTGAAGCAATGACTTGTCGTTATGAAGGACACTCTGTAGCCGATGCCAATACCTATCGTAGCTCTCAGGAGATGCAACGGTGTAAAGAGAATGACCCCATAGCACAGATGAAACGTCATCTATTAGCACATTACGGTACCGATGCACACACGCTTTCTCAATTAGAAGAGAGGGCATTTCAAGCGGTAGAACAAGCAGTAGCCTTTGCTGTGTCTAGTCCTGAACCATCACTGGAAGCACGTTTTGAAAATGTATTGTATGAAGGAGATTCGCATGTTGTATCGTGAAGCATTGAATAAAGCACTAGATGAAACCATGGCACTTGACCCCCATGTGGTGGTTTTGGGAGAAGATGTCGGACTTTATGGTGGGAGCTACCGTGTAACAGAGGGGTTGGTTGCCAAATATGGAGAGAAACGTCTGATTGATACCCCTATTGCCGAACTTTCCATTGTAGGAAATGCAGTAGGGATGGCAATAGGTGGTCTCCGACCTGTTGCAGAGATTATGACTGCCAACTTTGCACTGTTGGCGTTTGACCAAATCATTAACCATATGGCAAAATTTCACTTTATGAGTGCAGGAAAATTGATACTTCCCATGGTGGTTCGTTTTCCACAGGGGGTGAGTAAACAACTGGCTGCCCAACACTCTGAGAGTTATGAGCAGATGCTCTCTTCGGTACCAGGTTTGATTGTCTTGGCTGTTAATGATGTCAATTATGCCTATCATGCACTCAAATATGCCATTTTACGTGATGACCCAGTAGTTTTCATTGAGCATGAACTGCTTTACACAAAAAAAGGGGAGGTTCATGCCGATGAAGTACTTGACCCTCTCAAGGCACGTATTGTCAAAGAGGGGAGTGATATTACGATTGTCTCTTACCTTAAAATGGTAGATGATATTATGGAAGCAATTACTGAGATAGAAGAGAAACTGGGTAAAAGCTGTGAAGTGATAGATCTCTGTTCACTCAACCCTGTTGATTATGAAACCCTGCAAAGATCACTTCAGAAGACAAGTCGGCTGGTGATGGTTGAAGAAGATCATAAAACAGGTGGCTATGGCGCGCAGATTGTCAGTTGGGCTGTAGAAGAGATGTTTTATACCCTTGATGCTCCGCCACTGCGTTTGGCAGGAGATGATGTACCTATTGCATACAATAGAAAATTGGAATTGGCTTCTATCCCGACACCACAGAGTATCGCAGACAATATTATTGCATGGGGTAAAAAAAATGGCTTATGAAATTGTAATGCCACAGCTTTCAGACTCTATGAAAGAGGGAAAACTCATTCGCTGGAAAGTCAAAGAGGGTGATGTGGTAGAGGTAGGAGACACCCTTGCCGAAGTAGAGAGTGATAAAGCCATTTTAGAAGTACAGAGCTTTAAAAAAGGGAGAGTAACCTCTTTAAAGCTCAAAGAGGGAGAAGAGGCACCTATAGGCACCTGCATTGCTGAAATTGAAACAGAAGCAGAGTCGGTACCCGTACAACAAGAGAGAAAAGTAACACAAAAGGCAATACCTGCTACCCATTCTATAAAAGAGAAGAGAGAGAGTCTCTCTCTTCTTAAAGAGTCTCATCCTATGGTGCCTCAAAGCCATGGGTGGGCTTCTCCCAAAGCCAAAGCACTGGCTGTAAGATATGGTATCGATATTGAAGCTTTGCAAAAAGAGCATAAACTCTCTACACAGGTACATGAAGCAGAGATTATCAACTATAGGAAACGTCATTACTTTACTGCCAAAGCGTTAGCATTGATTGAACGCTACCATCTCTCTTTTGACCTTTTCAAGGCAGAAAAAAAGCAGAGTGAAGCAGATATTCAAGCTTATATTGAAGCACACAATATTCCTCTCCCTATCCCTCTGAGTGCTAATCAAAAAGCAGTCATCGCTACCGTAACAGAAGCGGTAAAAAAACCGACTTACCATCTTTATGATACGCTTGACAGCACCCTCATTACTTCTTATGCAGAGGGGAGTCATACGGTTACGGTTTGGTTACTCAAACTCTTTGCCCAAGCAATGATGCAACATGAAGCACTGCGTACAACATTGGGAACAAACGGTTTGCAAGTGTGGTCATCTGTTGCGATTTCTGTGGCTATGGAGTATAAAGGCGCACTCTATATGCCCGTTATTCAAGCCGTTGAGAGACAAACGCCAGATGAAATTGCCAAAAGACTAAAAACGCTTAAAGCAAAAGTAAAAAATCAGACACTGCGTCCTGAAGAGATGCAAGGCTCTACCTTTGGTTTATCCAATTTGGGAATGACAGGTATTGCACGTTTTGATGCCATGGTCAATGGGAAAGATTGTGGTATTGCAGCGATTGGCACAGAGATGGATGGAAAGATTGCCGTCACCTTGACATTGGATCACCGTATTGTCAATGGCTATCAGGGAGCACGTTTTATGCAGACACTTAAAAGCATAGCAAAAGATAAAATGTTTTTTAAAGGAAAAAGATGAACTATGACTACGATATCCTCTTTTTGGGAGGTGGGTTAAATTATGCAGGTGCGATTATTGCCTCTAAAGGTGGCTTGAAAACAGCACTGGTTGAGAAAAATATGGAACATCTTGGGGGGACGTGTCTGCATAATGGTTGTATTCCTTCTAAAATGTATCTTCATGCGGTTGAGACGATAAGGACTTCAAAGCATAGCCACTTTGAAGGTACTATTCATCTGAATATAGAGAAACTCCATGAAGAAAAAGAGCAGTTACTCTCAAATGCAAGCCGAGGGATTAAAAAGCAGTGTCAAGAGGTAGAATTAATTGATGCAAAAGGGGTGCTGGTAAAGCCTCATACTGTAAAGATAGGTGAAGCATATGTGAGTGCAAAATATATTGTCATTGGTACAGGAGCAGAGCCTTTTATTCCTGAGGGGATAATGTATGATGGAGAGTGGATTATTACG
>Ga0256843_1003903_pt1 | contig 10156 bp, 6 predicted proteins | sample AlvinellametaG_FD_191572 | JGI IMG/M metagenome (GOLD analysis project Ga0256843, IMG submission 191572) | Pompeii worm associated microbial communities from hydrothermal vent at the East Pacific Rise, Pacific Ocean - Alvinella | ecosystem: Host-associated > Annelida > Integument > Unclassified ... | reverse complement strand
GATACTTAGATCAAAATGGAGGGGATAAAGATTTTCCATTTGGTAAGAAAAGATTTGGGAATATAATAAAACAGAATTATACAAAAGATATGAAAACTCAGAAAGAAATATTTTTAAAGACTATGAGTGAATATGAATCTGTTGTAAAAGAGAATTTTGATAGAAATGATGATATGACACTTATTGGTTTTGAAATAGGTGAAAAATCAAATGTAAATAGTATATCTATAAGAGATATTGTTAAATTTGATGGGTTGATTACTCAAAGTGTATTAAGTAATTGTTTAGATAGTATTGAATCTCAAATAAATAACCTAAATATTTTAAATAAAGTATCTATTATAGTTATAGAATATTGTCAAAATATTATGAATTATGGTAAAGATGATACTTTAGATAATTATGATATTAGTTCATTTGGGCATATTCATGTTAGAGCTATTAATGATGAATATTATGAAGTAAAAGCTATAAATATAGTTTCAAAAGATGATAAAGCAAAAATAGAACCTAAACTTATTGAGATTCAATCTTTAGATAGAGCAGGTATAAAAAAGAGATATAGAGATTTAAGAAAGTCTGGAGAAAATACACATAGTAAAGGTGGTGGTATAGGTATGTATGAAGTTGCAAAAATTAGTGATAGTATTGAATATGAGTTTGTACTTGTAAATCAAAATAAATATAGTTTTATGATAAAAGCAGTAGTAAAATAATGAATAAAATGTCAATGAAAATAAATACATCCATATCTGTATTAATAGCAGTTATTTTAGGAATTACAATTAGTACAATTATATATTTTCAATATAAATCAAGTAATGAATTTGTAAAATTAACTACAGAAAAAGTATTTTTAAGAGTGTCTGATAAAGTTATAAATAGAGTACAAAGATATGACAATCAAAGTATAAATTTTATAAATTTAGTACAAAAGATAGAAGGGTTAAATATAAAACCAAGTATGGATAAAAAAGATACTTTTTTCCCTATCATAGCAAATCATATCTCTTCAAAGAATTATATATATGGTATCTATTTAGGTTATGATGATGATAGTTTTTATATGGTTTATAATTTGAATGTATCTAAAAAATTAAAAAGTATAAAAAAAGCACCAAAAGATGCAAGGTGGTTAATTAAGAGAAATATAAAAGAGGGGAACAATACAATATCATATTTGATATTTAAAGATAGCAATCTTAAAACATTAACAATTACAAAATCTATTAGCCAATATAGACCAACTATAAGACCTTGGTATAAAAGTGCTATTAATAGTTCTAAAGTTATAAAAACAGATCCTTATACTTTTGCTTCTATTGGTAAATTGGGTGTAACTTATGCAAAAAAGATAGATAATCAAGGAACAGTGTTAGGGCTGGATATTACTCTTAATAGTTTAAATCAACTATTGCAACATCAAGATTTAGTATCTGGTAGTAAAGCATTTTTATTTAAAAATGATGGTGAAATAATAGCTAGAAGAGATATACCTAGAAATATAAATATAAAAGATATCAATAAAATATATCCAAATATTTTTATTAAAAATGGTAATATTGTTGATTTGAATAAACAAACTATTGTAAATATAGATGGGAAAGAATATATAAAATATACTACATTATTACAATCAACATTTAATACAAAAGAATATCTATCGATATTATCCCCTTTTGATGTTCTTATGAAACCTTATAAAAATAAGATATATGAGATATTGATAATAACTCTAATGGTATTATTGATTATTATTTTACCATTAGTTATATATGCAGTTAAATTATTAGTAAGACCTATAAAACAGTTAAATTATGAAAATAAAAAGATTGAAAATGGTGATTTTCATAATATAGAAGAGGTAGATACTTTTATTGTAGAGATTTCAAATCTCTCTCAGTCTATGATAAATATGGCAAAAAGTATAGAAGAACATCAAAGAACATTGGAATATAAAGTAGAACAACGAACCCAAGAGTTAGAGGAATCAAAAAAAGAGGTAGAGGAGATACATAAACATACAAGAGAATCTATAGAGTATGCATCGTTTATACAAGGGGCATTGATACCAAAGACAAATTCATTGGCACCATTTTTTAAAGATTATTTTGCGACATGGACACCAAAAGATACAGTAGGTGGGGATATATGGCTATTTAGTAAATTAAGACATGAAGATGAGTGTTTGTTATTTTTTATAGATTGTACAGGGCATGGGGTACCAGGTGCATTTGTGACAATGATTGTAAAAGCTATAGAGAGAGAAATTGTATCAAAATTAAAGAAACACTCAGAATTAGATATTTCACCAGCGATTATAATGGGATATTTTAATAAAACAATGAAAAAGTTACTAAGACAAGAGAGTGAAGAGAGTTTGAGTAATGCTGGATTTGATGGAGGGATAATATATTACAATAGAAGAACACAAATATTAAAGTTTTGTGGAGCAGAGACACCATTGTTTTATGTAGATAATGATGGAGAGTTTCATACTATAAAAGGGAATAGATATAGTGTTGGATATAAGAAGTGTGATATAAATTATAAATATAAAGAGACAATATTAGAAGTACAAGAGGGTATGAAGTTTTATTGTACCACAGATGGATACTTAGATCAAAATGGAGGGGATAAAGATTTTCCATTTGGTAAGAAAAGATTTGGGAATATAATAAAACAGAATTATAAACAAAGTATGGCAGATATTCAAGCTATATTCCAATTAGAGATGATGGAATGGGAAGATAAAATACCAAATAATGATAGAAATGATGATATGACACTTATTGGTTTTGAAATAGGTGAAAAGAATTTACACAAGGAGAGATTGTGATAGTACGATTAATTATGTATATTTTATTGTCTAGTAGTATTATATATGCTCAAGAGATAACAACACAAAATAAAACAAATAATATTTTTATGATTGAATTAATATCTATTTTTATAATAATGATATTTTTTATTTTATGGAGGAATTATAAATTAAAGAGAAGAATAATATCTCAAGAAGAGGAATTAGAGGTTAAAGTTGAAGAGAGAATGGAGGAATTAAAAAAACAAAAAGAGGAATTTGAAAAGATTTATAATGGTACTAAAGATGCTTTAGCCATAATGGATATGAAATCAAATTTTTTACAAGTAAATCCTTCATATTGTGAAATGACAGGATATACTGAGGAAGAGTTGTTATCTACAAGTTGTTTTAATTTAACTGTTGATGAAGATAAAGAAGCTTCAAGTGAAGCGGTACAAGAGATTATTAGGGTTGGTTATATTAAAAACTTTGAGAAATCTTGTATTGTAAAAGGTTCTAAGATTATCAATACAAGTATGTCTATGTCTTTATTGGAAAATCCACAAAGAATTTTAATAAGTGTAAGAGATATTACACAAGAAAAACAGATGGAAAAAGAGATAAATAATCGGACAAAAGAATTAGAGGCAGAAAAAAGGTTAATAAGTTCTATTATTAATTCCCAAGATAGTATTGTTGTTACAAGTGATGGTAAAACTTTACAAACAGTCAATAAAGCATTTATGGAGTTTTATGGATTAAATAGTACTAAAGAGTTTGAATTAAAATATGGACCTTGTATATGTGATAGTTTTGAAGATGATGTTCCTAGTGATTATGTAAGAAAATTTATGGGTGATGAATTATGGATACAATATATATTGAATAGACCAGATGAAAAATTTAAAGTGATTATTAAAAAAGAGGATAAACCATATATCTTTTTGATTAGTTTGGATAGTTTTGTATTTGAAAATAAAAAGTTTGTAACTGTTGTTTTAAATAATATTACAGATTTAGAAGAATCTAAAAAAAAGATAGAGGTGATTCATAAACATACTAGAGATTCTATAGAGTATGCATCTCTTATACAAGGTGCAGTTGTATCATCTCAAAAAGATATAATGCCATATTTTAAAGATAGCTTTGTATATTGGATGCCAAAAGATACAGTAGGTGGTGATATTTGGTTGTTTAATGAACTTCGCCATAAAGATGAGTGTTTATTATTATTTATAGATTGTACTGGGCATGGAGTTCCTGGTGCATTTGTAACAATGATTGTAAAAGCGATAGAGAGAGAAATTGTATCAAGTTTAAAAAAACATCATGAGTACGATATATCACCAGCAGTGATTATGTCACATTTTAATAAAACTATGAAGATATTATTAAAACAAGAGACAAAAGATAGTATAAGTAATGCTGGATGGGATGGTGGAATTATTTATTATAATAGACGAACTCAAATTTTAAAATTTGCTGGTGCTGAGACACCTTTATTTTATACTATGCCAGATGGTGAATTTAAAACGGTTAAAGGTAATAGATATTCTGTAGGGTATAAAAAATGTGATATGGATTATGAATATAAAGAGACTATTATTGAAGTACAAGAGGGGATGAAGTTTTATTGTACTACAGATGGTTTCCTTGACCAAAATGGTGGAGAGAAAGATTTCCCATTTGGTAAGAAAAGATTTGGAAATATTATTAAAGAAAATTATAATTTATCTATGGATAAACAAAAGGATATTTTTATTAATCAGATGACTCAATATGAGATGATGATACCAAATAATGAGAGAAATGATGATATGACACTTATTGGTTTTGAAATAGGTGAAAGATCTGATTTTATTGAAGACACTATTGAAGAGATAGTAAAATATGAAGGTGTAATGACGCAAAATGTTATTGCTACTTGTATGGATAATATAAAATCTAAAATTGATAATATAGGATTGATGAGTAATATATCTACAATTACAATAGAATGTTGTCAAAATATGATGAATTATTCTAAAAATGATATTATTGATTCTCGACAAATAGTTCCAGCAGGTACTATTATAGTTCAATATATCAATAATAGTTATTATAATATTATGGCTATAAATATAGTTTCAAAAGATGATAAAGCAAAAATAGAACCTAAACTTATTGAGATTCAATCTTTAGATAGAGCAGGTATAAAAAAGAGATATAGAGAATTGAGAAAATCTGGACAGAATACTCATAGTAAAGGTGGTGGAATTGGAATCTATGAAATCGCTAAAATATCTAATGATATAGAATATAGTTTTGATAAGATAAATAGTGATAAATATTATTTTAGTTTAACAATTAAAGTTAAAAAAGACAAATAAAAGGTAGTTCTAGTTTATGGAAAATTTAGATGATAAATTGATGCAAGAGATACTATCTTTACAAGATATGTTTAATAAAACAACAAAAAAGATTATTAAGGATAGAGTTAGAAATCAAAAAATTATGTCTATAAGTGATAAGAGACAAAAAGCAGAATATGATGAATTACTTAAAAAAGTAAATGAAGTAGAGCTTAAAAATCAAGAGATTACAAGACTATTAAAAGTTTTTGATGAGAATATTATTACAAGTAAAACAGATTTGGCTGGTAATATTACTTATGTTAGTAAAGCTTTTTGTGATATTAGTCAATATTCTAAAGAGGAGTTATTAGGTAAACCTCATAATATTGTAAGACATCCAGATATGCCTAAAAGTGCCTTTGAAGATTTATGGAAAACTATCAAATCTGAGAATGTTTGGAAAGGGGAAGTTAAAAATAGAAAAAAAGATGGTAGTTTTTATTGGGTTAGAACTATTATTAGTCCCGATTATATAGATGGTAAACTTTGTGGATATAGTGCTATTAGACATGATATTACTGGACATAAACAAGTAGAAGAACTTAGTTTAAATCTTGAGAAAAAAGTACAAGAGAGAACAAGTGAATTAAATGATGAAAAGAAATATATCAATTCAGTTATAAATTCACAGGTAAATATGGTGATAACTACTGATGGTAAATCTATAAAATCTACAAATAAAGCTTTTCTTAGATTTTATAATGTATCTTCAAAAGAAGAGTTTTTTAGTAAATTTGGGAATTGTATTTGTAATACTTTTGATGAAAAGGTATCTTCAGAATTTATAAAAAAAGATATGAATGGTGTAAAATGGATAGATTATGTTTATCTAAATCCAAATATATTACACAAAGTAAAAATTATTGTTGATGATAAGAATTATATATTTTCTATTACTGCTGATAAGTTTAATTATAAAGATAAAGAATTAATAACAATTGTTTTTAATGATATTACGGAATTAGAAAGAATTAGAGAAGATATTGAAAGTAGCAATCAAAGAATAAATACACTTTTAAATAATGTAAAGCAAGGATTTTTATATTTCAATAAAGATATGATTATTGGCTCTGAATATTCAAAAGAGGTTATAAATATTTTTGGTAAGGAAGTTGCATCTAAAGATATTACTACAATATTATATAACAATAAAGATGAGCAAGAATTTTTAAAATCTACCTTGGTTGGATTGTTGGATGAGAGTGAGATTAGACAAGAGATATTATTGTCTTTATTGCAAAAAGATTTTATAATAAATGGTAGAAATATAGAAGTGGAGTATAAAGTATTAGATAATACTAACTTTATGATGATATTAACAGATATTACTGATAAAATAAAATATGAAAAGAAGATAAAAAGGGAACATCAAATTTTAAAAATGGTTGTTGAAGTTGTAACTTCAATGGAGCAATTTGTAGAGATAAAAACAAATTATATCAATTTAATATTATTTATAAACAATTATAAATCGTTGGATATGTTAGGTGAACTAAGAAGAGAGATTCATACATATAAAGGTTTGTTTGCTCAAAAAGAGATGTTAAATATTGTTCAGAAATTGCATAATTTTGAAACTCAAATTGATATTAGTATAAAACAAAATGAATTAACTGATATGGTAAAAGATATAACATACAATACAATGAATAGTTGGCTTGAAGAAGATATATCTATATTAAAAGATATTTTAGGTGAAGATTTTTTTGCAAAATCAAATCATATATTAATAGATAAAGCTAGAATTTGTAAATTACAAACAAAAATCAAATCATATATAGATAATAAATCACTTGTAGGAGAATCTTCATCTTTGGTATTAAAAGATATTGAGGAGTTGAAATATAATAATGTAGGAACTTTATTTCATCCTTTTGAAAAATTGGTAGAACAATTATCTAAAAGATTAGGAAAAGATGTAAATCCATTAATATTAGAAGGTGTAGATATATATATTCCAAATATGTATAAATCTTTTATACATTCTTTAGTTCATATATTTAGAAATAGTTTAGATCATGGATTGGAATCACCAGAAGAAAGATATGAATTAAATAAGCCATTAAAAGGGACTATTAAAGCTATTGTTGAATATGACGATAGGGATAATATAATAATTTCTATAAGTGATGATGGAAAAGGTATTGATTCTAAAGTTATATCAGAAGTGGCTATTAGTAGAGGTATAGTAACTGTAGATGAAATTGATATAATGTCAGAAGAAGATATTTTGATGTTGATTTTTAAAGATGGATTTACTACATCTAATAATATTACAGATTTATCAGGTCGTGGAGTTGGTATGGCTTCAGTATTAGAAGAGTTGAAAAAAATTGGTGGAGATTTAACTATTAATAATAATTTAGGTTTTGGTGTTGAATTTGTATTTACATTACCTAAAAATAATGATAATGATATAGATGTAGAGATGGATATTTTAAATAAATTGTCTATAAGAGTTATTGAATATTTTAAAGAATATTTCAATATAAATATTGATAGTCAATTTATAATTAAAGAGGTTGATGAGATTGCAAAAGAGCTATATGGTGTCATTATCCCTCTTACAAATGATATGGTTGGTAATATTTATATGGGTGTATCTAAAGATTGTGCTTATAAATTAGTAGATGAATATTTAGATAATAGTATGAGTGATGAGGAGATTGAAGAACTTGCACTTGGAAATCTTGCAGAGATATTAAATATCACATTAGGTAATATATTAAAAGAGCTTAGTATTATGCAAAATGGTGGTATAATAGGAATTGAACCACCTCAAATAGTAGTAGATATAAATAAAATTATAACAAAAGAGAGTAATGATAAAATATTAATATCACAATTAATTCATAATAATAACGAGATAATTCTAGGATATTTTATATAATAAAAAGGGAGAAAAAATGGCAAAAGTATTAATTGTAGATGATGCAAAGATTATGAGGATAACAATTAGAAAAATTATAGAGGGGTTAGGTCATACTGTAATTGCAGAAGCTAGTAGTGGATATGAAGGTGTAGAACAATATAAATTGTTAAAACCTGATTTTGTAACTATGGATATAACAATGCCTGCAGAACAAGGTATTGCAGATGGTATTGAAGCTGTAAGAGAGATTATGAAGATAGATAAATCAGCAAAAATAATTATGATAACTTCTCATGGTGAGCAGAATAAAGTTATCCAAGCTATACAAAGTGGAGCTTCAAATTATATGTTGAAACCTTTACAATCAGAAAAATTAGCAGAGATTATATCTAAATTAGGTGTATAAATATAAGTAAAAATGTGGTATAATCCACGAATATATAAGAAATATAAAGGTAAAAAATGACAGCAATTATAAATATTGGACTTAAAAAAGGTGTTTTAGACTCTCAAGGTAAAGCATCTCATCATACACTAGATACTCTTGGATTTAAAGATATTGTTCAAGATGTTAGAATTGGTAAACAAATTACTATGAAATTAGATACTAACGATAAAGATGAAGCAAAAGCTCAAGTAACTAAAATGTGTGAAGATTTACTTTGCAATACTGTAATTGAAGATTACGAAATTATACTAGAAGCATAATGATGAAAAAAGTAGCAGTATTACAATTTCCTGGGACTAATTGTGAGTTTGATACTAAATATGCCTTTGAAAAATTAGGTGCAGATGTAACTATTTGTTGGCATGAAGAGACAGAACTACCAGATGATACTATCCTTGTAGTTTTACCAGGTGGTTTCTCTTATGGAGATTATCTAAGAAGTGGAGCTTTAGCTAAACATGCACCTATTATGAATGCAGTAAAACAATATGCAGTTAATGGTGGTAAGGTTTTAGGTATATGTAATGGATTTCAGATTTTAACTGAAACTGGACTTTTACCTGGGGCATTAAAAAGAAATGATAATCTTCATTTTATATCAAAACATCATCATATCAAAGTTGTAAATAATGATAATAGTTTTTTACAAGAGTTGGATAATGATACAGTATTAAATATCCCTGTAGCTCATCATGATGGTAACTATTTTATTGATGAAGCTGGGCTTAAAGAATTAGAGCAAAACAATCAAATCCTTCTACAATATTGTGATAAAGATGGAAACAATCAAAAATTAAATGGTAGTGTAGAACAAATAGCTGGTATTTGTAATAAAGATAAAAATGTATTTGGACTTATGCCACATCCTGAAAGAGCTATGGAGGAATTACTTGGTTGTTCTGATGGGGTTAAAATGCTTGAGGGATTTTTAAAATAATCAAAAATGATATATAGACTAAATCTTCTAGTTAGTTTTATATATTTAGTTTTATTTGCATCAAATCTTGGTGCAGATGACTTAAACCAAACTACACAAATCAAATCAAAAGTATTGTATGCAAAATATAAATCATATCCAAATATTGTATATACAAAACAACGATTTGATACAGTTATTGATATTCAAGTATTATTAGATAGTAATAAAACATTTTCATTATCTACAGAATTTACAAATATGAATAATATCCAAAAGCTTACAACAGATATGATTTGGTATGGTATATCAAAGACAAAATATGAAACAACTATCAAATATAAAGTTAATAATAAAAGATTTAAAATACCTGATATCACAATATCTTTGTATGATGAAAATGATACATTATTAGATGTAGCAAAATTAAAAAGTCCTAAGATTATATATAGAAAAATAGCTATAGATCAACAAAGATATTCAAATGTTATAGCAACTTCATTAAAGATAAATAGTGTCAAAACAAAACAATATACAAACAATCAATTATTAAGCTTGATATCAATAAGTGCAACCAATAGCAATCTTGAAGATTTTTATCTATCAAAATATACAAATCAAGGTTCAAAAGATTTAAGTACTAAAGATGATATTCAGACATTGTATTATTATGTTATAATACCTAGTCATACACAAAGTATAAAATTTGAATATTATAACTCAA
>Ga0256843_1003902_pt1 | contig 10157 bp, 11 predicted proteins | sample AlvinellametaG_FD_191572 | JGI IMG/M metagenome (GOLD analysis project Ga0256843, IMG submission 191572) | Pompeii worm associated microbial communities from hydrothermal vent at the East Pacific Rise, Pacific Ocean - Alvinella | ecosystem: Host-associated > Annelida > Integument > Unclassified ... | reverse complement strand
CATCACCTGGAGTAAAGTAAAATTTTTCATAAAACCCCGGGTCGTCCGGAATATGGTTTTTTCTGTATTTTCCGGCCACATTTCCCCTGTCAAAAACAACTGCCGTGTTATAGTAAATACCGTCCATCACCTTTTCGAAAAGACTTGCGACAAGGACAATGTTTTTTTCCTGACTGACTTTTCTCCAAAATTCCACATCTTCTTCAAAGCTTTCAGCATAATCGAAAAATTTCGTATCTTCGCTTTTACAGAAATATTCATTCTGGTGAAGTTCCTGCAGTATTATCAGCTCGCCTCTGGCTTTAGCTATCATTTCGAGCGTATGCTTTACGGTAGCTTCTTTAGAGCCTTTATATTCCTGCTGTATTAAGGAAATTTTCATCTTAAACCTCAAAATCTTTTATCATTTCGTTAAGTTCAAAAATATTTCTTGCCATAGAATCAAATTTGTCTATAATCTCCTGCAGCGACCCCATAAGCTCTTTCACTTCGTTTTGTGTATTTTCTATATCCATATTCATGTTGTGCACGTTTGATTTTATGAGATTAATAACAGCCGTAATTTCACTCGCGCTTTTTTGCGATTTTTCCGCTAGCTTTCTAACCTCATCCGCAACTACCGCAAACCCTCTTCCGTGTTCGCCCGCTCTTGCGGCTTCTATTGCCGCATTTAAAGCAAGCAGATTGGTCTGGTCTGCTATGTCTTTTATTATATCTACCATTTTTTCAATCTCGTTCATTGACTCGCTAAGCTCGTTTGCTCTGTTGCTGACTTCCATCTGTGAAGGCAGAAATTTGGTTTCATTCCACTCAAGAAGCCTGTTTAGTCTGTCAGAAACATCTTCATAAACCTCTTTTACAAGATTTGAAGAATTTCTAAGCGAAACTACAAGACTGCTAAGCGTTTTTTGTATCTCTTTGATAGGCTCTTCCAGGATTTTAAAATCATTCCCTTCGGAAATAGTAAATTCCGTATTCAGTTTATGATTGGAAATATGTTCCAATACTTTAATCAGTTCATTTGCCTCTTTTGCAAAAAATTCTTTTCTGATTTCCGCTTCTTTTTTTCTTTCAGCCATTAAGTTTCTAAGGCTAACATAAGTTTTTACTACCTCTCCGTTTTTTACGATAGGCTCGATGTAAACATAAACGGGAATTATTTCTCCGTTTTTGGTCATAATTTCAGCCACGCCTATTCCGCTTTTTTTCTCGCTATCGTATTTCCCGACCAGTTTGCACACTTTACACTCTTTAGGATTTTTAGGCCATAATATTTTAGGCGCCTGAGGAATGTCCAGATTTTTTATTTCATATTCGCTAAATCCGGTTAAATGTTCAAACTCTTTATTCCAGACAATCATTTTTCTTTTCGGATCAACTGCAAAAAGCGCTACAGGGAAATTCTGAATAAAATAATTAAATTCATAACTTATATTTTCAAGGTACTTGATAATAAAATCAAGCTTTTCTTCCGTTTTACTGCATTTATCAAGCCCTTCCAAAAACGTTTCGTCTATAACCTTTGATTTCAAATCTCTAATACATTCATCTACTTTTTCCCTGATATCAGGCACTTTTTTATCTTCTTTTTTTCCGAAAAACATTTTCATCCTTTTGTGCGGTTTCCTATATGTTAATTATATCACAAATGAATTACATAAAACTGATATAAAAATTGATATAATTTGATAAAAAAGGAGAATAATGGCAAATCTGTTAATAATAGGCGCCGGCGGAGTCGGAAGAGTGTCTGCTTTTAAAGCGGCCCAAAACACGGACGTTTTTGAAAAAATAGTTCTGGCAAGCAAAACCAAATCAAAATGCGATGATATCGCTGCTGACATTCAAAACAGACTCGGCGTTCAAATCAAAACATATTCCCTTGACGCAAATAAAAAAGAAAATGTTATAGAACTTATAAGAAAAGAAAATATTGACATTATCTGCCATGTGGCCCTTCCTTACCAAAATCTACCTATTATGCACGCATGTATCGAAACAGGATGCGCATATCTCGATACGGCACTAGCTGAAACGGAAGACAATCCTGATACATATTACGATCTTCAGTGGGCGCTTGACGAAGATTTCAAAAAAGCCCATACAATGGCTCTTTTAGGATGCGGTTTTGATCCGGGAGTCACATCTGTCATGGTTAAATACGCAGCGGATTATCTGCTGGACGAACTTGAAGAAATAGAGATATACGACTGTAATTTCGGAAGCCACGGAAGATATTTCGCTACAAACTTCGATCCGGAAATCAATCTAAGAGAGCTCAATCTGCCAGGCAAATACTGGGAAAACGGTGAATGGAAAACAACAGACCCTTTTGAAATACAGGTAAAACACGACTACCCGGAATGCGGTGACGCAACAAGCATACTTATATGGCATGAAGAGCTTGAAAGTATAGTAAAACATTTTCCTAATTTAAAAAGCGCAAAATTTTATATGTGTTTCAGCGATCAGTATCTTTATCATTTTAATGCTCTTAAAAACGTCGGAATGTTCAGTATAGAACCTATTGAAGTATGTGAAGGAGTAAAAATTTCTCCGCTTCAGTTTCTGGCAAAAGTGCTTCCGGATCCACAGGAGCTTGTAAAAAATTATAAAGGACAGACAAATATCGGTGTAATAGCCAAAGGCAAAAAAAACGGAGCTGAGAAAAAATTCTACATTTACAACATCTGCAATCACGAAAAAGCCATAGAAGAAACGGGAGCGCACTGTGTAAGCTATACAACGGGTGTGCCGGCTATTATCGGATGTAAACTGATGGCTAAAAAGATCTGGTGGGATGAAGGCGTCAAAAATGTGGAAGAATTTGACGCAAAACCGTTTTTTGAAGAAATGGAAAAAGACGGTCTTCCTATAAAAGTCATGGAAATCAAGGAGTAACAATGAGCAATCTATTAATTATCGGAGCCGGAGGAGTAAGCCGCGTAGCCACTTTTAAAGCCGCAATGAACAATCATATTTTTAAAAATATCGTTTTGGCCAGCCGTACAAAAAGCAAATGCGACACCATTGCAAAAGACATTAAAGAACGTCTGGGCGTAGAAATAAAAACTTACGAAATAGACGCTATGGACGTAGAAGCGACTGCTAAACTCATAAAAGACACTAACAGCGACATCGTGTTAAACGTAGCCCTACCTTATCAGGACCTGGCTATTATGGACGCGTGTCTTAAAGCAGGAGCACATTACGTGGATACGGCAAACTACGAACATCCGGATGAGGCCAAATTCGAATACAAAGAACAGTGGGCAAAACATGAAGATTTTAAAAAAGCGGGACTTATGGCGCTTCTCGGAAGCGGTTTCGACCCGGGTGTAACGAACGTATTTACGGCATTCGCCGCTCAGGAGCTTTTAGACGAGATTGAATATCTTGACATTCTTGACTGTAATGCGGGAGACCACGGATATCCGTTTGCGACAAACTTCAACCCGGAAATAAATATCCGTGAAATCACTCAAAAAGGCAAATATTACGAAAACGGCGAATGGAAAGAAATAGACCCTATGAGCGTTAAATTCAAATGGAAATATCCTAAAGTCGGAGAGTACCCGAGCTACTTACTATACCACGAAGAGCTCGAAAGTCTTACCAAAAACTTCCCGAGCATTAAAAGAGCCAGATTTTTTATGACATTCAGCGATAATTATCTCTGGCATCTGAATGCCCTGCAAAATGTCGGAATGACAAGTATCGAACCTATTAAAATTGCAGAAGGCTGCGAAATAAGTCCTATGGAATTTCTTAAAAAAGTGCTTCCGGATCCTGCGAGTCTGGGGCCTAGAACGAAAGGACAGACTCACATCGGAGTAGTTGCCACAGGATATAAAAACGGACAGAAAAAAAGATACTACATATACAACATCTGCGATCATCAGTGCGCATTCAGAGAAGTTGGAGCGCAGTGCGTAAGCTATACAACCGGTGTGCCCGCAATGATCGGATGTTTAATGATAGCTACTAAAACATGGTTTGAAACAGGCGTTAAAAACATGGAAGAATTTCCTGCCCGTCCGTTTCTTTATCAACTGAACAAACAAGGTTTACCTTGGTTTGTAGAAGAACTCCCTGCAGAAGGTCTTCCTATAGATAATTAACTTCACACAAGGCTTCTTAGCCTTTCTTACTCAACTTACTTGACTTTATGGAATAAAATAGTTTATAATTACTCTTGTAAAACTTTTAAGGAGGAAAAAATGTTCGTATTAAACAACATCGACAAAGAAAAACTGAAAGAATTCAGTACAATGTCGATAATCACAGGTATTTTAATGGTACTTGCAGGTACATTTGCAATTATCAATCCGTTTGCGGGAAGCGTTGCTTTCGTAATTTTCTTAGGTGCAATGTTTATAAGTAGCAGTATTATTGAAGGATACATCACTTTTAAAGCGCATCAAAAATCTTTAGGCGCATGGTTTAAAGTATTCTTGCTGTTTGTAACAGGTATACTTTTATTAATCTGGCCTGGCAGCGGTATTGCGGCGGTAGCTATTCTTTTTGCGGCGTATTTCTTTATGGACGCATTTGCAAGTTTCGGAATGGCGCTTGATTTAAAACCGTTAAAAGGTTGGGGATTAGCTGCACTAAACGGACTGTTAAGTTTGCTGTTAGGTATCATTATGATCGTAGGATGGCCGTTTAACGCACCGTTTACAGTTGGTATCATAGTAGGTATCAGCTTCTTAATGGACGGTTTTGTATTAATCTATCTCGGTTGGTTATCTAAAAAAGGAGCGCACGATTAATTCGTGTTCTTCTTTTTATTCATTTCTTAGGCCAAAATTTAACAATTGAATATCCATTGTCTTTATGACGCTTATCTTGTTCATTCCATTCATACTCTTCAATATAATCATTCAAAACCGTTGCTAAATATTTAAGTCTGTCTTCAGTAGATATATCAGGCATTTCATCTTTCAAAAACATATACAGATCTTTACCCTGAGCCTTACATTTTTCATGCAGTCTTTTTATATTTTCTATACTCAAATCAAGTTTACCGTGTTGCATTTTACCCCCTTTTTCAATGCTGTGTTATTAACCGCCGTATATTTTATCTCCGATTTCCCTGTATCTTTGATAATAATATTTCACAAATTCATCTGCATCTTTATTTTTAGGATAATAATTTTTATCTTTATAAATAAATCCGTCTAAAAACTCTTTAGCGTCTTTTTTTTCTGCATAATACTGCGCAAGTTTTAAATATGTAGATTTATACCAGCTTTTAAGCTTGTCATAATTAGAATAATCATAATCCAGACTTGCACCGTTAAATTTCACAACTTCCGTTTCAAAAAGTCCCGTTAAATGGATAAGCCCCTCGATATAATAAGGAAGAACTTCATCAACTTCCATCCATGCTATAAGTCCTACAGCCCTTTTTATCGTATCTTCCAAAACGGCTTCTCTTAATTCCGTATCTTCATTCTCAAAAAACGCCATAAGCCCGCCGGTAGTAGCTTTAAACTCCTCTACATTTTTAAACATTCCAGATTTGTTCATTACGCTTTCCGTATTTTCATCCACCCATAAAATATGTCCGAATTCATGCCCGATGGTCGTAATATCGTAAACTTTTATAAATTTATCTTTATCTTCCAAATCTTTATAAAATTTATCCATAAACTCTTTGCCTAAAATCTCATAGCTTAAAGCCATTTTAGGTCTGGCTTTTATATCTTCATACACTTTGTCTACAAAAGCAAATATTTTTTTGCCTTTTTCCCTGCTTACTATCTCATCGTTAGGAACCACCTGTGCGCTAAAAAGCCCGTTAAACTCCGCTCCGTAAAAAGTAGCCGGAGATGAAATGTACAGCTGTGTTTTATCTATATTCGCAAGTGCGGTATTTAAAAGATTTTCGTTTTTGCAGTATGTTTTATACATTTTGACGATATTTTCTTTTACTTCGCTTTTAAGATTAGGATTTTGGATTCTCACATCAAGCTCAAGCGCAACGGCCTTTCTGTATTTGTCTTCATAATATTCAAGAGGGTGTCCCACCTGGATAGGGGATTTTATATCCATCCAGAGTTTATCAACATCCGCCCATTTTTTTATCAGTTCGTGTCTGTTTTTTTCTAAAAGAGCCATTTTAAGAGCATGGAAATATAAAATCCACTGAAGTTTATATTCATCCTCAAGATTTTCAAGATTCAAAATAAGCTCATCTATCGCCTTTACCGCTTCATTTACTTCATCTTCAAATATTTCGGAATAACATTTTGCGATATAATTGCCGCTTTCGCCTTTTACCAATACAGAATAGCATCTTTCTCCTATTTCTCCGTCGTGCCCTTTATCCAAAAGGTCCTTTTCCAGAAGATAAGCCATAACTTTTGCTTCGTCACCTCCGAATTCTTTACTCAAATCTTCATTTACCGTATGAATGATATGTTTAGTCCAGTTAGGCTGCCATTTAGAAAACGCTATCCCTATTTTGTGCACGCCTCTTAATATCTCGGCGTAAAAAGGTCCCACAAACGGTACCATGTTTTGAATCAGTTCTTCATGTTCTTTTAACCAGAAATTTTTTGTCAGCTCATATAAATCAAGCTGAATCTCTTTTATTTCCTCTTCGCTGAAATTCCCTTTTTTGAGAAGATTTAAAATACTGTCTTCACGCAGATGAAAAAATCTTTTTTTAAGACTCAGAAGATTCTCTTCGTTTATTTCAAGCCCGAGCTCTCTTAAAATCGCTTCAAACAAAGCTCTTATATCGTCAGGACATTTTTTAAAATACCCGTTTATTTTTTCGTCTCTTTTTCTTACAACCTCGTAAGCAGCTTCTAAAAACATATTCATCCTTTACCAGTCGTTCCATGAATGGACTTTTTTCGCTATCAGCATTCCGTCCATTCTGTTTAATGCGCTAAATCCTATATCATACAGTTCATTATCGTCCATATCAACTAGAGAAATCATATATCCGCCGTTTCTAAGCGCTCTGAAAAGCGGTTTGATTTCCCTTTTTTTATCACATACGATGAAATGGTAAAACCTTTTTGCACTCAAATCATCATCTAAAACATCTACGTTTTTCTCTTCCGAATCAATTAATTTTTTTAATTCTTCGCTCGTCACACCCACGTTTATATTCGGCTCATATCCTATGATTTCATTAATTAATTTTCCATTATCCATTTTCAATTCTCCACCAGAATTTTTCACTTCTTATACGCTTCCGTAAGAAAAAAGCTCTCTGAATAAAAACGCCTCTACTATATCGTTAATACTCATTTCTTCCGAAGGCGTCATTAAAGGTTCCGCTCCGGCTTCTAAAAAATCAAAAACATACTCTTCTTTAGGAGTTATAAAAAAATGCACTAACCCCACCAAATCATCCCTGTTATCAACATAATCTATTTTTTCAATCTGTCCGTTGTTTACGAAAACTTTCGCAAATTTTTCAGCCTCGCGGCTTCCAACGCAGATATTGTCTTTAACAGGTATTCCTAAAACAAACATTATTTTAACTCCTAATTTTCATTTCACATTTTTCATTTTTAACTGTTTTATCCTCTTTCTATTTCGCCGTAATAATCGGCAATTCCGTAAGTAAGGTTTCCGACTTTGGTAAATCCAAGCTGCTGCTGCAGAGCTCTTTGGAGATATCCGCTTCTGCTTCCTACATGACAGTAAATAATTATTCTTTTATCTTTATACTGCATCCATTTATCCAAATCATACTGAACCCTGCTTATAGGCAGAAGTTCATCCGTTCCTTTTATTCTCATCATTTGATTTTCAAAAGGTTCTCTAATGTCAATAAGCTTGAAATCCACCAGTCCGGCTTCTCTCGCCTTTAAAAGTATTTCAAGCTCTTCGCCTAAAATCTGCTCTTTTTCTAAAATTCTTTCAAGCTCTCCTACGTTTAAACCTTCAACTTCCCTGGCTTCTTTTTTAGGATGTTCTTTATTATAGTTTTGAGCGAATTCATTAGTACAGAAAATTCCGCAGTGGCATACCCCCTCATTTGGAATCTCTTCTTTTATAGCCTGCGGGCAAGGACAGATTCTGTTATCGCTGCTGACGTATCTGCCGTCTTTCTCTTCTATCGGAAAACATGGACAGAATCTTTTCCTGTAAACAACCTTATTGTTAGTAAGGCCTTTTAAAACTCTCTCGACAATCTCTTCATCCGGATGAAAAGTCCATCCGAACTGTTCAACAGTTTTATGCGCAAACTTTTCTGTTTTAAGAAATTCCTGCTGAAATTCAGGAGAATTTATATCGACTGCTTTCATTATCCCTCCATCTCTTTACATTTTTCAGGATTACAGAAAATTCCGCAGTGGCAGCACCCTTCGGCCACTTCATGGTCTACTGCCGGTTTACAAGGGCAGATTCTGTCTTCTTTGTCTCCCACAGGTATAAAACAAGGACAGTATCTTTTACCGTACATTAATTTATTTCTTGTAAGACCCATAACGATAGCGTCATACACTTCTTTATCCGGATTAAAACACCACCCGAACTGGTCCACTACTTTTTGTACGAATTTTTTTGTTTTTTCTTCTTCTTTTTTAAATTCTTCACTGTTCATATCAACATCGCTTCTTTTAGGCGCTAACATATAATCTCCTTTTTTCCTTGATTTTAGCATATTTCATAAAAAAGTCAAAATCAGACTAATTATATCTTATTGATTAATTTTTATACATTAAGTGATTAATTTTTAATCATAAACAGAGCCTTCAAAAGAAGAATTTAGAATTATAATTACAACAACAAAACACAAAGGAGCGCTTATGAAAAAAATCGAAGCCATTATTAAACCTTTTAAACTTGATGAAGTTAAAGAGGCTTTAATCGAATCAGACATTACAGGTATTACTGTAAGCGAAGTAAAAGGTCACGGTAGACAGCACGGACATACCGAACTTTACAGAGGTGCGGAATATGTGGTTGATTTTCTGCCTAAAGTTAAACTTGAAATTTTTGTAAATGACGATTTCGTAGAAAAAACTGTTGAAATTATCACAGAACATGCAAAAACGGGAAAAATCGGTGACGGTAAAATATTTATACTGCCTGTGGAAGAAGCTATAAGGATCAGAACGGGCGAAAGGGGAAGAGATGCTGTTTAGAATTTTATCTTTGCTTGGACTGGCAAGCCTGGCTTTTGCGGGAGAGCCTAAACTCGACAGCGGAAATACCGCATGGATGATGGTTGCAACGGCGTTTGTTATGCTTATGACGCCTGCTGGGCTAGCACTCTTTTATGCTGGAATGACAAGAGCCAAAAATGCTCTTAACACGTATATGATGGTATTTTCGGCATTTGCCGTAGCAACGGTTGTATGGGTGTTTTGGGGATATTCTTTGGCTTTCAGCGGCAATATAGCCGGAGTTATAGGAGATTTGAAAAACGCGTTTTTAAACGGTATAAGCTATAACGATTTGGAAAGCAGCGGTTATCCGACGTATGTATTTATCGCATTCCAGGGAACATTCGCAGCTATTACTGTGGCAATCGCAAGCGGAAGTATTATTGAGAGGGTTAAATTTTCGACATGGCTATTATTTGTTGTATTATGGGTAACATTTGTATACGCACCTGTAGCACACATGGTATGGGGCGGAGGATTTTTAATGAGCGACGGAGCTCTTGACTTTGCCGGCGGTACAGTCGTACATATGAACGGTGGTCTCGCAGGTTTGGTTGCAGCGCTTATGATAGGCAAAAGGAGAGGATATCCAAAAACTCAGATGATGCCTAGCAGCGTTATACTTACAGCTTTAGGTGCGGCTCTTTTATGGTTCGGATGGTTCGGATTCAACGCAGGTAGCGAATTTGCAGCCGACAATGTAGCCGGAAGCGCATTTATAATGACAAACTTTGCAGCGGCAGTAGCGGCTGTGACTTGGATTATTCTTGATTATATTAAATTCGGAAAACCGACTCTTTTAGGTGCAGCTTCAGGTGCGGTTGCCGGACTTGTAGCTATTACTCCTGCAGCAGGTTTTGTAGGAATTGTAGGTGCGCTGGTTATAGGTATGGGAGGAAGTTTAACAGGGTTTTTCGGTGTAACGGTTCTAAAAAAATTATTCAAATACGATGACTCTTTAGATGCGTTCGGCGTTCACTTTATAGCAGGTCTTTGGGGAGCAATCGCAACAGGTAT
>Ga0256843_1003901_pt1 | contig 10159 bp, 8 predicted proteins | sample AlvinellametaG_FD_191572 | JGI IMG/M metagenome (GOLD analysis project Ga0256843, IMG submission 191572) | Pompeii worm associated microbial communities from hydrothermal vent at the East Pacific Rise, Pacific Ocean - Alvinella | ecosystem: Host-associated > Annelida > Integument > Unclassified ... | reverse complement strand
TTATACCACAGTTCTTTCATCTACCAATATGTTCAACCTCTCCCATATCCTCACCATTGCCAAAGTATCCAGCTTACAATAAGCAAGTAGATCTTTTCGTATCTCATCCCGCATACTTTTATCTTTGAGTAGATGCAGGTGAGCGAAAGTATCCATCGCATCACCACCATTTTGTACACTGCCAAGTTTTTTGTAGTCAAGTTCAGGATCATTGGGGAAAAGTGCCGGCAGTACGGACTTGATGGAAAAACTACCGTTAAAATCCGGGTGGTAATATCCTCTTCCTCTGAAAGGTACAATGAGATCAACAAAGCGCTCATTGAGTGCCAGAAGCTCCTCTTTTCGGTCCTCGTCAAATTGTGCCAACTCTTTAATACGGCTCATTTCAAACGACTGATTATAGGCAACAATACTGCCTTCTTTGGTAATATCCGCCAGCATCTGTTCTATCAAGGCCGGACGCGGGTCAGTGTTCTCATTTCCTAAAAATTCCTTATGCTCCATCGTACCATCCTCATACACAATATGCAATGAATACTGAAACGGGATCTGTTGGTAGGGCCGCTGATTGTCAAACCTTGGAATCGCATTTTGAAATGTTTCAAAGTCAAAGAAGTTGATAGGGAATTTGATCGTATCAAGAAACGATTTGATGACCTCTTTGTCTATATGGGGTTCCGCTGTTTTGGCTGTTTGTACCTGTAGCTTCTGCGTAGCATTCAAGCTAAAGGCATCAGGGATATCCGCGTAGGTCAGCATCCCCTTATAGTACATCTCAAACTTCTTCGCCCATCCCATCCAGTAGAGGTCAAAGACTGAAGGGTTAGGAATATGCTTCCAACAATGCTCTTTGAAGTCGCATCCGAAGGGGTCATCACAGTGTCCCCCTATGTCGATGTTTGGCATCTCCCCTTCAAGCATCTGCTTCATCTCTTCTACATTATGCTCAACTGCATCTTGTTTGGCTTGCACCTCTTCGGTAATATCAGTAATAGTAAACAACGCATCAATATCCAGTACACCATTTCGCACATATTGGTTATTGATATGCACAATATAGGCACGATTCAACTTAATAGCACCACCCAACGCATACCACTGAACGGAAGTATCTTCGATCTGATAGTCTTTGACTGATGTAGAAGCTTTTACCTCATACATATCCCAGCCGTCACCGTTTTTCACCAAAATATCTGCCATAGCAAAGATACCGTTTTCACTAAAAGTAGCTTCATAGATGACCTCTGTACCATTAGCGATGAGCACTTTGGTTTTCTCTATCATTCCATTAAAGTTATTAGGGTCAAAAATCACCTCTACACCATTAGGGAAAAGCTGTTTTGCCAGATCTCCCACTTGGTAGCCCGTTTCAAAAAGTGACTCTGTTTGTGTATCGGGTTTCTCTCTGAGTTCAGGTCTATGTTTGTAGAGCCAAAGAGATTTGTGGCATTGTAAGCCTCGGAGGTATTGGGATTTGGAGAGGGTCATCAATATCCTTTTTAATTTTTCTTCAGAAGCATTATATGGCTAAAGCAAATTATCTACTTCCAGCCCTTCCCACCACTTTCGGTATATTTCTATTAATCTATTTTTTGAAGCTTCTACAAATCGTTTTGCTTTTTCAAAATCATTAAAATCACTTGTTTTCAAAAGAAAAGCATTATATTCATTCTTTTCTTTTGGAAGTAAAAAAAGATCTTCTAATTTCTCATTTTCACCAAGTGGACTATCTTGACGGCTTCTATTGTCTGAAAAGTGAAGTATGCGATAATTTCCAATATTCCACAGCCAAGGATCAGCAAAACTTTTAAATTCAATGCCTTTTTGCCAATATAAAACACTTTTAGGAAGTATATGGTCATAATCCCAAGGACGATTATGTGCTTGCCAAAAATAGGAAAAATCAGCATAAGTGCCGAATTTTCGATAATAATACTTTCTCTGAGCATAAAGCAAAATCGTATCGGCATGACGCAAGTTATGGATTCTATTGACAAACCCCCATAGTTGATCACGTTCTCGTTCCTTCTGCATATCCTCAAGAAAACGTTGTTCTACACTCAATAGAACATAATCCCATAAACTATTTATGGTTTTTGCTTTTTCTTTATTATCAGGAATTACCAATATATTTTCAAGTTCTTCTGGTGAATAGATTTTTTCGATACCTTTTGCTCCTTTTTCCAGATCATATAACTGTGAAACAACACCTTTTAGACAGTCACAGTCAACAGCTTCTTTGCTTTGAGACAAATAAGAAATAATTATTTTAACAGCCAAGTCCTTTTTAACACCAAAAGTATCGATAATCATTATAAGCGCTATCAACGCTCTGCGACATTGTTCAAATAATGCAGGTTTTTCACTGGCTATCCAAAAAAGAAGATAAAGTACAATACGCGAATCTTTGACAATATAGGTTAGTGCCGCCTTTGGAAGTCCAATATCATCTTCACTTTGCATTACTAATGAAAGAACTTTGTTTTTTAATTCTATGAATTCATTTTCGAAAAAATCTGTAATTTCATTGTTGTCGAGTTTGTTTGAAATGACTGTTTTAGATGAGGGTTCATTTGCAATAAACTTTCCTATCTTTTTATGTAGCAATAATCGAAAAGCACTAACACATACATATGCTTCGTGTATCATCAATTCGTTAGATACCCCTTCAATATTCGATTCAATCCCTGGGAAATAGGCTTTAAATGCGGAATAGAACAGCTCCAATTCACTAACTTGTGTTCCGTTACGATTCAATCTTTCAAACAATTCTTGCATATCTTCAATATGTTCTGTTTGTAAGAGAAGAAAAGCTATACGGTAATCTCTAAGTTTATCTATCGATTCAATAATTGTTTTAGTATGGTTTTCAATGGTTTCATTTGTTATGCTGTTATATTTTTTAAAATAGGGATGCTCATAAAACTCCTCTTTTTTTTGATTCCAAAAAGAAACAAAATGATTACATTCATTATCAAAAGCAAACTCAATTACCCAAGCCAAAGGTACCGGAAATGTTGCCTCTGCCGGAAAACTTTGATAAGCGTAAAGCCTTTGGTCAGTAGCTGTATCAATACCTTCCATATGTTTTACGATTTTGCTATGTGGAAGTGTTGAATCTCCACTTTTGGAAAAGCCCCATGGATGTGAAGGTGTTACTAAGCGAAAAAGATATGATCGTTTTTGATTCTCTTTTTTTTGATATCCAAGATCGATCCAAAGATAGGAACGCTTTTCAAACTGTTCTTTTTTTGATTTATCATGACATTTATCGTCTTCCATAGGATCATAAAAAGCTAATGCAACTGCATGAGCCCTTTGTTGTCCATCAAGAATATAATGTGTTGCCTTGTCAGACAAACGCTCCCCATGGATCCTGACATGTTGTTTTACATGAGGGTTATGTTCTGGAATCTCCATCCCGGTTAAAGAACCGATCGGAAAACCACGCAAAATGGAATCCCATAGCAATTCTATCTGATTGGCTTTCCATACGAGTCCTCTTTGTAAGGATGGAATACCTCCGAGGACTTCTTTATAACAAACATTACTGTTTAAATTACCTTGTAATTCTTTTTCCCAATTTCCAAGATCAAAAACAGATAAAGATAGAGCATTTTTTCCCATCAATTAATTCTCTTAATATTCTTACTTTTACACACACGGCACCCTATCTGATAATAGTTGCCCGGTGCCGCAAACCCTTTTCCTGTTGTTCCTTTGCATTTACTGTAGGTACATCTTATATCCCCACAATCAAGACATTGCCAGATTATGTAACCGCCTTTCGCTCCGCAAGCTGGACATTTCATCTGTGCCATTATCGACTCCTTTTTTTCTTTATTTTGATACTTTATTTTTTGAAAGTTCCGTGATTTGATCTTTGTAATCTTTCAGCCCAATCAATGTTGACACAAGCGCCTCAATCGCCTGCTGCTCCTCCTCTTCATTCATATAGCGATATGTAGCGGCTGGGTCTGTATAAATATTCCCATCTACGGTATTTCGTACTGATTTGTCGGCAGGTGCATCATAGATCGTCACTGCACCGTAATCACCGGGTATGAATCGTTCATTTAAGGTTTTTCTCAACGACTCTTCGTCTTCATATTTTACTCCCCAACCTTCACGATATAGACCAAATACGAAATCGTTACAAAAAGAGCGTTGAGCGCTTAACTTAATAGAAAGTGGGCTTGGAAACCAGTCGGTATGAGTAATAGATATTTCCGAAGAGGATCCGAGTCGGTTACATCCTTCTACGGTAATTTTCCACCCTTCATCTTTCCGAAAGTTATCTTCCGTTTTTTCAGTCAATTTTTGGACAAATAATCTACATCTCCTGTATGTCTCTTCCGTTTTTTCGTAAAAATCGGCAATTTTCGGTAAAAACTTCTCATAGCAGGAAAGAAGAGTATTTTTGTACATATCGATTATTTCTTCCGTACTGATATTTTCTGTAACCTCTATCGTTTCAAGCGTGATAAAACCGTATTTCTTGCGGGCATTGTAGCTCATCGAAGGAAAATCTTTTTGAACAAAAGCCTCACACCACTGTTTTGTTTCGCGTTTGGAATTGATATTGTTATCAATGCTCCAAAAATCCACACCTATCGTATCCGTACCGATAAACACGGAAAACTCAAAGTAAAGCCCACCACGATCAACCTTGAAATTGATACCGTGAACATTATTGTTAGACCATATATTAGGTTTTTCAACCCCGATTTTTTCAAAATACCCAGAAAACTTCGGCAAAAGAATGTCATCGACAAAAGGTTTGATAAGTGCCTTGAACGGCATGGCTCCGCCTGAAGCGTTGATCCCCTGATTGTTGTTGGTTGTAATAGAGGAAAAAGAGAGAAAACGCATAAGATTTTCAAGCTCTTTGTCCGTCAGGTTTTCATCGGCATTTTCACTGGTATCCGAAGCAAGCTGGATCGCTTCGTAAAAATTGTTGATAAATTCAACAAAACTCAATAGTTTTTCATCCTCATCGTCTTCAACCCCAAGCTCTTTTTTTATTTCATTGAAATAGGGGCTCTTTTTGAGGGTTTCAATATCGATAAAAAGATCGAAAAACTCTTGATTTACTTTAGAACGGTGTTTGAGCATATACCGATAGACCGGCTCATAAGCAGTTTGAAGACAGAGAATTGCAAAAAGTATACGCTGTTTTTCCTGTGCTGTAGCAACGGCGTCAGCATCCAGAATATTTTTTGAGCGAGCTACCATATTGAGGAGTTGAAGAGAATTAAACAAGCGTTTCATACTTCTTGGGTTGAAACCCACAGAGCTGTTGGCCAGTTTAACAAAAATATCAATGTCGTCTTCATTGTAATCAAACTTTCCGTTTAGAAGTTCCCGGAAATATTTACTCACGTCATACTGCGCTACCGGTAAGTTAAAAGGTAGTTGAATAATTTTATCAAAGAAGCTTTTCCCTTTCAGGTCATCTACACTTGAACCGAATTTCTTTTCCAAACCTTTGATAACGACATTGTAATCGACTGCCAAAACGAATACACAGCGCGGAATATCTAAAAACAGTTTCATTACTTCAAGCAGTTCGACAGCCTTTTCCGGTACCAGTCTATCGAGATCATCAATGAATACAACAACTCTATCGTTACCGTCTTTCTCGATCTTTTTCTCAACAATAGACTCAATATCCTGTTTAAGTTTAACGATCTGTTCAGAAACGTCAAGATTATTGTCAAATAGAGAATCGACAACCTTACCACCACCGTCAATAAGCTCTCCGGCAGCACTGCCGAGTGCTGCTTTTGCCAACATACCTCCGGCTTTTTTGGTTAAAGTAGCCAGCTTTTTAACCACCTCTCCCGAATCTTCTCCACCCAGTCTTTTTACAAACTGGCTCAATAAAGAAACAGGAAGATCATCTCCCATATCAAACTGAGAAAACTGCCAGGTATTGAACCATATGGTTTCTATCTTTTTATTCTTTTCAGAGAGGCGCTCTTTGACCAAGTTCATCATACTGGTCTTTCCCGCCCCCCAGTCCGCCTGGATAGCAATGGTCATAGGGGTTTCGCAAGTCTCTATAAAGTTACTTAGCGCCTCCATATAATCTTTAACACCCAAAGACTCTTCTGCCAATGACCCTACCGGTTTATCAGTCAATCCTAGATTTGCCATTTTACTCCCCATCTATTTTAACTACAAAAACATCCTTGCTGATAATTTCTGATATTCTAATAGATATTCTACCCACTCTCACCGAAGATTTCCTCATTTCTTGTCTTTTCCGTCAACATAAAAGATTTGTTGTAACTTATCTTCATTTTCCGTTACAAAAATGAAACAGAGAAGTTTTTGTGTCTATAGAGGATCTTTTTTGTCTTAAAAACTATTCGCATTTTTTATTTGTCATCACAGCCTACAGACCATAGACTGTGGCATATAGTTCATCTTCTGATGTTATTTCTAATTTATAGCGTATAGGGATCTCTTTGGCACCAAACATCAACACAGCAGAACACACACTCTTTTTAAGATCCTCATCTTTGCTGTCTGTACGGATATTTCCTAAAGAAACTTCTTCTTCAAACCGCTTATCCACCCGTGCTTTCACTGACCGTAATTCGTTAATGGTATCTTCACCATAGCCACTTTTATCATCTCCTGCCCCTTGTTCAATGATCTCTACCAATTGATTATAGGAGAAGTTTGCCCGTAAAGATGAATAATCAAACATATATATTCCTACCAATTTATCTCGTAGTGCTTTCATTGAAATATCCAAAACCAATGCTCTCGCATCACTGTCGGAACACTCAGGTGCAGAAGAGGAACAGCCCGTCATCAAGCTCCCCACGATCACACTCCATACGATTACTTTTCTCATTTTGTTTCTCCTTGATCTAATTTCATGATTAAGTATACTTGCTCATATGGACATTTATTGTACACTTATACAAAAGGATTAGCATGCCAAAACTATTTCAGCACCAACGCCACAACCTCATTTTGGAGCGCCTTCAAAATGGTGAAAAACTTTCAATTACTGCACTTGCAAAAGAGTGGGATACTACGCCCAAAACTTTACAACGGGACTTTCAAAAACTGATGGAGGGAAACTACGGCATTGTGCGTGCTGAAGATGGGAAACAATTTACCATTAAAAAAGATAAAATCAGTTCAAAAGATCTGCTTGGTACCATTCAACTACTTGAGAGTATGGCATCCGAGATCGGTGGAACATTCTACACCAAAACCCGAACCGTCCTGCGTCAGCTGCAACACTATATCAGCTCCCCTTTCTACACCCGTATCGATGTGGAGCAGATCTCAGACAAACTTGATCTTATCGCTGACTTGGAAGAGGCGATTAGGGAACAAAAGAAGATCACCTTCACCTACAAGCGATGGTACAGACCTGAACAGATCAAAACCTACCGCCATGTCGCCCCCTATAAAATCATCATCTTTAACGGATTTTTCTATCTGCTTACACAATATAAAGAGCATACTATCAAGTTCTATCTGCGAGAAATAGACAATCTGCATATTGAAGAAGTGACATTTGAAAAAGATGAAACATTGTTGGAAAAAATGGAGAAAGCACAAGGTATCTGGTTCGACCCCGGTGCAAAACCTTTCGAGGTCACACTTTTACTTGAAAGTGATGCCATCGTCTACTTTGAACGTAAACCCGTCAAAGGGCAATACCTCAAAAAAAACAGGGATCATACCGCCGAACTGACACTTACTGTAACAGATAAACGGGAGGTTTTTGACATAATGAAAAAATGGCTACCGCAAATAAAAGTGATAGAACCATATAGTTTGCAAGAGGAATTTGAAGCAATGCTTATGGACTACTTGACCGTCAAGACTATCGAGGTCAAGTGACAGCAGCAGGATCAGAGGTCTTGGAATAGCAATGACTACAAAACCTCTTTCCTTTCTACTCACTCCATGCAAACGACCCGGCTCGAACGGTAATCCCCCCGAAAAGTCACACTTTCCAAAAGTAGAAAATTCCAATAAACTAACAAAAGATAGAAGATAAAGATAAAGATAGGGGTCAGGTGATAGTAATAGTATCAACCGTTACCTTTCTACTCACCTTATACCCTGCTCTTCCCTGCAGTCCAATATTTCATTTTTCTGTCAAAAAAGCGAACGAAGTCGAACCGATTCCTATGCCAAAACGGCAAGGGAATACAGGGGTCCGGTAACAGAACGGCACCGTACCTGATCCGGCTGAAACCCAAATATTACGACATACCGGCTGTTAACACAAAATGCCAAACAGTCTTCCATTCATAGACGCAAATCGTCGATCAGACCCTCGAAATCCATAAACTTTTCGAGTGAACTCTCTTTTACAGACCACCGGCGAACTTTTTCCAGATCGAAGTCATTTTCCCGAGCCACCCAGATCGCCTGCTGCAACGATTGCTCGTCGTTCCAGTGATAATAGGCGGCCAGTCTGTCCATAATACAATCTGTCGGTGTCAGCAGCCGAAGCACTCCCGCCTCCGTATCCAGCTCGGCGATCTCTTCGACCGGTGCATCTCCAACTCCCAGAGGACCGGAAGGGAACTCGATGAACAGATGAGTGTCCGGATGCACAAAATAACGATCTTTCTCGCTAAAGCCGACAGCCTCCATGACCTTTTTTATTTTTTTAAACTGCTCGTTGTAGCGGTTTACAAGATCGATATCGTATGAGGTATACTCGCCCCGACTGTAAATTTCGACACAGGAGCCGCCGGACAATACGACAGGAATATCGTGCTTCTCAAGCGCCTCACACAGGAACGCCGCAAGTTCCGGCATGGTCATCTCTCCGATCGGTTTCACAGCGGTTTCTCCGGACGGCGCGGACGCCGACGCTGCATGGAAAGCTTTTCCTTCAATTCAGGCCTGTAATACGATCTCGCCTTCTCCAGCAAAGACTTCAATTCGGGCCAGAAAACATATCGGGGATTGGGAAAGTAGATGCGGGTACGTCCGGACATCCTGCTAAGCAATACACCCCCGTCTTCGAGTCGGGAAAGCTGCTGCTGAACCGATGTCAGCGTCAATCCGAAATGGCGGGATATTTCACGGGCATATCCCTCATCGAAAACAAGAAAATATTGCAGAACAAGCTCCCGTGTCCGCGTTCCGAAAATCGCTTCAAGCATAATGTGCTCATCCTCCGATTGCTTTTTGATACCATTATTGTATCATATGACATATTTTCTTGTTCAAATAGCAAAATCAGGGGAGCAGGTAGTAGCAACAAAAGCTCTTCCCTTTCTACTCACTCTCACTCCATGCAAACACCCGGCTCGAACCTTTGACACACCCCCTCTTCCGGCTCAGTAAATCCTCACCAGCTCCACCAGCTCCGAACACGCCTGTGCGCGCATCATCGGGTTGGGATCGAGCATTTTGAAGACCGCTTCGGAGAGGTTTTCGTCCACGCCCGGGGCGATCTTCGCCGGGGGCTTAATGCTTTCGCGCGGGCCCGGGGCGAAGCGTTCGGCTTTAGGGTAGGCCTCTTCGCCCGTGAGGGCGTGGTAGAGCGTGCGGCCCAGTTCGAACAGCTCGAATTCCTCGATCTTTCCGGTCTTCGGCGCCGTTTCGAAACCGATCTCGACCGCGATCTTTTTGTGGCGCAGGTAGGCCTGCAGCTGCATGATGAAACCGATGTAGGCGCGCGAATAGTTCGTCAGCACCCGGTCGTGGAAGTCGCCGAAACGCTCGCGCGGGCGGCGCAGGCGGCGGTACTCGCGCATCAGCGACTCCACGTAGTAGCGGGCGAAGCGCAGCGGGGCGGACTTGATGACGCTGTAGCCCTCTTTGCCCTCGCCCGTCAGCTTGCCGCCGAGGGTGATGTGCACGCCGTACTCGTTGACGCCGTTCACCTTCGCCTTGCAGCCCTCGAACCCGATGTCGCCCACGCCGTGGATGCCGCAGCCCTTGACGCAGCCCGACCAGTACATCCGCACCTCCGCGTTCTCCAGCGGCACCGCCTCGCCGAGGTACTCCGCCATCTCGATGGCGTCGGGCTTGTTGGGGATGACGCCGAAAGGACAGTGGTCCGTCCCCGCGCAGGCGATGAGATGGTTGAGATAGGGGCTCGAAACGCTGCGGTACTTTTCGAAGAACGGCGTCTGCAGCAGCTCGGGGATCAGCGCTT
>Ga0256843_1003900_pt1 | contig 10161 bp, 8 predicted proteins | sample AlvinellametaG_FD_191572 | JGI IMG/M metagenome (GOLD analysis project Ga0256843, IMG submission 191572) | Pompeii worm associated microbial communities from hydrothermal vent at the East Pacific Rise, Pacific Ocean - Alvinella | ecosystem: Host-associated > Annelida > Integument > Unclassified ... | reverse complement strand
GCTGTAAATATATTAGTTAATTCATTATTAGTTTTTTGATATACTTCTTTTTTAATATTTTGTAAAGAAAAATAACTAACAACTAAAATAATCAAAAAACCAATAACTATTGAAGCAATTAGTGGAATATGTATTTTTTTTGCTATAGACATTTTTTATCCTTTTTTAATTGTAATATTACAATAAAGTTACATTAATTCCATTGATTTAAATCAATAAATTTAAAAATTTACCACATCAAGAGGATTTATTGGTAGAGTTTTATAAGCAATTTCAAATTCTAATTCTTTGTCAACTTTTGCTATTATTTCCCCTTTTTTTACTCTATATCCTTTTTTTACAAATGGTGAAATTCTTGAAAGTTTTGCATAAATTGAATGTAAATGATTATTATGTTTTATAACAATCATTTTACCATCATTATTATTTCCTACATATACCACTCTACCACTAAAAATAGCTCTAACTTTTGTATTTGGTTTGGTTTTTATACTAATCGAATCATTATATAATGATATATGATATATTGGATCTGTATATGCTCCAAATTTTTTCACTATTCTTCCTCTTACAGGAGGTATAGTTTTAGAACCTCTATATCTTGTAGTTCTACTTTTCATGTAGATATTTCCATAATTTTTTACTTGTACTTTATCTATTTTATTATTTTTAGCTTTACTCAAACGAGTTTTAGCTAATTCTCTTTGTCTTTTTAGTTCTTGTTTTCTAATAATATTTAATTTTGATAATTGATTTTGTAATCTATTTTGATTAGCTATAATTTGTTGTAATTGTTTTTTATATTTTAATTTAACAACTTGAAGATTTTGAATATATTTTTGTTGTTGTTTTTTTAGTTTTGCTAATTGCTGTTTTCTATTTTGAAGCACTTTTTGTGAATTTTTAATATTGTATATAGTCTTAGAAATTTTATCTATTTGAGAATCTATATCACTATAAATATTTGAAATATTTGCCATTTTATTTGCACTTTCTTTGGCTACTACTTTTAAAATTTCTTCATTAATTAAATCTTTTTGACTAGTTGCATTTGTATTTTGAATATAATAATTATTAGATATAAAATCTATAACTTTTCTTTCTAAATTATCTCTTTTTAAAATAAGATTGTTTTGTTTTGATTCAAGATTTTTAAGATAACTATTTTTATTATTTAAAGATTTTTTCAAATCATTTATTTGATTATTTAAATCATTTATTTGATTATTAATATTATTTAAATAAGTTTGTGCTTTATTTATTTTTTTTACTATATTATCTAATACACTATTCATATTTGAGATTTTATTTTTTGTAACAATCAAAGTTTTTTTAGTTGTTTTGATTTTTTTATCAACATTTGCACCATATAAAAATATTACAAAAAAAACTAATAAAAACCTCATATTAATCTCTCTTTGTAAGAATTACAATAAATGTTGAAAATAGTGAAATTACAAGTGAAATTAAGAAAAATAATCCTAAATCATAAAATACATTCACATTCACATCTATTTGTAATTGTGATAAAAGTCCTTGATACATATTTGATGATAAAATATATTCAATAATTACAAAAATTATTCCTATTGATAATATAGAATCAACTACTGCTAACTTTAAAAGTATTGCACTTCTAAACCAAAAGGGAGCACCAAAAAGTTCCATAATATACATTCTATCACTATGTTCAAACTTCCAAACTTCAAGTTGTTTTATAATTAATAAAAACGAAATAAATAAGATAATTACCATAAAAATAGTTGCTATCAGTTTTGTAATTAAAAGTAAATTATATACTTGATTTTGATTTTGCCTAAAACTTTCTATTCTTTTAATATTTGGATTTTTAAGTAAAGTCCTTTCTAAAGAGTTTAATTCAGAAGGAGTTGGAAATCTTTTAAAATGAATTTTATAAAAATGGGGAAGTTTTGATTTTATTTTATTTATATCAAAATTTTTAAGTTGTTTTTTTATATTTTCTAAACTAGATTTAATATCTATAGGAGTTATTTTGGAAATATTTTCAAACTTTATCTCTTTAATAGGGGTTTTACTAACTACAATAATTGTGTAGTTTTTTGCTATTTTTTCTTCATATTTAGAAACTATTTTATTAAATAAAAAATATGTTTCAATACTAAAAAGAATCGATACTAATGCAAATATTAAAAATATATGGCTTTTAAGATACTTCATAAATTTTTTTCCCTTCTATTTTTATATGTCTATAAGGTATATCAAAACTTTGTGGTAAATGGTGAGTTGCTATTAAAATAGTAATTCCAAGTTCATTTGCATATCTAAATAAATCCATTACAAGTTTTGCTGAATAATCATCTAAATTTCCTGTAGGCTCATCTGCTAATATAAGAACAGGTTCATTTATAATAGCTCTAATAACAGCAGCTCTTTGTTGCTCACCTCCACTAAGTTCATAAGGATATTTATCTGCTCTATGAGCTAGTTTTACTTGGGAAAGAAGTTTTGATGCTTTTTTATTTTGCATATCTTCGTTAATTCCTGCTATCATAAGAGGCAGTTTTACATTTTTTTCTATATTCCATTCATTTATTAACTTATAATCTTGAAATACAACACCTAAATATCTTCTAAGATATGTAAGTTTTGAATGTGAAATATTCATCATATCAAAACCACCTATATTTAGATATCCACTTTTTGGTTTTATTTCTCCATATAAACTACGAATTAGTGTTGTTTTACCACTACCACTAGCTCCTGTCAAAAATACAAAATCTCCACTTTGTAAAGAAAAATTTCCTTTTTCTATAATCATCTCATTTTTATATCCAAGATATAAATCTTTTGCTACTACTACTTTTGATTTTGACACGATAAAATTTCCTTTAGTTTATTATGTGCTTTTTGATTTAATTTATGTTTAATTGGTGTATTAAAATAATAACTATTTTCACTTGCAATTATATATAAATGTTCAGGTCTTTCAAATGCTCCCATTGTCAGTTTTATAAGAGTGTGTTTGTCATCAATTTTTTCAATTCTTTCAAAATGGATTACAAAATCATCAAAAATATAAGCTTTTGTATCCGCTTTAGTTGTATCTAAACACCCTAAAGTAAAATCAAAATTTTCATTTAATTCTTCAGAAATAGTTTCATTTATCATATAAATATCATAAATATTTTTATTTTGTTTTTTCCATCTATCTTCATATTTACTACTTACTTCAAGTTCTCTATTTTTATAAATTTTAAGTTCATTTTTATTAAGTTTCATAAATTCATTAAAAGAATATTCAAAATAGTTATCACTATCAGTTCTTAAATGTAAAAAGCCACCTTTTTTAAGGGTTCTAATACTTTCATTTATAAAATATTCACTTATAACTCTTCTATGTGGTTTTTTATCCCAAGGTACTGGAAAATGTACATATATTGAATGGATTTTATTTGATTTTATTTTTGATAAAACAAGTCTTCCATCATAATCAATCACTCTAATATTTGTAATCCCTTCAAGCTCACATCTTTTTAGGACTTGTTCAATAGAAGGTTTATGTATTTCTATACCAATAATTGTAATATTTGGATATTTTTTTGCTAAATGGAGTAAATGTCTTCCACTACCAAATCCAATCTCTACTATAATCTCTTCAAAATCTAAATTATCTTCTATACTTATAAGATATTTATTTGGTTGTTTATCTTTTATTCCATCTATATTTGAACTTAAAATTTCAGGTTTTGCTAAATCCAAATATGCTAAATATGCTTGTTTTAAATAACTACTGATAGGACGAGTGATTTTGTCATATTTTAAAAGATATTTATCATCTCTTTTTTGTAAAGAGATAAAAAATTTTTTATCTCCTATTTGACAAGCTATTAAATCATTTACTTTAAATAAAAACTCTACATTATCTTTTTTTATAGGATATTTTATCTCTTTTGGGCTTTTTATAAACAGATGAGGCATTAAAAACTTACCTCCACTTTACTTGCTTTAGATCTTAATCCATTTTTATCTATCGAATAAATTTTATAACTATAAGTGTGTTTTTTTAGTACCTTATTATCTGTATACGGACTATGTACATCATGAATATTTATTATTTTTTTTCCATCATCTTTTTTGATTAAATATTTTACAGCTCTTTTATCTGGAGATGAAATAATAAATTTTACACTATTTGTATTTTTTTCAATAGATACTATTGGCTCTGCTGGTACTGCAAGAGTTGAACCCATTACAGATTGAGAAGGTAATGACTCTATTCCATATTTATTTACTGATGTAATTTTATAAAATCTTACAAATCCATCTTTTCCTACAGCATCAGTATAAATATTACTTTTTGTTGTTGCTAATAAATCATAACTTCCATTTTCATTACTTGCATAATATATTTTATATTCTGAAGCACTTTTAATTTTTGGCCAATTTAATATAATTTTTCTCACTTTATCTGTAGTAGCTTGTGGATTTTGAATAACTTGTGGTTTTTGAAGTGTTTGAGCAACTACAACTTGAGATGGAGCTGATTTTAATCCATCAAATGTATAAGCAATAATTCTATATCTATATACTTTCCCATCAATTAGACCTTTATCAATATATTCAGCTCTAAGTCTTGGTTCTAATGTAGCTAAATCTTCCCATTTAGAGTTTTGATCATTGAATTTTTGTACTTCATACCCTTCAACTCTTTCATTCGGATGTGGTCTAAAAATAATCTTAATCATCCCTTTTGCTTTTAAATTTGCATTTGCTATAAATGGTACTGGATCTATTGTAGGTAATGTTTTTGCTCTTTTGAATTTTGCAAAAGATGGTACACCTTTGTTTGTAAATGTAGAAATTTTATAATAATAAGTTTTATTTGGTTTTAAATCTGTATCAGTATAATGTGCTACATATTTACTTTCTATCTTTTTGATTGTTTTATATTTTTTTGCATCTTCACTTCTTTGAATATAATAACCAGCAATATCTGGTTTATTTACTACATCCCATTCAAGTGCTATAGCATTTCTATCACTTAAAGTTCTAAGCTCTTTTACTTGTGCTACATTTGGATTACTTTTTAAAGGTACATTATTCGTACACCCTGTAATCGCTAAAATTATCGAACCTGCTAATAATATACTCTTTGTTAAGTTTTTCATTTTCTTCTTCCTTGCAAATTAATTTTATTTTTTGTTTCATATCGTCAAAAAGCTCTGCTTTAAAAATCATTTTTTGTTTTGTTTTTGGATGAATAAGATATAAAATATATGCATGAAGCATCACTCTATCATCACTTTCTTTAGCACCATATAGAGTATCACCTATAATATGACGATTTATTGAATTTAAATGTACTCTTATTTGATGAGTTCTTCCTGTAAAAAGTTTACAAGCAATAACCTCTTCTTCCTCACCACATAGCTTTAAAAATCTTGTTTTTGCTTCACGACCATTGCTAACAATAGCTTGTTTTAATCTATTTTTTGGATTTCTTCCTATTGGTCTATTAATTTCTGTATTTTCTTTTAATGGTATATCAATAATAGCTAAATAGATTCTTCCCATTGTTTTATCTTGTAATTGTTCACTCAAAAATTGATGAGCTTCATTATTTTTAGCTATTACTAATGCACCTGTAGTTTCTTTATCTATTCTATGAACTATTCCATGTCTTTCTTCACCACTAATAGTTGAAAGATTTATATTTTTTGATTTTAACCAATCAACCAATGTTGCTTCTTTCACACTTGGTGCTGGATGGATTACAAGTCCACTTGGTTTATTTATCACTAATATATCATCATCTTCATATATTATAGGTACATCAAAATCAACTTCATATTCCTCTTTTTCTTCAAAAGATTTTGTTTCATAATCTATTTTATCAGTATCACTAACCTTAAAAGAAGGTTTAGTAACTATATTTTGATTTACTTGTACTAAACCATTTTTTATAAGGTTTGTTATTTGGTTACGGCTATAACCTGTTTTTTCGCTTAAATATTTATCTAATCTCAATTTAACTCTTTTTCTAACTTATCTTTTAATTCTAAAAATGCTTTTTTATAATCATCTAATTTATATAAAATATCACTAACTTCCCATTCATCATAAATATGGCTTGATAAATTTCTTTGATTTATCATATCAAGCCAAATATTTTCATTTGTAATTAAAGAAATTGCATAAGCTTCTTTAAAAGCACTTCTTGGTGTTTTTGCATCTATTCCTACAAAGTCTAAATATCTTTTAATAGCTTTCCAAGACATTTCATATGTGAATTCAAATCTTTTTATAATCAAATCTAAGAAAATATCGTAAAAACCTTCTTCTTTTAAAATAGCTTCTTTATTTATAGCTTCAATAAATTTATTTAATGCATTTGAAAAATTATAAAAGCTATCTTCTGCTCTTAATTTTTTATTTGCACTATAAATAACTTTACCAGTAGCAATTACACGATTTTTAAATCTGTCTTCTGTTTTTGCGATATTTTTCACATCAATTTTATTTAAAGTATCAATTTTATTTACTTCTTCTACAATTAAATAATCATTTTTAGAATTTTTATCATCATAAGCGATATCTATATCACTTGTTGGAGTTGATTCCCCATTTACTTGAGATCCAAATACCCAAATCCTTGTAGGATTTGAATATTTTAAAATAATCTCTTTTACTTGTGATATTATCGCCTTTTTTGTCATTTTTTAGTGTAATTCCTCGTTTAATTTAACTTCTCTTACACTTCTAAATGCTACCATTTTTCCTAATGTTGTATCAAATCTATAATGAATTCCATTAAGTCCTGCTAAATCTAATCCTTTATAAGTTTCTTTAGTATCATCAAAATCAGGATTTACTTCTTTGATTTTTGCTTTTTGCTCATCTTTGATATAAATTTTTGTTCCTTCAAGTACTGCAATTCCAGCATCTACAATACATCCATCACCTAGAGGAATACCTGTTACAGAGTTTGCTCCAAGTAATGTGTTTTCTCCGATAGTAATAGGATTTCCATTTGTTCCAGATAATACACCAAGAATTGATGCTCCACCACCAACATCAGCACCTTTTTTAACTACTGCAGATGAAGAAATTCTTCCTTCTACCATTACAGCACCTTCTGTTCCTGCATTGAAGTTAATATAACTTGCCCCTGGCATTACTGTTGTACCTGCTGCAAGCTGTGCACCAAATCTAACTTTACTTGTATCTAAAATTCTTGTATTATCAGCTGGGATAATGTGTTGTAAAAATCTTGGGAATTTATCTACAAAATCAATCTCTGGATATTCATCTCTTAATTTAAGTTCAATCTCATTTTCTCTTAAATAATCAAGCTCGATTGGGATATTTCCACTCCAAGCTAAGTTTGGAAGCACTCCAAACGCTCCATTTAGATTAATGCTTCTTAAAGCAACTTTACCTAAAGATAAAGCATAAAGTTTTAAATATACACTCTCAACAGATAGTGGATTTTCATCAGCAAAAAGAATAGTTATTTTATAATTATCATAATCATGTTCTTCAAAAAGTTTTTGTAAAGTTAAAAATACTTGAATATTTTTATGTGATTGTTTATCTGCTTTTGCTTCTTCTAAAAAAGGATTAAACATTTCAAGTACACTATTTACAATTTCAGGTGTAACTTTAGCTACTACTTCACTTTTTTCAAAATCAACAGCTACACCATTTTCGATCAATGCTCTAATAATTACAGCACCACTTCCAAAATTTTCATTCCAATTAATTAAAGGATATACAGCTTGAAGTACTTTTTCAGTGTTTACTTGACCAAAATCTACTCTAGCTACACCAAAAGCTAAAGGTTTTTTGTATCCTTCAAAACTTTCTATACTTTCTACTAATTCTTTAAATTCTTCTTTTGTATTTATCATTAATTTCTCCTAAATTTTTTATTTAATTATATCATAAATCTTGTTTTGGTGGTGAATAAAAGTATCCTTGATAACAATCAACACCTTGTGTTTTTAAATATTCAAATACTTCATCATCTTCTACAAATTCAGCAATAACTTGCATATTTACATCTTTTGCAAATGAAGTGATTGTTTTTACTACAATTTGAGAATTTGTATCTTTTAAAATATTTTTAATTAAAGTACCATCAATCTTAATAGCATCAGCACCAAGTGAAAGTAAATAATCAAAATTAGCATATCCACTTCCAAAATCATCTATTAAAATTTTAGAACCATATGATTTTAAAGTTTGAATAAATTCTATAGCCTCATCAGAATCTCTAATATCTTCACTTTCTACTATTTCAAAATGGATTTTTGAGGCATCTTTACAATTTTTTAATTTTTCTATTATAAAATCTTTTATTTCTTGACTTTCCATATCTAATGTAGTTAAATTCACAGAAATAGTTACATTATTTTCTTTGATTTTTTGGATAGCCTTAGCAACCATCACTTTTGTAATATCAAAATAAAATCTTGATTTTTTAGCTACATCTAAAAAGAAAAATGGAGAAATAACTTTATCATCTTCTATCATTCTTACAAGTGCTTCATATTTACATATATTTTTATTTTTATCTACAATAGGTTGGAAAAAAGGAACTATTCTATCTTCTTCTAATGCTTCTTTTAGTTTTTTCATCCATATTAAATGCTCTTTATATTTCTCTCTAATTGTTTTTGCTTCAGAACAATAAACAATATCTTTATTTAAAATTCTTGTAGCATCTAAAGCTGATAAAGCATCAACAAAACTTTTTTTGGTAAATGAAATACCTGCTCTAAATCTTATAATAATTGAATAATCATCTATTTTATATGGTTCTTCTAATTTTTGAATTAAATTCTCTGTGAATTGATAAATTTCTTCTTTAGTAATATCTTTTGGCATTAAAACAGCAAATTCATCAATCTTAATATGAAATAACTTATTACCTTTTAACCTATTTGAAACTTCTATAATAAGTCTATTTGCTAATTTTTCTCCATAATAATAATTTATCTCTTTAAATGAATCTATATCCAATAAAATAATAGGAACTTTTCTTCTTTCCATAATTTCTAATAATCTTCTTCTATTTGGAAGCTTTGTTATTGGATTGTAATATAAGTTTTGATATGAATCTTTTTTATAATTTTTTAATGCTTTTACTACATCATTTAACTCTTCTTTAATAAATTCAAATCCTCTAAAATTCATCTCTACTTTAAATGGTTTATAAATATTTTTAGATAAATTCGTATCTAAATAATTACTAATCTTTTCCATATCATCTAAAATATCTCTATTTAATCTAATAAAAAAGTATATTCCACCTAAATAAAGTAATAAAAATAATATACTTAATTTTAAAAATAATTGTTCTACATTTGTTTTCACTTCTGAAAAAGGAATTCTAATAGATATAACTCCTCTAAGTTCTCCTAACTTATATCCAAATGCTCTATTTCCATATAATTTAACAATTTTTTTATATAATTTTGGAGGAACTTCATTTTTTGTACCATGACATTTAAGACAACTTTTTGTTATTTTCAATGGATATACATAAAATAAATGGGGAGCTTTACTAGCTTGATCTGCTTCATGAACTTGATAAAATTCTTTTACATTTGGATGAGTTTTTAAATACTCAATAGCTTCTAATTCATGTTTATTTGGTTTATTATTTTTATCTCTATATTTATCTGAAGTTTGCTTTACATAAATTTTATCATTTTTTCTTATCATAGACGCTATTTGTGTAACAGCATATGCTGGAGTTATGGCAAAAGGATGAAATTTATCACCTTTTATTTCTGTATAAGGTGCAACTTTAGCTAAATATTGTCTAGTATATACTAAACTATCAGCTAAAAGTCTTGCTTTTTGAAACTCTTGTTGAATTATAAAATGTGTTACTGATTTATATAAAATAAATAACACTACAAAAAAAGCTATACCTGATAATATAAATAACTTTATCATCTCTTTTTTTATAGTTTTCATTTATACACCTTATTTTTACACCATCTAAAATTGCTTTTATTATATCAAAATTATTTAAAACTTAACTGCATTTGGAAATTGAATTTTTATAAATGTATCATCTTCCTCTGTATTATAATATAATTTATCATCATGAGTTACTATATTAAATACATCTTCAAATCCATCTAAATTTACTGCTTTTATCTCTTT
>Ga0256843_1003899_pt1 | contig 10162 bp, 8 predicted proteins | sample AlvinellametaG_FD_191572 | JGI IMG/M metagenome (GOLD analysis project Ga0256843, IMG submission 191572) | Pompeii worm associated microbial communities from hydrothermal vent at the East Pacific Rise, Pacific Ocean - Alvinella | ecosystem: Host-associated > Annelida > Integument > Unclassified ... | reverse complement strand
GTATATGAAAACGTGTCAGTATAAGGTTGGTAATCGTAGCGATAAATATGGTGAGTACAATGATTTCAAGCATAGTGTATCTTTCCTTATACGGATAAAGTTTAATAATTGTAACACAATAAAGAAGTAAGTATTAAATGAATGATTTTAAAAGATTTTGGTTGCGGGAGGCGGATTTGAACCACCGACCTTCGGGTTATGAGCCCGACGAGCTACCAAACTGCTCTATCCCGCGACAGGAATTTTATAACTCGTATGAGTTAATGGAGTGCGATTATAGCTTGAATAAATATATTCAAACTTAAATCATATATGGATGGGGTAGAGGGATTCGAACCCCCGAATACCAGTACCAAAAACTAGTGCCTTACCGCTTGGCGATACCCCAATAAATAAAATGTTAAAATTGGTTGCGGGAGGCGGATTTGAACCACCGACCTTCGGGTTATGAGCCCGACGAGCTACCAAACTGCTCTATCCCGCGACAATAAATTGAATTTAAACGCTAAATCCAAGTGGATGGGGTAGAGGGATTCGAACCCCCGAATACCAGTACCAAAAACTAGTGCCTTACCGCTTGGCGATACCCCATCATTCATAAGTCATATTGGCTTATGTGGACGGAATTATAGCACCAAATATCGACTGTGTCAAGTATTTTTTTAAATAATTTAAAAAGTTTGTAAAGTGAAGTCCTTATCGCTATAATACAATAATAATTTATAGATAATTTTAGAGGATTTTTCATGTCAAGTGATGCGATAAAAAGAGTAGAAAAAGCAATAGAAGAGACAAAAAGAGGTCGAATGGTCATCATGATGGATGACGAGGACAGAGAAAATGAGGGTGACCTTGTATATGCAGCGACATTTTCTACCCCTGAAATGGTTAACTTCATGGCAAAAGAGGCCAGAGGGCTCATCTGTACACCTGTCACCAAAGAGATAGCCACAAAGTTAGACCTACTTCCTATGGTAACAAACAATGTTTCTAACCATGAGACTGCTTTTACCGTTTCGATAGACTCTGCCAATGCCCAAACAGGTATATCTGCTGCAGAACGTGATGACTGTATCTCTAAACTTGCTTCACCACAGACTGTCGCTTCTGACTTTGTACGTCCAGGACACATTTTTCCTCTCATTGCCAAAGATGGTGGTGTACTTGTACGTACAGGTCATACCGAAGGTTCTGTAGACCTTTGTAAACTGGCTGGTCTTGCACCTGCGGCGGTTATTTGTGAGATTATCAAAGATGACGGTACGATGGCACGTGCCGATGATTTGGAGATTTTTGCAAAAGAGCATGATTTGTGCATAGTCTACATTTCAGACATTGTAGAGTACAGACTTGCCAATGAACAACTAGTCAAACGTATAGACGAAGAGGAGACACAGCTACGTGGTGTAAAAGTAGAAAAAATCACTTACTGTGACCACCTAGACCGTAAACATACAGTGATACAGTTTTACAAGTCACACGAGACAGCCAATGTCAAGTTTCACAACATCAGTACAGACATCTGCTTAGTCTTAGATGACAAACGCTTCTCTGCACTCAACAACTCCATAGAGTACCTTAAAAACAACGGTGGTACACTCATCTTCCTCGACACAAAAGTTATCTCTCATGAGCAAGCCAGAGAGTTTGGTGTGGGTGCACAGATACTAAAAGATTTAGGTATTAAAAACATTAATCTGCTTACAACCAATGTAGATACAGAATTTGTAGGACTTGCAGGGTTTGGATTGGATGTTATTTCAAAGATAGAGGTGAGTTAAGACTCTTTTATATCTTTGAGGTATAATTTTTTATGCCTTATCAAAAACAAATTTCTTCTACACTCAGACAATTCCATATCATCAAACAACTTTATACTTTAGATACTTTACATGGTATGGCTCTGGCTAAAGAGTATGGTGTTTCTACTAGAACTATCTTACGTGATATGAAAAAAATTAACGCTGTGATTCCTCTTGTGCGCCATCATGGAAAATGGTCTTTAAAGATGGATGCTTTTGCTAAGCATAGTAGTTTAGAGCATTCACTTTTAAGATCTTTTGCAGACAATATTCATATAGAACTCTCTTATCTTGAAAAGTCCAATTTGAGTGACTCACAAATAGCATTTGCCATGGATTATAATAAACTCCCAAAAGCCTTAGGTAATAAAATCATAGAAGCTTTAGAAAATGAATCTAGATGTCTCTTCTCCTATGTAAAAACAGAGGGAAAAAGCACAAGAGAGATAGACCCTATCAAGCTTTATACTCAGGATGAACGATGGTATCTCATCGCCAGAGACTACAAAGATGATAGAGTAAAAACATTTTTACTCTCAAAAATGGAAAATTTTAGAGTCTTAACCTCTGCAACAACACTCAATAAAGAGATGCTCCTAGAAGCAGATAAAATGATTAGCAATATTTGGCATAACAGCAGTAACAGTTCTTATAAGATAAAACTTTATATTAAACCCAATATTGCACACTATATAGAAGAGATGCAATTACATAAAACACAAGTTATCGTTGACCGTCATTATGATGGTGGTTTAGAGATAGATGTTCAGATTACAAACACTCTGGAGATACTTCCTGCCATTAAAAGCTGGCTACCACATATTTATATTATAGAACCCAAATGGTTAGGGGATGAACTCATGCGCGATTTAGAATATTATAAAGATGAAGATTTGAAAATGGACATATAGGTGTCGTTTTTGTTGTGGTAAGATATCATATTGAAATGTCATAGAAAAAAATAAATTAGATACAATATTTATGATTATATTTTGGGGAGAAGAAGAATGGGTAAAAAAATTTTAGCAGTTGATTTGGGTATTACCTCTTTTGGATATAGTGTTTTAGAAGAGTCTAAAGACAATAGTTATATCTGTATTGATAATAGTGTCATTATGAGGGATGCCCCTTATGATAAAGATGGTAAATCCAAACAGACAAATCGAAAAGAACAGACAAGCCAAAGATCACTAGGAGAAAAACGAAAGCGACGAATTAAAGAGGTTGCAAAAACCTTTGATGCTTTTGGAATATTGTCTTATGATGAATGTATGCAAGTGCAACAGGAAAACAAAATTATAGACAAATGGAAACTAAGAGCAGAAGATGCCCTACATAGAGTATTGACCTCTCAAGAACTATTTTCTCTTCTGGCACATATGGCTAAACATCGTGGTTATAAGTCTATTGCAACGGATGATTTACTTTATGAACTAGAATTGGAACTTGGACTTAGGAAAGAGGAGTTTGAAGAGGAGAGTAAAGCTGATGAAAAACGACAAGTTTATGCAGCTCTTTCACGCTTAAAAAGGCTTAAGGATACTTATAAGATTGAAACTATTGCACAAGTTATTCATAGAGCAGTAGAAGAGGGGGAGTTTCGTTCTTATCGTAACCATGATGATTATGAGAAGATGATAAGGCGTGAGGATATTGAACATGAGATAGAAACTATTGTAAAAAAACAGTATGAACTCAATGGGTTGGAATTTGATGAACAAACATGTTTATCTTTTATTGAAGAATTACATGAAGCTATCACAGACCAAATTATGCCTGAAAATGATGAATCACTTTTTGGACAATGTAGCTATTATCCAGAAGAGACAGCTGCCCCAAAATATAGTTATCTTTATGATATGTATAGACTCTATAAAATTTTAGCCGATTTAAAGATTGATAACTATGAGATAACACAAGAAGATAGAGAGAAAATAATAGACTTTGTTACGCAAAAGGTATCAACTGGGAAAAATCTCAAACAGGTTTATTATAAAGATATAAGAAAAGTCTTGGGCTTATCTGAAAATCAAAAGATTTTTGGTAAAGATGACCAATCTATTGTAAAAGGTAAACCTACCCAGAGAACACTTATCAAATTTTTCTTTTTAAGTGAAATATCTAAATTTTCTGTCTTAATAAAAAAAGTTCTCTCTCACTCTAAAGCATTGGAAATTTTTGTTCAAATAGCAGAAAAAATACGCCTACACAAAACACCTAAACCTGCATTTGAAGCACTAAATGAATTATTTGACGAGTATGATATAGAGGTGGTAAATGCTGAAATATTAGCACTTATCAAAGGAAAAAGTGCTGGTACTTTGGCTATCTCTCATAAAGTTATTATGGATGCATTAGCACATTTTAAAGAGGGTAAAAGTGAGAGTGAGATTAAAGAAATATTAGGTGTCAATACATCTGAGGATTACAGTACTTATCCTAAGTCCTTTAAGCATTTACATTTAGGCAAAAATAACCTTTTTGAAAAATCCCAAAATCATATCAATAATCATGCTGTTAAGTCTCTGGCTTCATGGGCATTGCAAAATATTGCTGATTTAAGTTGGAGGCATGGGGCATTTGATGAGATTATTATTGAAAGTGCAAGAGATGTGCTACCAAAAAGCATACAGGATGCTATCGATAAATCGATGAGAGAAAAAGAGAAAGAAATCGATAAGATTATCAACACATATAAAAAAGAGTTTCCCTCTGTTGATAGAAAGATGGCAAGAAAGATAAAACTCTTAGAGTCTCAAAAATTTCTTGACCTGTATAGTGGAGAGGTGATTAATATGAATGACCTTTTTGAGGGAAGGGCAGATATTGAACATATTGTTCCACGCTCTTTAGGTGGTTTAAGTACCGATTATAACCTTATCATCGCTCATCGTAATACCAATATGCAAAAATCCAACCGTTTGCCAATGGATTGGTTACAAGGTGATACTACTTATGTAAATCGTGTGGAAATGTTATTTGGTGAACACAAAATCAACTGGAAAAAACGTAAAAATCTATTGGCAACTTCTTTGGATGAAATATATGTAGAGGTACAGGATACAAAATCACTTAGAGCAACAAGTTATCTTGAGTCCTTAGTAGGTGAAGTATTGAAGATGTTTTATCCCTTTCCAAATAAAGAGCATCAAAAAAATGGTATATCAGTAAGGAGTGTGCCAGGAAAAACGACTTCTAAAACCCGTTCATGGTTAGGCATCAAGTCAAAAAGCCGAGATACCAACTTTCACCATGCGGAAGATGCCCTTATCTTAGCTACTTTAAATCGTGGATGGCAAAACAGACTTCACCGTATGCTGAAAGAAAATTACGGAAAAAGTGCAGAAGAGTTAAAAAAACTTTGGCAAAAATATACACCACATATTGAAGGTATAACAATAGCAGATTATGTGAAAGAAGCCTATGAGAGATTTCTGTCAAAAGGAGAGGGTAGTATCTGGTATAGAGATATGTTTGATGGCATACGAAGTATCTCGTACTGGATAAATAAAAAACCTCTTTCTGCATCTTCTCATAAAGATACTGTCTATTCAGCTAAACATAAAGACCCTCAAAACAATGAAAAGATTTTACCAACAGTACGCAAATCCATTTTAGGGGCTTTTAGTGGATTGGATATATTAAAAAATCGGCATAAGTGGAATAAAGAAGCATTTATGAAAGTTTATGAAAAAGATATAGAGCAGAAACTTTGGCTCTATCGTCTTGGCAATACAAATGATCCAGTTTTACGTGCCATACAGGAGAGAGCAAATGCCATAGGTAGTCTTATAGAGAACTATATTTTCAAAGACCCACAGCATGATAAAGCTGTAGATGAACTCTATCAGAAAGAGATACGAAATTTGTTACACGATGCAATAATTGCTGGAGGGAAGCCAGTATATAAAGTATCCTTCGTGGATGATACTTTTTCTCCTATCGAAATTGAAAGAGGTAAAGGTAATAAGGTATTGGTACGAACGGATGATAACTTTTTAGCTGTAATGTTTGAAAAAGGAGAGAAAGAAAAACTTATAATTAGTAAAATAGATATGAATTCTTTACATCAACTAAAAAAACAAAATGCGATGATTGTGTATCCAAATGAGGTTATTTATCTGTTTAATAAAAAGAAAATTATTCACTATGGGGCATTAAGAAGTTTTTTAATAAAAAGTAGTGGTGCAAGGCAAATTGCATTATTTAATCCTCGTTTTCCTTCTAATCCAAAATCTCAACCTAGAAACTTTAGTGATGGTAAAAGTATTAAAAGTGTTAGTATTGGTAGTACAACAGGTATTATTAAAGTACAGTTAGATATGAATGGTAAAATGAAAAGCTATCAAAAATTTGGACTCATCCCCAAAGAGCTTGAAGAAGCATTTTTAAAAGAGAGTGGATATGGCGGCATGGAAGACAATACGGATAACTAAGCCTTGCAGACTTCGTATAGACAATGGTAATCTACTAGTAGAAGATGATGAACTAAGGTTTAAACTCTCTCTTGAAGATACCGATAGTATCATTTTTGAAGGAGATAGATTCATGCTGAGTGCTAAAGTACTTTCGGCACTTAGCACGTACAAGATAGCAACTCTTTTTTGTGATGAACACTATCTTCCTTCAGCTATACTTCACCCTTACCATCAAAGTTCACTAGCCACAAGAACACTTAAAGCACAACTTGCTGTCACTTCAAACTATGCTGACAAATTGTGGCAAAAAATCATCATTGCTAAAATAGAGCAACAAAGAACTGTACTTGAAGTACTTGGAAAAGAATCAGACAAATTACAAACATACATAGAGCAGGTGAGAGAAGCAGATAAATATGGTGCAGAAGCTAAAAGTGCCAAATACTACTGGAGCAGACTTTTTGAGCAACTAGTACGAGAGCCAGACTCCTTTGATGTGCGTAATCAAGCTCTCAATTACGCCTATGCCATTATAAGAAGCTTAATTACACGAGATTTAAGTGCTGCTGGTTTTTTACCTGCACTGGGCATCTGGCATGATAACAAATATAATGCATTTAACCTTAGTGATGACCTGATGGAGCCTTTTCGTCCTATAGCAGATATAGGGGTGTATCGCATTTTAGAGTTTCATCCTGATGAGGAGATACTGACTCCTCAAATGAAAAAAGAGATTATTAACCTTTTTGATATAGCCTATCTTGAATATGAAAAAGGTACTTCAAGTATGAGAAGTGTTTGTAAACTCTATGTACAACTTTTTAAACGCTCTGTAGAGCGGGGTGATACAAAATTGTTAACATTTCCATTGTTTGATATAAAGAAATTAGATGAGTGCCTTTAGGATTATGTGGCTTGTAGTAATGTTTGACTTACCGACGCAGACAAAAAAAGATCGTAAACGTTACCGTTGGTTTTCTAAACATCTTGATGCAGAAAGTTATATACGGTTGCAATTTTCCATATATGCTAAAGTTTTCAATAGTGTTGAATCAGCAAATCACGGTAAAAAACGGCTACGAAATTTTCTCAATACCAATGTTAAAAAAGGGAATGTACGCATATTGATGTTTACAGATGCACAGTTTGGAAAAATGGAGATTATTATAGGAGAACAGTCATTGCAAGAGGAAATAGTACAACCGACACTTTTTGATTTTTAAAAAAGAGGAAGTCTATCCGAAGATAGACTCTATTTTGGTTGCTATAACAGCAACTTGATTTTAAGACCCCTCTTAAACCACCACCTGTTATAACTGCCTTAATTATACCTAAACTTGATTTAAAAAACCAATATTTTTCTTAAATTTAACTAAAAAAGTGGGGTTTTTGCAAAACTTAGAATTTTTTTAATAGTTTTAAGACCCCCACAAACCACCACCTGTTATAATATCAGGAATACCATCATTATCGTTATCCATGTTTTAAGACCCCCACAAACCACCACCTGTTATAATAAGTAAAAGCGGTTTACCCTTGGTTACTGTGTTTTAAGACCCCCACAAACCACCACCTGTTATAATATTTTGGTGGGAGATCATGTTATAAATTTAGTTTTAAGACCCCCACAAACCACCACCTGTTATAATACAAGCAGGGTAATAAGTATCTCCATCAGTGTTTTAAGACCCCCACAAACCACCACCTGTTATAATAATAACACTAAATAAAAATACACTTTTAATGTTTTAAGACCCCCACAAACCACCACCTGTTATAATAATTCGTTGTTGTTTATGGTGCTGCATCTTGTTTTAAGACCCCCACAAACCACCACCTGTTATAATGAAAGGTTTTTACGTGACTTATTATGTGCCGTTTTAAGACCCCCACAAACCACCACCTGTTATAATTGGAGTGTATTTATAACCCGCACCCCAATGGTTTTAAGACCCCCACAAACCACCACCTGTTATAATCAAACGCTCTTTGATGATATCAATAAATCTGTTTTAAGACCCCCACAAACCACCACCTGTTATAATGCAGACGAGGACGGCGTAACGCAGGAGCAAGTTTTAAGACCCCCACAAACCACCACCTGTTATAATCAGAAGTTTATTGGGAAAATTGTCAAAAGCGTTTTAAGACCCCCACAAACCACCACCTGTTATAATTACAGACATTCACGGAAACAGCACAACAACGTTTTAAGACCCCCACAAACCACCACCTGTTATAATAATGACTAAACGACAATCACAAAGACTACAGTTTTAAGACCCCCACAAACCACCACCTGTTATAATCTGATTACCAAAAGCAGTTAACGCAGCCAAGTTTTAAGACCCCCACAAACCACCACCTGTTATAATTTTGCCTTTAATGAGCCTTTGCCCAAGCTCGTTTTAAGACCCCCACAAACCACCACCTGTTATAATAATTATTTGTATCTGAAGATGTATCATTACGTTTTAAGACCCCCACAAACCACCACCTGTTATAATCCAAGACTTCACAGTCACAGTTGAAGCACGGTTTTAAGACCCCCACAAACCACCACCTGTTATAATCTTACTCTGTTTTTTAAAAAGCTCACCAATGTTTTAAGACCCCCACAAACCACCACCTGTTATAGCAACAGGCGTGATATCTACCACAGTTATATTGTTTTTAAGAGCTAAACTAGTTTATAGGTATTTAACGTACAGATTAGTTTTAAATCGGTAAAACCCGTATCTGGTCGTCTAGTTGTTCTTTGAGTGTATTTTCTATGGCAAAGAGTGTTCCTGTACTAGAGCTTGCACAGCCACTACATGCTCCCAAATAACGTACATAAATGTCTATTTGATTACCATTTTCTTTGACATCGAGTATCTCTATATCTCCACCATCCATGATGAGGAATTGACGTACTGATTTGTCTATGGCTTTGTTGATGGCAACTATTTTCTGTTTGGCATCCATTTGCCTAAAAGGAATGTCTGGGACTTCTGACTCCGTCTCTTTCTCTACTTCTAACTCTTTTTGATGCACCACAAGCAGTTCGCTGAGTGTTTCATGACAAGAGCTGTCTTTGTATCCTGCTTTTGTATAGTGTGCAAGTGCTTTGAGTGTCTGAATGTTATGTAAAGCGATACTCTCTTTAAGAGAAGCGAGGCTCATAGGTGTGTCTTTGCAGGGATGGGTAAGATCTTCTCTGCCCAAGGCATCTTTATAATAAGCCTTGGAAGCCTGCTTCACAGCATCAAGTGCCAAAGTGATAACATACTGTTCACACTCAGGCAGTGCAGGGGTACTAGGGTTGTCTCGTAAAAATCGCTCTAAGCCCTGAAAGGTCATAGTAGTTGCTTCTTGTACTGTTTTGTTTTTACACAGCAAAGCCAACATATCACATGCAGCGATGAGAGAGGGTGTACCAAAATAGGTATATTTTGCTAAGACTATCGTATCATCTTCAGGATTGACAGCCCAATAGAGCGTTATTTTCTCCCCCACAGAAGCATCTCCATACTCATAGGTAAAAAGTGTAGCACCTAATGCATCTGCTTCTTCTTGTAGTATGATACCCGCATGTTTAGGTTCACCTATAAACATAGCCACTTTGATACCATATTCACTTTTAAAGTCGATAAGTTCATTCATGCTTGCTCCTTAGCGATATTGTCTTACTTTATCAAGCTAAGCTAAAAGTAGGCTAAGAGCAGAGATAATAAATAATATATTAAAAAATATTATATAGTAAACTACTATACTATTTTATGTTAATAATTATAATTCTCTCTAAGCCTCCCCAAACCAAAACATGATATTATCGCTTATTAAGATTAGAAATAAGGGAAACAAATGACAATAAAAACGGTAGATGAGATAAAAAATAACCCAAAGTACCAAGAGTTAGTACGTAAGCGTAGTCGTTTTGCATGGACGCTTTCTATACTG
>Ga0256843_1003898_pt1 | contig 10165 bp, 8 predicted proteins | sample AlvinellametaG_FD_191572 | JGI IMG/M metagenome (GOLD analysis project Ga0256843, IMG submission 191572) | Pompeii worm associated microbial communities from hydrothermal vent at the East Pacific Rise, Pacific Ocean - Alvinella | ecosystem: Host-associated > Annelida > Integument > Unclassified ... | reverse complement strand
ATAGGATTTATAATGTTTAGATTCTTTATGAATGCAAATATAGATAGGCTTGTTTCTGGGGCAGAAAAAACAGCTATGCTTCACAATAGGAATATGGCTATGCTTGCAGAGCAGTTGAGGCACGAACTTTCAACACCTCTTGCTGTGATAAAAGAGCTGTGTGATGATACTTTTAGTGCAATAGTTGATGGTGCAACGTGTGACATATTATCAAAAACTGGTCCATGTAAAAATTGCAAAGCAGTTAATTCTTATATGACAATATCATCATCAAAAGATATTATCTATATGAACATCAAACAAGCATATTCTATTATAGACAGAATGGCAGAGGTTAAAAGTATTCGATATTCGAATGGAAACAAAAGTCTATACGATATAGCAAAAGCAACGTTTGACATTATGGGTGTATACAATAGAAGTAATTACTCGTATGAGATTGATGAGAAGCTGAGAAAGTTTATCATTGACGAGTCTGCAGAATTGAAAAATTACGAACTTATGAATATCTTGTTGAACCATGTTAAAAATTCTCTTGAAGCATCTGCATCTTTTATTGAAGTTCGATTTATGGATAAATATAGAATCAAGCCATCTTATATCCAGAGGCATGTAATGAGTCTAATTAGAGTGCTTGGAAAACATCAGAACATATTTACAAATTCAATTGTGAGCTTATTATCAAGAATAATAAACATAAAAAAAGCATCTGATAAGCTTTATTGTTCAATGTTGCTGATTGACAATGGAATAGGAATAGATGACTCAATAAAAGGTCAAGTTTTTAACTTGAATTACTCAACTAAAGCAAAAGATGGTAGCGTCAGAGGTGCTGGACTTTATATTAATAGGGAGATTTTACGCTCAACAGGAGGGGATATTGTTATAGAAAAAAGTTCAAAAAGAGGAACTGTTTTTAGATTAGACATACCTGTTCGTGAAAAAATATAAAACAGCATAAAGAGAGAGATTCTGTATCGTGCGAAAACTCCTTATTGTGGTTGAATCTTATATTAAAAAAAGATACAATACTACTACTACTATCTAGTAGAATACAACTACAAAAAAAGGAAATACTATGAACAGTACAACTGAATTAGTAAACTTAATGAATCAATTGATGGCAATCACTGGTTCTGCTGTTGGTGCAAAGCTTAAGCTTGAACTAGACAAACTTTTAAATACGCAAAATATTAACATTGAAGAGCTTCAAGCTAAGATTGAGGTACTACAAAGTATTCTTGATGCTGACCCTGATACTCCAGAATTTGACCAAGCTCAAAATATTATCACTCAAATCAATGCTGCACTAACTCGTCTTGCTGCTGCAGAAGCGAAAATCAACACTCTTAATGGTGGTGCTGATGTTGTTGGTTCTGTTTCAAACAAAGTTGCTGCGGAGGCTGCTCGTGCTACTGCTGCTGAAGATGCTCTTGCTACTCGTTTAGATGCTGAAGAAGCGAAGTCTGCGACTCTTGAAACAGCTACTGCTGACAATACTACTGCTATTGGTGAAAATGCTGATGCGATTACTGCATTACAAAACCGTGCTACTACTGATGAGGCTGCTATTGCTGAGAACGCTCAGGGAATCAGCGATTTAGGTGATGAAGTAGATTCTCTTGTTGAAAGTGCAAATGAGCATTTTGCAGGTATTGATAGCGAAATTGCAACTATCGAGCAAAATGTAGGTTTGAACGAAGACGGAACATTAACTCCTGTTACTGCAGAAGATGATACTGATGGTACTTACGAGTATATTCACGACAATTCTTCTGAGGGTGTAGACAGAGCTAATACTGTTGAAAACCAAATTAAAAGACTTGCTAAAAAATCAAAAGAAGCTGATGTTGCTCTTGATAGTCGCCTTGATGTTCTTGAGGGAGACGAAACTGTTGCTGGGTCTGTTGCTGCAAAAGTTGCTGCAGAAACTGCTCGTGCTGAAGAGGCTGAAGCTGGTCTTGCAGAAGTTATCGCTGAAGAAGTTGAGCGTGCTCAAACTGCTGAAGAAGCGCTACAAGAACAAATTGATGAAATTACTGGAGAATCTGGAGATTCTGGAACATCTTTAAGTACTCTTTCTACTGAACTTGACAATACTCAACGTGGTGCTGGTCTTGAAGGTGACGGAAGTTATATCGCAGATGAGACAACTAATTATATCAGTTCAGCTGAAACTTTAAAAGATGCTGATAAAATTTTAGATGCAAAAGTTAAAGAACTCGAAAACGCTAAAGCTGAAGTTGCAAATGTAATCCTTCGCTCTGAAGTTGGAGAGATTGTTGCTGCAAACATCGGACAAGTATTTATTGATGCGATGAACTGTGCATTTAATGGTGGAGAAAACTGCGACCAAGTTGCAGGTGATGACACTGAAAATACTGGCGACGGAGCTGTTCTTTAATAGCAAATTTTAAGTCACTAAAGCATTGGTTTGCTTGGTGACTATACTGGAGAGAAAATGTACAAAGAAAAGCTAATAGGATTTATAGAAAAAGTCCTAATGGATGAACTTAGTGCATCAATATACTACGCAAAAGCCTCAAACGAACTCACAGGACTCGGAAGCCAAGAAGTTGCTGAAGAATTAAAATCACACTCAGAAGAAGAATATGAACATTTTAATCAAATAATGGAATTTGCAAGTAACCACGGATTGCTTACATCTGTTAATATTCATCTTGATATGTCTGTTGTGAACTACCCAGAACTTTCGAATGCAAATGCAGTGATGAGAAAAGTTCAAGAGCTTGAAAAGAGTGCTATTCGTGATTACAAATGTATGTCGATGAGAGCTATGTTGCACAAAGATATTGAAACAGCCATGTTCTTTAGAGAGATTATGAAAGATGAAATTGAGCATTTCAATGATTTGTCTTTTGTTAATGGCGATAAGTTAGAAGTAAATAATATGGAGTAAAGTATGGAAAATATTGTAAAAATAACATCAATGGTTAACATTGAAGATAAAACAGAGGAGCAGTATATTGAAGATGCTGTTAAGCTAGTTTCAGAATATGACAAAAGCATGGATATTGCTGAACTAGGAACTGAAGATATTGAGTATGTAGTCAAGTTATATTACTTTGCACCACTGATAGGAAAAGTATTTGTTGTTGTTAGTGATGAAGATAAAGATATTCTTGAGTCTGATTCGAACGTTATAGCAAATAAACTTATATCTGAATATGAGTTTGCAAGAATACCTGCGCAGGCAATAACATACAAAGAAGTTGTGCTAAAGCGAAGCAGTGAAAAAACACTTGATGATGCTAAGAACTTAGCACAATATATTGCAGACAAGGCATTAAATGAGACTCCATATAAACTCCCTATTGTTAAGGTTATAAACTATAAAGAGTCTACTGAATCATTCTATGTATTGCCAAGCATATTTGGAGACAATATGTTTATTAGTTCTGATGTTGATGTTGTGAATGATGGAGATTATAATTCTGGAAAAGAAATTTCAGATGGACATCCTGATTTTCAAGTATTAGTATCATCAAACGGAAGAGTTGAATTGTTGAAAGATGAAATTTACTGGGCTAAAAAAGTATCATATGATTTTGTTGGAACACCTTTGACTGGGGCAAATGCAGATTATATTTTTTCAACAACTGTTGCAGATAACAAACCACTTCGTTCGTATATATATAGTTCTGTTGTGATACAAGGGGAAGAGGTATCAAGCATTAAAATAAATGGAGAAGAACTTGTTGCTGGCATGAGCGAATCAGACTTTGCTGAAAAATATTACAATGAAGATGGCGTGTTTATTGCTCATATAGAAATTGAATTTTCTGATATTATAGAAAATATTGGTTTAACTAACAATCTATATCTTGGTAATTATATTTCCAAACAGTATGGATATACAAATATGGAGATAACAAACATTAAATTATCATAATCTACAACATATGCTTTAAGTATAGATGCATTTTATATAGTTTGTGGCATAATAATAAAAAAATATTTTGGAGTTATTATGCCAGCATTATATAAAAAAGAGGTATTGATTCGTGAAAATTCAACAATAACAGTTCAGGGTGCAATAGATTGGACTAAAAATTGGCTAAACAATACGTTTCAAAATAGTGAAGAAAATAAAGATGAAAATGGTAACTATATAGACTATTTTTTTGCTGATATGTTTGATAGTAGAGACAGAAAACTCTATAGAATATTTTCATCAGCTGCAAAATCATACTATCATATGAGTAACGATGTTGTAACAATACTTGATTCTACAGAATTTGTAAAAAAAACTTCTGTATCTACATCTCCAGACTTGAATGGAGAAGAAAGCGAAATACTTGTTCGCTCTGCACTAGAAGACATGATTAAGAACGTTGTGTCAAAATCAAAAATAAAAAATCAAACAAAAACAATATCATCAGAAAATAAAATACTTTTAGACAACGAACCTCTAGGAGGAATCATAGGAGGTGTTGTTTTTGTGTCCGTGGCCAATGGAGTTGTTGATGAGATTGAATGCTTGCTTTCTGGAAAAGAAATAACATTGCTTTCTGATATTGATTACTCTGGCAAAGATGCAACTTTTTCTTATTTGGAGTTTTCGGTTTAAAATATTGGTATAATTGTATAAAAGTTTCAAAAAGTATAGGAATTGTTATGAATATTGAAAAAACAGCATTTGTTGCAAATATGTTAAGAAGCATTGGTAAGAAGTTTGCAAAAGTTGGTATAAAAAGCAAGCCTGGTTCTGTGGTAAGTAATCAGGGTGTCAAAATTGGTGCAAAGATGATTGGTGCTGGTTCTACTCTTGACAGCAAAGGTGGTATGGCTGGATTGGCAAGAAGTGCGAAAGATTATGCTATGAACAATAAAAAACAAGTTGGTATGATTGGAGCTGGAATGATTGGTTCTGGTATGATTGGCGCAAAACTCAACAGTTCATTTTCACAGTCAAATTCAAATAAGATACAACAAGAGACATACAAGCAAAGAGGTCCAATGTTATGATTAATCCAGAAAAGATTAGAGCATACATCCGTGACGATGCAGAATTGAATGTTCTTCTTGACAATAAGGAGCAATTTGGAGATGAAGAAATAGGAATGTTTTATAAAGATGTCCAAGAAGAATTAGAATTTCTATATCCTGTTCTTCGTGGCAAAACAAAATTTCTACCAGATGTTGTGTGGGTATATCTTATATTGTCAAAACTTCTTGAGTCTCAAGCTAATCTTGAAAACAGAAATCAAATGCAAATATCAGATGACAATGTCGGCCAGATAGATTTCTCAAATAAAATGCAACAATATATGAGTCTTGCCGGAATGTATGCTGAGAAAGCAAAATCAATGATTGACACAAATAATGCTGCAAATTTCTATAAAGATATGTGGGGAGCTACATTATCTACATCTTCAGAGTATGATAACGGTTTATGGGGAAGTGGACAATACTAGGAGTATGACATGGCAGACGGATGTGAAGTAAGAAAATCGATACAATTAAGCCCAATTAGCTCAGAAATAATAGATTCGGTTGGCAATGTATTTGTTTATAATTTTGGATGGGTTAAAGAAACAAGGCAAACTTTCCTAGGAGGGTCTGATGGACAAGGCATGTATGAGCATTCATACATAGGCGTTTCTGGAATGGGTAAAGATTTTGTTGAAACAGTCAAGTTGGAATTATGTCCTCCTGGATTTAGCACACCAGATAATGATGATGATAAGGAAACTGGAAAATATTACACATACGTCAAGCAAGGAGTAAAAGCAAGAACCTCAATACGAACAAGAGCAATAGGTGAGTCTGAAATTTTTGTATTGACGCAAACTCCTTTTTATATTTTTGAATCAAAAGATTACGGAGAAGGTGAAGGGGATGGAATTGGTAGTGATAGTTCGTTAAAACCTGAAATAGATAGTATACCTGGAGGGTTCACTGTGATTTCAGCAAACAATGTAAAAACTACAACAGAATACAAAGGTTAAGATATGATTTATGTAGAAGAAAATTTTGAAACACTTGATAGGTCAAAATGGATTCCGTTCGGAAGTCCATCTCCAAAAGTTATTGAATATGATGGAAGAAAAGTATTTGATTCAAATGGTGACTCAAACTACAGAAGTGGAGTGTATCTAAGAAAAGGAATACCACTTGAAGCTAATATTGATATTGAGTTTGATGCTATAAATAAAATGAACGTGTCTCAGCCGTGGGATGTTTGGTCAGTTTCTGTATCCACTATATCTGAATATGCATCAGACTCGACGTCGAAGCCATCATTGTTCAGAGTTACTGGATGGTCAACTGTCCCTAGCGGAAGGTATGCAAGAGATTATGTAAATTTTTATGCATTTGATGAGAATTTCTACTGGACGCATGATGATAAATGGCACAAATATAAGATATCAATTCGACACAAAGATGGCATTTCAACGGTTGCTTTCTACTTAGATGGGAAACGTATTGCTTCTTTTGATGGTGTTTTTGGACAGTCATATGGAATGCTTCTTTTGGAAGGAAGAACATATTACAATGGCTCATATATATCTGATTTTAAAATATCATTTTCAGATGAGCAGGAGATAGGAAGCGATTTCATGGTGCGAAGTAAGGCTGTAGAGGACAGCAAAGTTAATTTTTACTCAAAGCATTTGCTAGGTAAAATAGAAATAGGGTTAGATTTTAATGATTCAATCTTGTTTCAAATGATAGCACTTGGGATTAAAGATGGAGTATACTCATCAGTATATAAGGGAATTACTGTTGCTATCCTTAAGCATAACAATTCAGTAAGGGTTTTTTCAAGAGAGCATATTCCTGAATTGTTAAAATATATGGCATGTGTAAAATCAAAACATGGATATTATACATATAAAAATGCAGAAGCTGGGACTTTGAATTTTTTTGGAAACGGGATTGCAGCAACTCATACTGGTTACAGTAAAAAATTAAGAGAACCAAACCTCACAATAGATTTCGAGTGGAACAAATATAGACCTGTAAATACTACAGAATCTGATTTTGCAGAAGGATTCTGTACTCCAATGAATGATTTATTTACATTTTATTCTCAGAAAATGTGCTGGGGTAGAGACAGAGCTCATGTTGATTTTAGAATATTTAGAGATTCTGATGGCAGAGAAATGTTTAGATACGATTTTAATCCAACAAGCTATAGTGGGCAATATTACTATTTTTACATAACAGACGATGATGGAAATGTTACAACAAAAAAAATATCAAATCAGGGAAGTAGTTATGCTGGTTATATAAGGCTTGCTCTTTGCTTTTATGTTGATGAAATGTACGATACGTTAAATATAGTTGCCTTTACTGAGTATAATAGGAGCACAAGGTATAGCCAGGTTATACACATTACAAATGCATCAAAATATCAGGATTTCATGAATAAAAGTACGAAGTTTACGTTAAATGTTTCAAGTATTGAAACGTATTATAGATGTTCTAATGATGCTCATGGTGGAATTCATGGAAAAACAATTCCTGAATTAATGTATAGCAAATATAGAAATAAAATAAAATTTAATCCAGAACTTATTGCAGATTACAGATTCTATGAACTAGAGCGATATGTTACACCTGTTGTATGTAAAAATAATGCAACCGGAAATGATTTAGTTATTCAAAACAGTCATGTTGCTGAGCTAGTATATGCTTCAAAAATGGTTGGGCTTAATCATTTTAAACTAAATGGGGAAAATACATACACAGAAATTAGTTCTAGTGAGATAAACAATGGAATAACTGTTGTTTTTGAGATAGTTAATGGTCCTACATATTTTGCAAGAGAAGATGGTAAATATTATCCTGTCTTTGGTTTTCATAAAAAAGGAGACAGTCACAGTAATTATTTTGTTATAGAATTGGCAAATAGACAGCAGTTGAGAGTGTTGTATGGAGAAAAAAACTATGCTATAACCAACTTGAGTTTTTACGTAACGGAGGCTCCTGGAACATATAGAGGATTTAAAAGGTTGGCAGTTTCTTTTAAAGAGGGTTTTAAACCTGTTATTGCATGTCTTGGAGATGAGGTCGTTTTTGACGAAATTATTCCCAACAGAGAAGATGCTGCTGATTTTATGAATATTTTTTCTATAGACAGAGGTGATACTGGAAATTCATCAGGAATACACTATATGAGGACTTTTAAAGCTTATAGAGGGTATTATTCTGGTGTAGAACTGCAACAGATTTTACTGTTACATTAGGAGATTAACAACAATGACAAAACTATCTAGAAACCATGACGAAATAAATGATGCTATTGATAATGTAGTAAAAAAAGAATTTGATGGTAAGGTTGTAGAGGGAAAACATAGGTCTGTTGTGTTTAGTAATGTTAGAGGAGAACCAGTAAAAAATACTTTCAGCCTGCTTTCTGAGGCTACTAAAAACGCAGGCAGCATTACTAGGAAATATAAGGCAGATGTTTCAATGGTTGACAAAGATGGAAATGTCATAGAAAGCAAAAAAGGAATATATATAGGAGATATTCCTATTGCAACAAAAAAAGGTGGATTTATTGTTGATGGAAGCTCATATGTCATACCTCATCAGATGAGACTTAAGCCAGGAGCATATACTTTAAATAAGCAGAATGGAGATGTAGAGACAATGCTTAACCTGAATGGTGCAAAGTCTTTAAAAATTATATCGCCTAGAGATAAAGATTCAGTTCATGTTCAAGTAGGAGGACAAACATTTAATCCTATTGATGTTGCAAAAATACTAGGTGCTTCAGAAAGCGAAATAAAGAAAAAGCTTGGAAGCAATCTATATAAAAATCTATCTGAAAAATCTGACGAGAAGTCGACTGCTATTAAACTCGCAAACAATCTTGGGTTAATTGGTCCTGATATAAGCCCACCTCACGAAGAAGTTGTAAATATTATAAAAGAACATTATTCTGGTGGTAAAATGGACCCAAGTTCAACTAAGCACACTCTCGGTAAACCAATTTCTACTTTCGGAAAAGATGCTCTTCTTGAATCTGTTAGAAAAAATGTAATGGTAAAAAGAGGAGAGATTGCTCAAGATGACAAAGAAAACCTAATGTTTAAAAAGGTTGTTTTGCCAGAGCATCTTCTAGGCGAAGGCATTTCAAGAAGCTTGAAAAAAGAAGAGTACAAAATGAAGAATAAGATGAGCAATCTCCTTAAAAAGCCATCTCTTTCTGATGTTGTTAATAAACCTTTATTGCGAGATGCTTCACGTTCATTTATGACAACAAGTGCAATATCTAGAAGACCAGAGGAATATAATCCACTTCAGTCTTTACAGGTTATGCATGATATTACACCAATGGGGGAGGGTGGCATATCATCTAAAGATATGATTACTCCGGAAGTCAGGTCAATGCATATGTCTCAGCTTGGATTTATTGACCCAATTAAATCTCCAGAGGGTGCAAATACCGGTATTACTTTGTCCGTCACTCATGGCTCGCATGTTGACGATGATGGAAACCCTGCGGTTGAGGTGAAAAACCTTAAGACAGGTAAGAAAGAAATAAAGACAGTCGCAGAACTTTGGGATAAAAAGATAGCATTTCCAGATGTTAAAAGAAATGGAGAGGTCGGGATAAGACATAGAGATTCTATAAGTGTTGGAAAAATAAATCATGCTGATTATCAAATAGATTCAGCTGAAAATATGTATGGTCCAGCAATGAACTCTCTTGGTGCTATAAGCGCAAATGACCCAACAAGAAATATGATGGCATCAAAACACTCAACCCAGGCATTGCCACTTGTAGATAGAGATGTTAATCCTGTTTCTCTTATGTCTAAAGATGGAAAAAGTAATCTTGAGACAATAGCAAAAAAACATCTTGCTGTATCATCCATAGATGGTGAGATACATTCAGTTGATGAAAAGAAAGGCTTGATAAAAGTAAAAGGCAAAGACGGGAAGGTTGTAGAAGTTGATTATGCAAAAGAACCTATTCAGTTAAACACAAAGACTTTTTTAAAGCATGATGTTGTTGTGAAAAAAGGCGATAAAGTTAAAGCTGGTCAACACTTAACTGACTCAAACTTTACAAAGGGTGGAGAGCTTGCTATTGGAAAAAATCTGAGGACAGCATGGGCAATGTACCCTGGAACAAGAAATGATGCCTTTGTAATATCAGATACTGCAGCAAAAAAATTAACATCTA
>Ga0256843_1003897_pt1 | contig 10165 bp, 5 predicted proteins | sample AlvinellametaG_FD_191572 | JGI IMG/M metagenome (GOLD analysis project Ga0256843, IMG submission 191572) | Pompeii worm associated microbial communities from hydrothermal vent at the East Pacific Rise, Pacific Ocean - Alvinella | ecosystem: Host-associated > Annelida > Integument > Unclassified ... | reverse complement strand
CTTTTTGTACAGGATCTTTTATAAGTTTTGATAGTAACTCAGAAAAACCTATAATAGAGTTCATTGGTGTTCTAATCTCATGTGACATATTTGCTAAGAATTCAGACTTTGACTTTGTTGCTTCTTTTGCTTTTTTATTTGCTATTTCTAGCTCTTTTTCTCTTTGTTTTCTTTTTTTAATCTCTATACTTAATCGTCTATTCCAGTATAATGTACCAATAATAAAAAATAAAAATATTGCACTCAATTGCCATATTTTTGTATAATCTACACTTCTTTCAAATTTTATAGATATCCACTTATTATATATCTTTATTTTTTCCTCTTTTGTTATTGAATTTATTGCTTTATTTATAATGTCAATACCAGTTTGACCAAGATCTTTTCTAAGTCCCATTTTTAATTTTTGCATATATTTTGTTTTACCTGCAATCTTTAGATCAAAAAAGTTATATTTATTTATAGAGTAACTAGCAATTGGAAGCATTGCAACATAGGCATAGGCTTTATTATTTGATACCATCTCTAATGCTTCTTTTATACCATTTGCATAAATAACATCAAGATCAGAATGATTTTGTTTTATAATCTCTGCAATTGAAAAACCTTCTTCTATTACTACTTTTTTACCACTTAGATCGTCAAGATTAGATAAAAAGCCTTTATCACTTTTAGTTACCATTACAATTGGATATTCTAAATATGAAGAAGAATATATAAGGTGTGCTGATCCTTTATGTGTTTTTGAAGTACAAGGGAAAAAATCAACACTTTTTGAATCAATATTATCCATAGCATCTTTCCATGATTTACTAGGATCAAGTTTAAATTTTAGTCCTGTTTTTTTAGCTACTAGTTTTAGATAATCACTAGCCATTCCAGAATACTCTTGTGTATCTTTATCTATAAAATCAAAAGGTTCTCTATTTTTATTTGAAACAAAATTAATAACTTTATGTTTATTAATCCAATCTTGCTCTTTTGTTGTAAACTGTAATTTATCATATTCATAAATTTTATTTTGTAATGCTATTAACTCTTCTCTTGGTATGATTTTGTATATTTTATTAATAATAGACTGTAATTCTGGATGTTTTTTTGATATTGCAATATATGTTTGGCTATATTTTCCATAAACTGTTGTTGCAATTTTTAGATTAAATCTTCTTAATTTTTGTTTATCAACAGCATATGACATAAATGCATCAATATTATTACTATTTGCCAATTTTGCATACATCTCATCATCTTTATTAACATCTACTACTTTTATATTTAAATTTGTATCATTAATTATTTTATGATCTATTGAATCTTTTTTTAAGATTATTGTTTTATTATCTAAGTCTTCTAAAGACTTTATATCACTATTTTCTTTTACTACTAAATAGTTTGGACTAAAATCATATGCTTTTGTATAGTTAAAACTTTTTTCTTCTCTGTCTTTACTCCAACTAATATTATCTATTCCATGAACTGTTTCACCTTCAATTGCAGCGTTATATCCACTTGCCCATGTATCAAATTTAATTGGTTTTAATCCAATATTTCCATATTTATTTAAAAGTTTTAATATATCTGTATGTAAGTTATTTCCATATTTATCATATTTCCAATACCGCATAACAGCAATTCTTACCATTGGGTTTTCTTTTAGCCATTGTTTCTCTTTTTGGGTAAAGTTTAACTCTTTATTATCTTCATAAAAGAAATCATTATCTAAAACTTTACTATTTGTTAAGCCCAGTTGATAATACAATTTTGCTACTTGATTATATTTATGTTTATCTACAGTTCCAATATCAATAAAATCAGGCAATATCATCTGATATGTACCTTTTGCTTCAAATTTCAATTGATCTTTTGTTTTATTAGGAGCATACTTTTTAATAATCAAATCGATAATCTCATCTTGATGTTCTAATGCATATTTCCAACCTTTTATTGTAGCTCTTTTTACTTTAGCAACTCTATTTGGATAATTTGCTACTTCTTGTTTATTTGTAAATAAACAATCCCCATAAAAATCTATCCCATAACTTTTAGGATCTATTATATTAACCTCAATTCCCATTGTTTTTAGCCAATATGGTTGAGATGTTGAGTATGCAGAGATCACATCAACTTTATCGTCAATAAAATCTTGATACGATGTAAAAGGTTTTATATCCATATCTTCAAAGCTACCTAATGTTTTTAAGATCAATGCTCTAAAAGGTGTTCCCCCTGTTCCTTTATATGAGTACATAACTTTTTTACCTATTAAATCGTAAGGTGTTGTTATATTTCTAACTTTTTTTGACATTAGTACTAATGGTGAATGTTGAAATATTTGTGCTACTAATACAACATCATTACCTTTTATTTTAGATACAACTATTGCAGTATCACTAACTCCATATTGTGAGTTATTTCTTACAACCTCTTTAATATATGATTTTGTACGATCTATCTCTTTTACACTAACATCTAAGCCTTCATCTTTATAAAAGCCTTTTTCAATTGCGGCATAATAACCTGCAAACTGAAATGAGTGTTTCCACTTTAACTGTATTGATATCTTTTCATTAGCATCATTAGCACTAAGTAGTGTAAAAAATGAAAAAAGTAAGACAATGTATAAAAATATTTTTTTACCTAAAAAGCCATCATTCATAAAAACCCCTATTTTAATCAATTAATTTACAATTTAATTACATATTAATTAATTTTATCATAAAGATTCTTTAAATTTAAATTTATTTTAAAGATGATTCTTATTCTATAGTATTGAGTTTCATTTGGTAATAAGAGTTAAATAATTATTTTGTATTTAATTTGCTATTAGATATAATACAAAATATAAATAAACTAAGGATATATTTTGAAAATTGATGATCAAACTATAAACAAACTAGAAAAACTTTCTTCACTTCAAATAAGTGATGAAAAAAAAGAATCTTTAAAAGAAGAATTAAGTCAAATTGTAAGTTTTATTGAAAACTTAGATGAAGTAGATGTAAGTGGAGTTGATGCTACATTTACTACTATATCTACAGGTCAACCTCTTAGAACTGATGAAGTTACAAGTAAACCTGAAGTATCTGCACATATTATGTCAAATGCTCCACAAGTTGAAGATAACTGCTTTATTGTACCAGCGATTATAGAATAATGACAAAAATATATGGAATAAAAACTTGTGGTAGTGTTAGAAAAGCTATCAAGTTTTTCAATGACAATAATTTAGAGTTTGAATTTGTTGATTTTAGAAAAGAGCCTTTAGATGATTCAAAAATAGATTTTTTTGCTTCTCATATAGATATAAATAAACTTTTTAATAATAAAGGTACAAAATATAGAGATCTTAAACTAAAAGAGTTAAACTTAGATGAACAAGGTAAATTAGAGTGGTTAAAAAAAGAGAATATGCTTTTAAAAAGACCTGTTATTGAGTTTGACAATAATGCTATTTGTGGATTTGATGAAGAGGTTTATAAAAATACTTTTTTATAATCTATATACTAATTAAAAAGGGATAAAGTTAAAACTTTATCCCTTTTTTTATTTCCAAACTAATATTGCAATATTAACAGCAAGCATAAAGAAGAATCCAACTTTACAAGTTAATAATGGATCTCTTTGAAATAAAGGCTTTGTATTATCAAAATATGGTTTTACTTTTGATGAGTTTTCCAACTCAAACATCATCTCACTATAGTGTTCATATCTTTTAGCAGGATCTATACTAATACTTCTTAACATAACAGCTTCAAGCCATAGTGGTATATTAGCATTTAATGATTTTGGAAATTTCACATCTTTAAATGTTGGATTTTGAAAAGGTTCAATCTCTCCATAAGGAAACTTACCAGTAAGTGATTCATACAAAGTAACTCCAAGTGCAAATATTTCACTTCCTTCATTAATACTATGACCTTCAAACCTTTCAGGTGCAATATATGAAGGTGTACCAGCTGTTGAACTTATACTATAAATCTCTGTCATAGAACCAAAATCAATTATTTTGAATATATGTTTACCATTACGCTCTATTACCATAATATTTTCTGGTTTTATATCAGCATGAACTAAATCAAACTTTAATAAGTATTGACTCATTTTAAGTACAGTTTTTGCCATTAAAATAGCATCATCTATATATAATTTTCTTTTTGTAAGATATGTTTTAAGATCAACTCCATCAATAGCTTCCATAACATAATATCTCATTGTTCTATTTTTAGGTATTACTGCTTTTGGGAAGAATCCAGCTTTTAATCTTTTTGAATTCCATGCTTCTTTAACAAAAGCATCAAGTAAAGTTTCATCCTCTATTGCTTCATAAAGGGCAAATTTTAAAACATATTTTTGCCCTTTTTTATCACAAAGCCAAGTTCTATCATTTTGGATTAATGATTTTTCTAAAATATATCCATCTATTTCATCACCTACACTTAAGTGTTCTGGTATTTTTAGATCTTGTGATTTTAGCTTTGCTACTTGGTTCTCTTGTAGTATCTCTACAATCACTGCTGTTGTATCATCAGGAAGATCATCTTCACACATTTGACTAGCTTTTTTTATTAATAAATTTGCACCAAGATCGATATGTTCTTTTATTTGTTCATCATCCATAACAGCTGTTAGGCCATCACTACACAATAATATTTTATCATCTTTTTTAACTATATTTTCAAAATAGTATATATCAACTGTAGGTGCTAATCCCATAGCTTGAGTTAAAACATTTTCATAACCCTCTTCATCCATTGCATGATCTAAAGATAATTGAGTAAGAATATTATCTCTTTTTAGATATACCCTACTATCACCTACATTTGCACCATAAAGTTTATTTCCTTGAATAACAGCAATTGTAAGTGTTGTTACAAGCTCAGTTGATTCATAGTTTTCCATAGATTCTGCATATAAAATAGCATTTATTGATTCTACAAATGTTTTTATAGATTTTTCTATAGACCAAGAGATTGGTCTATTTTTAAAGTTAGTCATTAAATGATTTGTTACCCTTTTAGCTGCTGCTGCACCCTCTGTTGCACTACCAACTCCATCACATACAATAGCAATTGTTAGATCACCTATTATTTTTACATCATAAAAATCATCACCTTTTAAAGTTGTACCTTTAGAAAGTGAAAATCCTGATGTTCTTATATCTTTTTTTGTCATTTTATTTATTACCTATTTTAATTGTTTATCTATTCTAACAGAAATTATGAATAATATTTAATTATATTTGTATACTATTTATACAAATAAAAAAACCTAAGTTACACACTTAGGTTTCATATATTTTAGAAAGAATTATTTAAAAACTTTCCCATTGTTCATCATCAGCTTTTGGCTTTATCTCTTTTATTGTTCTATTTGGTTTTGTTACAGGTTTTGATTCTATAACTTCAGATATCTTATTTAAATTAATTGTACTTTTCTTTTCTTTTTTAACAACAGTAGGAGTTACTTTAGTCTCTTTTTTAATAACTTTAATCTCTATACTATCTTTACCTATAAACTCTTTTGAATCAGCATCATTTACAATATCATTTGCTATATCTTTTGTTTGTTCAGCAATATCTTGTGTTGCACTTGCAACTTTTGCATTTTGTTGTGTTTGGGCATCTAGCTGAGTTACTGCATTATTTATTTGTTCTATACCAACTTGTTGTTCTTTACTAGCACTTTCAACATTTGAAATAAGTTCAAGTGTTTTAGATATTGATTCATTAAGATGAGTATAACCTTCTATCATCTCATCTGCAATATTCTTACCATTATTTGCTTTTGTAGTTGCATTTTCAACTAGTTTTTTAATCTCATTTGCAGCTTCAGCTGATCTACTTGCTAGATTTCTCACCTCTTGTGCAACTACAGCAAAACCTTTTCCAGCTTCACCAGCAGTTGCAGCTTCAACAGCAGCATTAAGTGAAAGAATATTTGTTTGGAATGCTATTTGATCAATAACAGAAATAGAATCACTAATAGCAGTTACTTCATTATTTATCTCATCCATAGCTTGTGTTGTTTGGTTTGCTAACTTTTGACCTTTATTAACAGATGATTTAACTTCATTACCATGAGAAGCCATAGCAATAACATTATTTGTGTTATTAATAATATTACTAGTTATTTGTTCTAATGCTGCTGATGTCTCTTCTAAAGATGCTGCTGCTTGATTTGAAGCAGAACTTAAAGATTGTACATTATTAAGAAGTTCTTCTGAACTATTTTGTAGAGTTAGTCCATTTGTTTTATTTTCTACTAACATTTTATTTATAATATCTGCTAAAGTATTAAGTGCAACTGCTGTTTGTCCTGTAGCATTTGGTATTCTATCTTTAAAGTTAAGCTCTTGAAACTGATCAAGTATCACTTTTACTTTATTTATATCTGTTGCAACACTATGTGATATAACATTTAACATATCATTAATATTTGTTTTTAACTCTTCTAAACTTTCATTTTGAGTTGAACTCATAACAGTTTGTTTAAAGTATCCATCTTTTACTTTTGATACTACATGTTTTACATCATCAATTAAAGCTTGATCTTGTTCTATTAAAGATTTTGTTTTATTGATATTTTCATTTACAACATTAGACATAGTACCTATCTCATCATTTGAATTAACCTCTAAAGGGGTAACTTTAGATGTCTCTTTATTTAAATATTTAAAGAATCCAAGTAATCCATTTTCAAATACTTTTAAAGGCTTAATAACATTTGATTTTACAAATAACATACTTAGAACATTAATAATAATAAATACTATAAGTGAAGATATAATCATAATATCTCTTAGATGATGAGCTGGTTCTAATGCTTCATCTTCATCTATTTCTGATACAACTGCCCATCTTGTTTCACCATAAACATCAATATAATTGTATGAACTAAGAACATTAATACCTCTATAATCTTTTATGATCCAAGAACCATGTTTACCATCTAAAGCTTCTTTTACAGAATCTGTTTCTACTTTAAATATCCCAATAGTAGTTCCAAGTTTTTGAACAACAGGATCTTTTATATCTTTTTGAAATCTTGAATTAGATCTCATTGTATAATCTTCACCTACAAGGTAAACTTCACCAGATTTCCCCATTCCTGCTTCTTCATAATGACCACCAAATTGCATTATTTTATTTATTTGATCTACTGGCATTTGAAAAATCATAATACCTTTTTTAGTTCCATCTATAAATATAGGAGTTGCTAAAAATGCTGCAGCAGAATTATAGCTTGGTTCATATGGTTTAAAATCATCAAATGATACTTCACCTTCATTTTTATTTAATGCTTTTTTATATGCTTTTGCGATTCCTGTATTGCTATAAACTCCATTATTTAGATTTGTAGCAAAGTCTTTTTCTTTGAAATCTGTATATATGATATTACCTTTTAGATCAACCATAAAAATATCATATAAACCATAAGCATTTAAAAACTTATCAAATGAAGGATGGTATTTTTTATGAGTATTCATGTAAGTACTGTTATATTTAGGATTATATGTAAGTTCATTCTTACTACCTAATTTTGATTTATTGTCAGTTATAAATATATATTGAGCTATTAAAGCATTATTGTTTTTAGGTAAATAACTATCTATTGATTTTCTTTGTTGTGCATTTGGCACATCATAATTTACAGAATTTAGGTATTCATTTTGAAAATTACTTTTAAGTTTTAATTTAATTAATGGCACATTAAGATCGATCTCTTGCTCTAGAGTATAAAAACCTTTTTCAAACCCATCAAAAGCTTCTTTTGTACCCTCTTGTGCAGCTAATGAAGTTAATAAACCCTTCAAGTAATTTAAATACTCAGTAACTTCACCCTGTTTTGATGTTTCAACAGCTTCAAGTTTAGACATCTCTGCATCTTCTAATGCATCTGATACTTCAACAACAGATAATGTTGTATTAACTAAAGCTAACATTAATAAACCAACAAGAACAACTATTGTTATTTTTGTGCCAATCTTCATATTATTAATCAAAATTTACCCTTTTATTCTTTTTATTTATCATAATTCTAACAATGTTAAACTTAAGTTAAAATTTTGATTATATTAAAAATTTAGTTTTTTTAATTAAAAAAACCTATATTTAATTATAGGTTTTTTATTTTATATTCTACCACCAGCAGATACACCCCATGTTGTTCTCCATCTAGTTTTAACCATACTTAATCCAACAATTGCAAGTATAACAACAGCAGCAAAGATCATAAATCCTGCACTATATCCATCAAATGCACCTTTTGACCAACCTAAAGTTTTAATTAAAGCAGTTCCACCTAAACCACCAGCACAACCAACAAGTCCAGTCATAATTCCAATATCTTTACCAAATCTTTGAGGTACTAATTGGAACACTGCTCCATTTGCCATACCAAGGTTTGCCATAATTAAAAACAATACAAAAATAGCAATATAAAATGGTAATTTAACTGTAGCACTTAAAATAACTAATGCTGCAACTATTCCATAAAAATAGTATAAAGCTTTAACTCCACCTATTTTATCAGCTGTATTCCCACCAACTGGTCTTAATACTGCACCTGCAAATATACATAATGCTCCAAAATATCCAGCAATTACTTTTACATTTGATTCATCTAATACATCAAGTCCAAATGCTGCCATATCTACAGAATAAGTGTTCATTAAATAAACTTTCATATATCCAGCAAATCCAACAAATCCACCAAAACTCACAGCATAAAATAGATTAAACCACCATGTATCTTTATCTTTTAATAATTTGATATAATCTTTTACTTTTTTAGGTCTAGCTTTGTATACAGATTCAGGTGCATTTTTTGCTAAGAACATATAAGCAATAAATACAACTATTGCCATAGCTGCCCCTACTCCAAATACACTATACCAACCATAATGCTCTGCAATTTTTGGAGCAAACATAAAGTCAATTACAACACCAATATTACCAGCTCCTGCAATTCCTAGAACAACACCTTGAAGTTTAGGTGGATACCATTGACCAGCTTGTGGTAATGCAACTGCAAATGCAGCTCCAGCAAATCCAAGCCCAAGTGCAACTATAAGTAGTACTTCATATGTAATAGTATCTCCCATTATATATGCAGTAATTAAAGATAATATAACAATCATTTGTGATATAAGTGCAGTTGTTTTTGCACCCAATTTATCTACACCAAATCCAAGTACAATTCTTAAAATCGCCCCACTTAAAATAGGTAAAGATACTAAAGTTGCAATCTCACCTGAAGTTAATATTCTTCCATTTAATGCTAATGCTTCTGCAATCTCTGAGGCTAGTGGCCCTAACATTGTCCACACCATAAAACTCATATCGAAATATAAAAAGGCCATGAACAGCGTTGGTGCGTGTCCTTGTCCTTTTAAATCTTTAAATCCTGCCATAATTTTCCTTTTTTTATTACATATTTTTATTAATCTGTTTTGATAAGCGAATTATAACTAAAAATTAAATAAATTATACAACTATTATGTATACTTTTTATACAACCAGAAAATACTATTTAATTGGAATTACACTATAATGTCACTATAAATAATAAATAACAAAGGTTATATAAATGGGTGAAACATCAACTCCTATAGATTCTATATTAAATAAAGAATCAAACGATAATAATACGCCAATAGAAAGCTTCATAAATCATAAAGCCGATACAGGAATGCAATGTGGTAACTATAGTATAGATATCCCTGAACTAAAAGAGGGAGAACAATATAGATTCCATTTTGATTTAACAGCTTGTGTCGGTTGTCACTGTTGTGAAGCAGCATGTAATGAACAAAATGGAAATGATGCAGATGTTAAATGGAGAAGAGTAGGAGAGATGGAAGGTGGAACTTTCCCTAATGTATCTCAACTATTTAACTCAATGTCTTGTAACCATTGTGTAGATCCTGCTTGTTTAAATGGATGTCCTACAGAATCTTATATCAAACTTGATAATGGTATTGTATTTCATGAAGATGAATCGTGTATTGGATGTCAATATTGTACATGGAATTGTCCTTATGAAGTTCCTGTTATGAACTATGACAGAGGTATAGTTACAAAATGTCATATGTGTGTAGATAAACTTGAAGTTGGTGAAACTCCAGCATGTGTACAAGCTTGTCCAGCAGGTGCTATTAATATTG
>Ga0256843_1003896_pt1 | contig 10165 bp, 9 predicted proteins | sample AlvinellametaG_FD_191572 | JGI IMG/M metagenome (GOLD analysis project Ga0256843, IMG submission 191572) | Pompeii worm associated microbial communities from hydrothermal vent at the East Pacific Rise, Pacific Ocean - Alvinella | ecosystem: Host-associated > Annelida > Integument > Unclassified ... | reverse complement strand
AAAGTAAAACAACAAATAGAGTCTTTGATTAATCACAAAGAATCTGTCGCAGGGAAACTACTCTATAAAGAAGAGTAGTTTTTATTTTATTACTGAAGTTTAATGTGCTTCAGTGAGTTTTGCTTTCCCTGCTATCTTTGCGATAGCATCAGGATTATCCATAATGTCTTGTGTTATCTTATATGAACAAAACTTCGGTCCATCTATCATTTACTCACTTTTTTGTAGCAAAGCCACAAAAAAGCTCAAACACTAAAGCTTTGCCTTACGGCAAGATGTGTGAACCTAATGCGCTTCAGCGAGTTTTGCTTCCTCTGCTATCTTTGCGATAGCATCAGGATTATCCATAATGTCTTGTGTTATCTTATATGAACAAAACTTCGGTCCACACATAGAACAAAACTCTGCTTCTTTAAAGACATCTTGAGGAAGCGTTTCATCATGGTACTCTCTAGCTCTTTCACTATCAAGGGCAAGTTCAAACTGCTTTTCCCAGTCAAAGTTATACCGTGCATCACTCATCTCATCATCAACATCTCTTGCACCTTTTCGCCCTCTTGCGATATCTGCTGCATGTGCTGCGATCTTATACGCGATGATCCCTTCACGGACATCATCTGCATTTGGCAGACCAAGATGCTCTTTTGGTGTAACATAACAAAGCATACTTGCACCATGCCATCCACCAACAGCTGCACCGATCGCACTGGAGATATGGTCATATCCAGCAGCAATGTCAGTTACAAGCGGCCCAAGGATATAAAATGGTGCTTCGTGGCAGTATTCACGCTGGATCTTCATATTACGCTCGATCTGGTTAAGAGGAACATGTCCAGGTCCTTCAATCATCACTTGAACATCTTTTTCCCAAGCTCTTAGTGTTAATTCACCTAGAACTTTTAGCTCACCAAGTTGTGCTTCATCACTTGCATCGGCTAAACAACCAGGGCGTAAACTATCTCCAAGAGAGAGTGAAACATCATATTTTCTACAAATATCTAAGATCTCATCATATGCGGTATAGAAAGGGTTTTCTCTATGATAGTGCATCATCCATGCTGCCATCAAACTTCCACCACGACTTACGATCCCCATCTTTCTTTTTGCTACTTTTGGCATAGTTGAGAGTAAAAATCCTGCATGGATAGTAAAATAACTCACCCCTTGTTGTGCTTGACGCTCTAACACTTCAAGCATCTTCTCAATCGTTAGATCTTCGATCTTATTTCCCACATCATGAAGGATCTGATAGATAGGTACTGTTCCTATAGGGATCTTTGAGTTTGCAATAACTGCTTTTCTGATCTCATCAAGATCTCCTCCGGTACTAAGGTCCATCGCAGTATCAGCTTTATAATGTTGTGAAACCTGGATCTTTTCTATCTCTCCTTGAATATCACTTGCAATCGCAGATGAACCAATATTTGCATTTATTTTACATTTTGCAGCAAGTCCTATCGCCATTGGTTCAAGGTTCGTATGGTTTACATTTGCAGGAATGATCATTCTTCCACGTGCAACTTCACTACGAACAAGTTCAGGATCAAGTTCTTCAACTTTTGCAACGTAGTGCATCTCTTCAGTAATGATCCCTTGCTTTGCATAATACATCTGTGTTCTTACAGGGTCATTTTCTCTTTTTTTCACCCATTCGGTTCTCATCTATTTCTACCTTTAAAAAAAGTTCATTTATGAAAATATACTCATATAAGATTAAACCTGGTTTAACCAAAACTGATTTATTTCCCTTTTTAGTTTTTTATAGGTTAAAAAATTTTAAATCAACTCTTTAAGATTTTTAAAATATTTGAAGTGTATAATTTCGTAACACTTTTACACTTGAGGAGTTTTTTTGAAAAATGTGTCTCTTATACTGCTTGCTGCAGGGAGTTCGAGCCGTTTTAATGCACCTGTAAAAAAGCAGTGGATTCGCATTGAAGAGAAGCCATTGTGGCAATTTGTAGCAGATAAATTTGAATCTTTGGATATTTTTGATGAGATCATCATTACTTCTGCTGAAGATGAGATTACCTATATGCAATATCATGGAAACTATTCTATAGTTATTGGTGGTAAAAGCCGTCAAGAATCACTTCAAAATGCACTTTTACATGTAAAGAGTGAGTTTGTACTTGTAAGTGATATAGCACGTGCATGTATAGAAGAACAAACATTACAAAAACTTTTTGACTCTATAGAAAACTATGATGTTGTTATCCCTACACTTAAAATCAGTGATACCATTATCTATGATCTCAATACAATCGATAGAGATAAAGTATTACGAGTACAAACACCTCAGTTATCTCGTGTAGAGATACTAAAAAAAGCACTTCAAAGTAATATAGAATATACTGATGAAAGTAGTGCTATTGTAGCAATAGGTGGTAAAAGAGGCTTTATAGAAGGTGATTTATCCGCTCACAAATTAACATTTTTAGAAGATATAACCAACCTACCATGCCTTAAAGAACCATCAAATGATATCTTAACTGGAAACGGCTTTGATGTCCATGAGTTTGATGCTACAAAATCACACATCATATTATGTGGTAAACCTATAGAGTGTGGTTATGGATTTAAAGCACACAGTGATGGCGATGTAGCAATACATGCTCTTATAGACGCAATTTTAGGTGCTTGTGGTATGGGAGATATAGGAGAACTTTTCCCTGATAACGATGCACAATATGCCGGGATAGATTCTCAAAAACTCCTACAAAAAGTATTACACAAAGTAACACAGTTTGGTTTTATCATCAAAAATGTAGATATCACCATTATCGCACAACAACCAAAAATAGCTCCGCACAAAAAAGATTTTCGATTCAATATCGCCAAACTTCTTAATATCGAACCAATAAAGGTCAACATTAAAGCGACTACGACCGAAAAGCTTGGGTTTATTGGAAGAAAAGAAGGTGTGGGTGTCATCGCTACGGCAAATCTAAAATATTTTAACTGGAAAGAAGGAAAATAACTTGAAAATATTGATTATAGAAAACGAAGTTTATCTTGCACAGAGTATAGCAACAAAATTAAGTGAATTAGGACATAGTTGTGAAACCTGTACCTCAGCTAGAGAAGCTACAAAAAGTAATGACTATGATGTAGTACTTCTTTCTACAAGTATCAGTAGTAATGACATTACTCCGATTATAGATTTTTTCAATGAATCAATCATCATTCTGATGGTTACATATATCAGTAATGACACTGTATCAAAACCACTTAAAGCTGGAGCAAAAGACTATATTCTCAAACCATTTATGATAGAAGAGCTTATCCGAAAAATAGATCATCATAAAGAATATGAACTTCTCAAACATAAAGTCGCTACGATAGAAAAGTATCTTGATAGTGAACTCAAAATCAAACCAAACGAATATAACTTTGAACATATTGATTTTCCAGTTTTCATCTATTCGTCAATACAAAAAAATGCAGATAGTTTTGCTTACAATTTTGCAAAACATCTTGAAACAATGTTTACATATATTAATCTTAATGACTCTCATGCATTTGCTGAAATCAAAAATGCCACAAAAAACACTCTACTTTACATTGTAAACTACCAAAATCTTAAAAAATCGGATAAAGAAGAGTTTTTTGAACTTATAAAAGATAAAAAAGTGATCATCGCTTCATTCGAACCGATAGAAGATGTTGAAAATATAATCGAGATAAATAATGAAAAATCTGTTCTTACTCATGGTGAAATTCTTCCTATAGAAGATTATGTCAAGTTTATCGTGCTAAACTATCAACATAAATATCCAGATACGGAGTTATCAAAGAAACTTGGTATTAGTAGAAAAAGTTTATGGGAAAAAAGAAAAAAATATGACATCATCAAGAAAAAATAAAAAGATCTATATCGATCAAGAAGCTGTAAGTGCTTTGGAACTTGTTAGTGATGGGTTACTCTATCCTGTAACTAAATTAATGAATAAAAAAGAAGCTGATGAAGTAGCAAAAACAGGTATGATCGATGGAAAGACTTTTCCATTTCCTTTTATCCTTGCTCCAGCTGGAAAAAAGAATGAACAAATCATTAAAACAATAGAACCAGGAGATGAAGTTTTACTTGTTTGTGAAGGAAAAGAATTTGCATTACTACAAGTTGATGATGTCTTTGAGATAGATCCAAAAGAAAGACTTGTACAGATATATGCAACAACAGATACAACCCACCCTGGAATACAAGCAACACTCAAACGACTTGGAAAATACGCTATAGGTGGTGAGTTCACAATCCTAAACAGATCTAAAAGTTTAGAAAAAGAGATTATTCAAAAAACGAAAGAACTACTCGATGCTAAACATATATCTGCTTTAGTTATGGCAGCAAACCCACTACATCGTGCACATGAAAGACTTATCCGACAAACACTTGATACAACAGATATGGTTGTTATCTTTTTACTAAAACCCTATAGTGATGCAAACCTTAACTATGAACTTCGCTATGAAACACTCAAATATTTTATAGAAAATTTTCTTCCAAGTAATAAAGCTGTAATTGTTCCTCTTGAGAACAGTTATATCTTTGCTGGATATAATGAAATCATCCTCGATGCGATCGTTGCAAAGAACTATGGATGTGATAAGCTCGTCATAGGTCGGAACCATGCAGGTCTTGGAATGTTTTATGATTGTAACTCTAACAAATCGATCATAGACAAACTTGTAGGCATCGATATAGAAATAGAAATAGCAAGTGAATATGTTTATTGTGACAAATGTCGTACACTCGTTAGTACAAATACCTGTCCACACGGACAACATCATCATATATCTTATAAGGCAGATTCTATCAAAGAACTGCTTGAACTTGGAATACTTCCACCTGCGGTTTTAATGAGAAAAGAGCTCTCTAGCTATATACTTTCAAAACTTCATCCAAATAGATTTAAAAATCTTGAAAAACTTTACTATGATGTACTTCCAGTAGGTGGATTATTACAAGAGCATACAGAACAAGACTTTTATCTTGAACTAATGAATCTTTACCAAACAACATCTCTTACATAGGATACAAAATGAACTGGTTTTTTCTTACTTTTGGTTATACTGGACTTGCACCTAAAGCTCCAGGAACAGTTGGAAGTTTTTTTGCCATCTTTCCGGCACTTCCTATTATCTTATATATGGATAACTACACACTCTTTTTAGCGGCTATCGTTATAACACTTATGGGGATCGATGCAGTAAACAAATATGAACAAAACGGTGGTATCCATGACAATAAACACATCGTTATAGATGAAGTTGCAGGGATGTGGATAGCACTAAGCATTGCCCCTTCTTATGCTGTTGAAAACATCTATGATCTTAGTAACGGATTTATCATACAAACTGTTTTATCATTTTTATTGTTTCGATATTTTGATATAACAAAGCCATCTATCATCGGTCGGATCGATCGTAATGCAAAAGGTGGTATAGGTGTAATGCTTGATGATGTGATAGCTGGTTTTGCAGCAGGGATCAGTGCTGCGGTTTTATGGCAGGGATGGCTTTCTCTGAGTCAGTATCTAAATTAACAGATACAGAGCCTTCTGGATATAAAGAGAGTGATGGAAATGCAAAATCAAGTCCATTACTTTCAACGATCTTCATCACCCCTAAAATAACCTCATCTTTTACTTTTGCCCACTCTGCCCAATCGATAGTCGTACTAAAACAATACACCATAATATCGATACTTGAATCGGCAAGCTTATCTAAAGCCACAAGTTGAAAGTTTTTGATCCCAAGGGAATCTTCTTGTGAAACAAGTTTTGGAGTATGATAAAAGCTAAACGATTGTGTATTTTGTTTTTTAGCAATTCCTGGATGATTTACTAAAAATAAACGGATATCTTCTAATGTTTTTTCAATAGCCTCTGGCGAAGAGTCATAACGTAAAGATACGATAAACTTGATCCTTCTTCCTACCTTTCGTTTACTCCAGTTTTTGATCGCTTCATTTGCTAACTTTGAGTTTGGCATAGAGATCAAGGCATTTTCAAAAGTACGTATCGTTGTAACACGTAAACCGATCTCAACTACGATCCCTTCCATATCTTCTATGACGATCCAATCTCCTTGGGAAAAGGTATCACTTAAAAGGATCGAGAGTGTTCCAAAAAAGTTTGCTATAGAATCCTTTGCTGCAAGGGCAACAGCAAATCCCCCTATTCCCAAACCGGAGAGGATAGCAGTAAGATTGACCCCAGCTAAATGTAAAATGATCAAAACAGTGATCAACAACAACATAAAGTTCATGATCTTGATCGTGATATTAACAAGTTCATGCTTTACATTTTTTGTTCTTGTTGCGATAGCATTGATCTTTGCTGCTACAAGAATATTTAATACCCTGTAGATCATCCACATTATGATAACAACATAGATCATATCGATAAATGCACTCACAAATGTCAACTGACTAAAATCATTGTAAATATAGATTATAAGGTTTATTCCAACAGTAATAGCAAGGATCTCTATAGGACGGGTAATACTATCTAGAATATCCTTAGAAGCTTGATACTTGAACTCTAAATTTCGTAAGAACCTTTTAATCACTCTAAAAACAATCTGCTTGAAAAAATAGATCAGCAATATCACAAAAGCTATCAGTATGATCTTAACGACACTTAAATTAAATGGCATTAAGATAGGTTCAAGTTCTTGAGATATCTTGAGATTATTGATATATAAAACAGGTTTGATCAGTCCATATTTATAGTACTTGTTTAATCTATATAATTTCCGTTGCGAGTCTGAGAGTTTTTTCAATATATCTTCATTGAGTTCAAGGATAGCGTAATATTCACGTATTCGTTGTTTTAATGCTTGTATCACACTTCCTGTAGAGTGTATAGAAAGATACTTTGTATAATCAACATCATTGATATGACTAATCTCTTTTTGGTTGATCTCAAAATCTTTATCAAGCTTTTTTTGGAACTCTTCAAATGTTTTAGAATCAAGATCTTTTAAGATCCTTTGCATCATTTGGATTTGACTTTCTAAGATCTTATAGGACTTTATCAGAACTTGATCTCGAAGTACTGCATATTTGTTGCCTCGTACCTTATTGACATTGATAATCTTTTGTAATCTATAGATTTTAGCACTGTAAGGGTCTTCTTGTTGTAAAAACTGATCTTTATTGACCAGTATCTCTTGAAGACGTTGGTTAAAAAGTTTGTTTTTTTCTTCTATGATCTGATCAATCTCTTTTTCAGTTGTTTTATTATTGTCAAGTGCGAGGGTCAGTTCTATCTGTTTTTCTATAAAAGGGTCATAAAGGGATTTCGTCTGTGCCATTAAAATCGTTGTAAAACAGATAAAAAGCAACAGACGAAAAAGCATCTTAGATCCCTTCATTTATCATTGCATCAGCTACTTTTTTAAAGCTTGCGATATTAGCTCCATCTATATAGTTTCCACTTACACCATAATCTTGTGCAGTCAAAGCAACACGCTTACAGATCTGAGTCATGATCTCTTGGAGTCTTTGATCTACTTTTTCATAGCTCCATCGACTCATTGCTGCATTTTGACTCATCTCAAATTCACTAACAGCAACTCCACCGGCATTTGCTGCTTTTGCCGGAGCAAAACAGACATCATTTGATAAAAATGCATTGATCGCTTCTGGTGTTGAAGGCATATTTGCTCCCTCACTTACACTCACTACACCATTTTGAATTAGGTTTTGTGCATCGATCTCTGTAAGCTCATTTTGAGTCGCACATGGAAATGCAGCGTAACAAGGAACTTCCCAAACAGCATGCCCACCATCTGGATACTCTTCTACTGGCGTATATTTTGATTCTGGATGGAATTTTATATACTCTTCAAGTGAAGCACGTCGTATCTCTTTGATCTCTTTAAGCAGTTTAATATCAAGTCCTCTTGGATCATAAATACTCCCTTTTGAATCACTACATGTAACAGGTATAGCCCCAACATCAAGAAGTTTTTCTATCGTATGAAGAGCTACATTTCCAGCACCACTTACTGTACATACTTTGCCTTCAAGAGGTTCTTTTTTTTCTATATCAAGCATCGCTCGCGTAAAATAGACCACTCCATATCCAGTAGCTTCTGGACGCATCAATGAACCACCAAACATATAAGGTTTTCCTGTAAGTACCCCCTCATATGCTGAAGTGATCTTTTTGTATTCACCAAAAAGATATCCTATCTCTCTTGAACCTACTCCGATATCACCAGCTGGAACATCTATACGAGGTCCAATATATTTATGAAGCTCTGTCATAAAAGCACTACAAAACTTCATAATTTCGAAATCACTTCGCCCTTTAGGATTAAAGTCACTTCCTCCTTTTCCTCCACCTATTGGAAGACCAGTTAGAGCATTTTTAAAGATCTGCTCAAATCCTAAGAATTTAAGTACCCCTTCATTTACAGTTGGATGAAAACGCAGACCCCCTTTATATGGACCTAAAGCATTATTAAACTGTACTCTATACCCTGTGTTTACTTCGATTTCGTTTTTATCATTTAACCATGTAACTTTAAACTTTACGATTCTATCTGGTACGATGAGTCTATCTAAAATAGCATGCTTTCTATAGATATCATTTGATTCCAATAATGGTTTGATCGAATGTAAAACCTCTTCCATTGCCTGATAAAATACAAAATCCTCTTGGCAATTCCTTCGCTCAATCTTTTGAATCTCTTGTTCTACAATCCCCATCTTCTTTTCCTTTAATTTTTATGTTTAAAACATTATTCCAACAAACATTTCTGGATCAAATCTACTTTCACCTGTATCAACATTATATTCACCGATGACGCCAACTCCAGCATAGCCACGACCTGAACTATATGAAATACCAGCTCTACCACCTACAGAAGTATAAGAAAGATCATTATAGTCACCACTATAATAACTATAACGGTAAAACCCTCCAAGATATGGATAGAACCTCATATTTGTATCAAAATAATATGTAACAGGTAATGTTACCTCTGTAATAGTAGGATCATCACCAAGCCAAGAGGAAACTCCAATACCTACCGAAAGATTATCATAAATAAAAAAATCTCCTCTTACACCTATAACAAAATAGTCTTTGGATACTCCTACATGCACACTTCCACTCCCAGCATTTACTCCAACTGAAACATTTCCTTGTTGAAATAAAGAACCTGCTTGAAGTGATGTCGCCAAAAGCAATGATAAAAAACTTCTATATATTGTTTTCATTTTTACTATCTTTTAAATCGAAAATCTTCTTTTTCCAAGGTTGCTCTTAATTTCTCTTGAACTTCCCCTTGAAACTCCATCCAGCCTTCTTTAAAACTTCCGCCACATGCTAATGTGGATTTAATTTTTTTAAGCAGTTTTTGTGCCTCTTTTTTCTCTAGGAAGAACTCTCCTACAAGTGTAACAACTTTTCCTCGTCGTTTTTCTCTTTTAAATACAAGAGTATGTTGTTTTGGAGTCTTTACATGTAAGGTCTTTTCTTGTTTTTCTTCTACTAAAGCCCAGTCATCATCAAATGATGCACCAATACTTAGATCAAGCTTTTTCCCTCGACTCACACAACTACCTTTTGATGCAATACACTCATACTTGGTTTAAAAAGTCCCATCTCTACACACTGCTTAACACTTTCAAAATCATCTCTGTCTTTATGGTAAAGCACTACAAAAATCTCATCGTTTGGTTTTAAAAAATTTGTTTCACCAAACTCAGTATATCGTGTTGCACCTATAGAGATGATCGCTTTTTGTGGATACTCACACTCTTGTATATACTCTAAGATAGGTTCTAAAGGTCCAAAGTCCTCTTGGGTATTGATCTGGTTCTTGATCCATTCTAAAAGTTGCTCATACAAGTAGCTATAGCCGTTTATCTCTACATCTTCACCATACTGATGTACTTCACCGTTACGTTTTAAGAAACTCACGATCGAGTAGCTGTCTTTGACCCCTCCAGCAGTGTAGCGATCAATTGGGATATGAAGTTCACCGATCCCTTTAGAAGTTTCTCCCCAATTCTTTTTCTCACTGATCTTCTTTGCTCCAGCTCTTCTTATAGAACAGTCATTATAAGCAACAAAGTGGGTCGGTTTGATATGAGCGAGTTTGCCATCTTCATAGGAAAATTCACAAATGATCGCAACTTCTGGTT
>Ga0256843_1003895_pt1 | contig 10166 bp, 13 predicted proteins | sample AlvinellametaG_FD_191572 | JGI IMG/M metagenome (GOLD analysis project Ga0256843, IMG submission 191572) | Pompeii worm associated microbial communities from hydrothermal vent at the East Pacific Rise, Pacific Ocean - Alvinella | ecosystem: Host-associated > Annelida > Integument > Unclassified ... | reverse complement strand
AAGTGTACTAATATTAGTATTAAATTAACCTTAAGAAAATATATTAATTTTTAAGTTTAAGGTTGAGAGGCATTTTTGGGAAAACTTAAGACTAACTTTAGTGCGACTTGGACTAACATTAGTACACTTAAAATATGCTTAGGCTCTGAAACCCCCTATTTTAGGGCTTTGTATGGTGTTCGGCTTGTGTGCTGATTTTGTATTTTCAAAAATATGTTAAATTGACATAAAAAAATGGCTTAAGGTTTGGTTTTTGCTTAAGTTAATGTTAGTCCAACTCTAGTTAAGCTAGACTAAAGTTAGTATTAGGTATAATATTACATCTAAAAAATAAAGAGGTAGTAAAAATGAAAGAAATAATCTTAAGAGTTAAGGCTAAGGTATCAAACTTTAAAAGCAATAGAGGATATAAAAAAGGTGTTTGTATTGAGGCTCAAAGTGTACTAGACCAATTAGCAGATAAAGCTCAAAGAGATTTAGAATTTTATTTAGAGGAGGTGTAAAAAATGAAAGTTCAAGTTTTAGGAACAAGCCTATTTATAGATGTTGAAATTGAAAATGTAAAAAACTATATTTCAAACGGGATTAGTAGCAATGGATATTTTAGTATGAGTAGAGATAATGCAATAGACTATTTAACAAGATTTCATAATGATAAAGTTCAGGGAGGGGATATTAATTATATTTCAAATTTTAAAACTATGCTCAATAAAAATCAAGTAATAGAATTTTCAATATTAGAGGGCTAAAGCTCTTTAATATGCTAATTCTATACTTTGGCTTAACATTTCAGTAGCTGTCTTTTTTGGTGTACTTACTGGCTTTTTAGATATGGTTTTTTCTCTTTTAATTTTCTCTTCTCTTTTTTGTTTTTGTTGTATGGTTTTTTTATCTTCTTTTTTAACTATTCCATACTCAAAATCTGTCTTTAAAATATTTCTATAATACTTTAAATCTATACTGTCAATAATTTCATTTTTTATTAATAGCTCTATTTGTTTTGTTAATGGTATTTTCTCTTTTATCATTAACTCTATCTCTTCTCTAACTGTTAATAATAAATCTCTCTTGTTAGCTTTTTTCATTTCTATTGCTGTTTGCTTTATATCTTCAAGTAAACCCATAAAATAACCTTTTTACTTTTTATACCCATATTATACCCTATATATGCCCAAACTATGCCCAAGTCATACCCAACCTATACCCATAAAATACAAAAATACCCTTAAATACGAACTCTCAAACCTCTAAAATAATCTAGCTCAACTTTTATTATGGGCATAAAGTGGGCATAAGTGGGCATACTATGGGCATAAAGTGGGTATTTTATAACTAAATAGGGGTTTTAAATGAGTTTGATTATACTTTTAAATGGGGTTTTTTAAATAGGGGGTGTTTTACCCCTCTATCTTTTTCAGTAATTCGTTAAATAAGATTTCAAACTTCGCTAGTTTTTCATCTATTGACTTCTCAGCCTTGAGAATTAAATCAGCCTTTTCGGTTATTCTTTTTTCCATTTTTACTAATTCATAGTAAATGATTTCCTCTTGTTCTGCAACAGCCATTTTTAAAAGTCCTCACTATCTTCTATGTTTAAATCTTCCTCTACTGGAGCATTTTCTTTTTCTTTTTTTACTGGCTTTTTTCGTGTGTGAGATTTCACTATTGTAACCTCTTCTTTTTCGGGTTCTGCTATTTCCATTTTTACTGGTGTTTCATCAAATAAAATTTCAAACATTTCATCAAAATTTTTGATTATTGTATGAGCCATTCTGTTTGACATATCCATTTTTATAAGCCTCATTTTCTCTTGTGGTGTTTCAGCTTGTAAAATTTCCGACTTGTAATAATCTAAATCACTTCTATATACAGATTTTATATCAGCTTTTAAAAGTGCAAGATTTGAAAATAGTTTACTGTCTTTTATAAAAACATTTGTATCTACTGGAATAGATAAATTTTTAAAAAGAATTGCAAACTCACTTTTTACATCTTTTTTAACTTTGTTCGGAATAACTTTTATTTTATCCTCTGCTACATCAATATTTTTTAAAAACTCTATTGTTTTTATTGTGTCCTCTGTCTCTTTTATTGTTGAAACAGTAGGGATTATAAAATAGTCAAAAACTTCTAAAAACCCCTCAAAATCTAAAACTTTTTCAAAAAAACCACTTAAATTTGAAGCCCCAATATCTACTACCACATTATCCGACTCAATGATATTAAAGTACAACTCTTCAATATCATCATTTGTGTTGTAGTTTTTAATATTCAAGTTTGTATTATTGATATTACTTGCATTAACTGTTTCTATTTCCACAATTAGCGGGTTTGCTAATCGTGGATAAATAAACTCTTTTGTAATTGTTGATTTCCCAACATTTCCCGAACTATTTAAGACTGCTATTTTCATCTTCTTTTTTCTCCTCTAGTTGTGGTTTTTGATTTGTAGGAAGTTGTTTAACTTCGTGTGTGAGATATTCGTCTATCAGCTCAGTATCCATAAACTTTATCTCTTCTTTTTCTGTTAAATATGCGTCATAAAGAGTTTCTTTTACTTTTTTAGCGTGTTCCTCTCCGAAAATCTCTGCATTTTTAACATCTGCATAAAAGATTGTTTCGTCCAAATAGTCTTTTATCTCTTCTTTTTCTGTTACAAATAAACTTCTAATCAAATTTATTTCAACTGCAAAAAGTGCAATAACCAACAAAGCTTTTATTGCCATTATTGCAAAACTAATGATTGAAGTTAATCCACCAGTAACAAAAGCTAAACCAAAAAATAATAATTGTAATTCCCCTATGACTTCAAAAGCAATTTCATAGATAATAATTAAAACAAATATACTCAAAAAAGTAGCAATTTTACTGTTTAATAAAATGCTTTTGTGAGCCTCAAAATTTAACTTAATATTTTCATTCTCAAACACTTCTTTTTTTATGATTGCTTGATGAAAATATGTATAGTCCTCTAAGATTTTTTCACTTGTAGATTTTCCCGTAAGAAACTCTAATACTGGAAAAATTATCGCCTTTTTAAAATTGTTTACTACCGATTTGCGAGGGTTAAACAAAAATTTAAAAATTCTCCACATTAAAACCAACGGAAATAAAAAAGCAATTTTTAAAAATGCTATTGCCGTGTTTTTAAAACCTAACTTATCCAAACCCATACTTTTTAAGTAACTATCTTCTCTCATTTTTCATTTTCTCCTATTGTTTTTAAATAATCCAACTGTTTAACAGCACCTATTTTTCCATCTTTTGAAGCCTCTATAAGTTTATCTATTGTTACATAGTAGGCTTTTTCAAAAATCGGAATTTTACTACCTATTTGTTTCATCTTTTTTTCATCTTCAAAGACATACAAAACGATATGAATATCATCTTTTTTCATATTCGTCATAATTTTTGCTAAAACATCAGGTCGTTTGTGTGTTCTCTCTATTTCCACATAAACATTTTTACCTTTGTGTGTGTAGCATAAATCGGGGGTGTGATGATGTTTTTTACTCCAATTTTTAACGATAGTTCGTTGCACATCTTTACCTATTTTTTTTAGATAAAAATATGTAATTTGTTCTAGCATTAAATGGTGTACTTGACTTGTAGATACATCTGTCCTTATCGTTCTTAGTCCTATCTCTTGAAAATACCTTATACCCTGCTCAGTAGGATATATTGCATTTCGTGGAGACATTAAGCCCGTAGGTACATATTTAATCATTTTGTCTTTTTTTAAAACATTTAATCTGTTTCTAGCCACTTGCTCCGAACTAAAAAAGGTTTTAGCCAAAACTGGTAAAAATGTTTTACCACCAAAAACAGACATTAACTCAAAAATTTTATGGTCTCTATCTGTTAGCATTTTCTTCTCTCTTCTCTTTTTTTTCTCTTTTTTTTCTTCTGTATTTTTTTATTTTTACAAAAGGCATATCAAAGAGGCATATAAACGATAAAACAACTATTGCACCCATTAGTATAGGTTTGTTAAAATAAAAGCCTATAACCATAGAAATAGCCGTTAAAACAGCTAAAACAATATAAGCTTTATAATTGATTATCGTATTTTGCATAAATATCTTTTTTTCAAGATAATTTACTATCTCTTGAGGGTCGTAATCTTCACTATCAAACCGACCTAACAACTTTTGAATATATATGCGGGTAGATTTACCATCATCATATAAATATCTGATGAGTAAAACACCCATAGACAAAACACCTAAAAACATATAGGCATCATCGCCAAAAAAAGAGTTTTCGCCTTGATTTATTTGAAATAGAAAAATACTTGCTATAAGGGCAAACACAAGATATTTAAACTCAACAAAGTGGCGATACTCTTCAAAATAATATTTTTTGATATTTTGTACTTTGTCTTGGTCTAGCCGTCTTTCCACCTCGCTATCAAGATTAGAAATGACTTGCTCAAGCAAATTTAGCAAACCACTTTGTGCTTTATCATACTTGCTTTCTTGGCTTTCTACTTTTTGCTTTTTTTGCATTTTTAGAAGTCCTCAGGCTCTTCTTTTGGTGCAAACTCAATTTTTGTAAAAAATGTTTTATTTTCGGTATCTAAAAAGATTTTATCGCCTTTTTTGTTTTCAGCGAAACCACCACTTAACATTTTTTTAATATCATCGCCCGTTAAAGTGCCAAAGATTTTATTTTTAAACATAATACGAAACTCACAAGTACCCTCGTTTATCCAGTCGCCGTTTTGTGTTTTTACTGGCTTGTAATTTTCGCAAAAGACCATAGCCTCAACTTTTTTTAATTTCCCGTTACATAGTGGACATTGTGCCATTGTGTACCTCTTAGTTTTGAATTTCGTATCTTTTAAATGATACTTTTAAATGATACTTTTAAATGACTTAGAAACGGCTTAAAAAAAGGATAAAAAAGATAAAAAGGATAAAAAAAAAGGGGGGGGTGTGTGTGTAGTGATAAAAATTTTTATCACTACTGGAGGTAGTATTTTAAAATAGTTCTTGTGCTTCTTTTTCGGTCTCTATATCTTGCTTATATTTATTAATCATATCTATATGACGGTATCTTATTTGTGTATTTTGTTTTCTCGTATTAAACGATTTACCAAAAAATGAAGTTAAGTGACTTCCCATTTTTGTAGTTGTATCTGTTTTTGAAACAAAAAAATGATACAAAAATACTAAGTATTTGTTTTTTATGAGATTTGCTTTAAAATCTGCTTTTATATCGTCTTGTATATATAAAAGTGTATCTTTTATGCTTTCGTTCATAATAGGTATTTTTTTGTCTTTTAAATACTCAAAAACATCATCTTCATTTTCGTTTTCTAAAATTTCCAAGATGTCGTTAAAAAATTGCTCGTCTTGAGATTTTATTTTATCGCTAAGTATTTCAATTTTAGTCATACTTGCACGATAAATTCTCTCTTTTTCCTCTGTTTCCTCGCAAGTTCTCGCACGATTTAAGTCAAAATTGTATAAAAGCAAGTCTTTAACAAAACCCTCTCTTTCGTTTTTTAAAGCCTTGATAAAATTTGTCATATCTATCTTTAAATCTTGCTCTACTCTTTGCTTTAACGGGATATTGTTTGTCTCGTAAATCGTATATCTTCTGTCGCCCCCTTGTATTTGTAAAGGGGTTTGATTATTTGAGAAAATAAGCATATTAAAGTAGTTAATAATTTTTCTACTATCTACCCCTTTTTGCTCTATTCTCATCTCTTCATCTGTTATATATTGCTTTAGTTTTTCATAGCTTGAGTTGCCATCTCTAAAGTCGCCTTTTATTTCGTTTGCCAGTACAAAAAGTTTATTTTCCAGCGATACATTAAAATTTGATTTCAAGTCCTCATTACCAATTATTAAACAATAATTTTTCCCTATTGCATACTCTATAATTTGCTCATAGAGTACATTTTTTCCCGCCCCTTGAACCCCACGAAGTACAATAGCCGTTCCATTTTTTCTCATTGTATTAAAAGCCGTAGATAACCAGTTTATAAAATACTCTTTTCGTTCAGGAAGTACAAATAAATTATCTAAAAGTAAGTCTATGTGAGGATATTTTTTCAAAAAGTCTATGTTTTGATTTAACTTTTTTAAATCTGTATTTTCTCTTTGATTTCGGGCTTTTCTAAGTGAACCAGACATCAAAAAAGTATTTTTATATGTAAAGCCGTTCTCTTCCCATTCTCGCCCCTTGTGAGGGTTAAAAACTAGATATTTCATATCTACATAATCTAAAAGTTCTTTTTTTACTTTTCTATACTCTTCTAAACCTTTTTCAAGGATATATGCCTTAGAGATATGCTCTCTCTCAACTTTAACTATCTCTTGAGTTGTTTCCAAAAACATTACATACTTTTGGCGACTTATATCGTAAAAATATTCATTACCATTTATTTTCATTTTTTTACCTTTAATGATAAAAAAACATACAATCGTGACCAAGCAACTGTATATTTTTTATTTTATTAACTTCTTTTCGTTTTCAATAAATACCCTTATTAAATTACTAATAGTTTGAGATTTATTATATTTTTTTGCTTTTGCGATTTTGTTAAATTCATCAAAAAGTTCAACATCAATCGTAAATGACATCTTTTTTTTATTATATTTTGTAACCGCAATATCATCTAAATTACTCATTTTTCAACACCTTTTTTTTATATGTAAAAAAATTATATAAAAATATTCCTTATAGTATTCTTATAATAGAATACTTTTATTATATAGTTGTTTTTTCTCCCTATTTTAGGGGTGTTTCAAGTTAGCTACAAACAGCTACAAGTTTGTTACAGGTTGTAACTCCGTATTTTAGGGGTGTTTCAAGTGCTACAAGATAAACCCCCTAAATTCATTATAGAAAATTCTGCCAGACCCCCCCCTCTAACTTGTAGCACTTGTAACAGTGCTATTTTTGGGGATTTAACTTGTAGCTAAACTTGTAACAACTTGTAGCTAACTTGTAGCTAAGGGGGGTATATTTTTTAAACCTTGCTTAGGAGTTCTTTTTTTTTTAAGCTATTTTTAAAATTTCGCTTTTTTGGGTTTTTGAGAAAAAAGTCGCCGTTCGTCACACAATCTCTCTCAAAAGTTTACGATTTCTCTAAATTGACCCTATCGTGAAACTTCGTTCCAAGATAGGCTAAATTTAAAATCGTAACCATTGAGGAGAGATTATGCACTCACTTATTTTTAAAGGAGAGTTGAAAGACGAAAAAGAGAGTTTCTCTTGTGTTCTAAGCCAAAAAAACATAAAAAAGGTAAAAGTGTAAGGGTGAGAATAAAAAAGATGATAAAAGGCAAATATGAGGGCAAAAAAAAAGCCCTATATCTCAAAAAATGAGATACAAGGCTTTTCCAGTTGCTTGGTTGGTAGAATTATATCAAAAAAATATCTATTTTTGGCTATTTTACTTGACAAATATATATATTTATTACTATAACAATGTTATCTAATACGGAAAACTAAATCTCTAAACTTCCGTATTCATAACCGAATAAGTCACTATCTGCGAGTAGTGACTTTTTCTCTTTTATAAAAACTTTGTAATTTGCCTCATTTGATTTTTTATCAACATCAAAAAGGTCTAAGTCTTCTTGCACTTTTTCGTGTTTGCTCCAGTCGAACTCTTGAGATACTGCTATAAAATTTGTATCAATTATTACTGGTGTATAATCGGCTTCGGCTATAACAATAGCTGTTCCAGCTCTTGGCATAGCTCTAAGCCTTGTTGCATTTAGATTATCTTCGGTGTCTTGAGATATATTTGTGTCATTATCTTTTTTCGCAAATTTTGAAACAAGCTCTTTCCCCCCCATTTTTTCAACCCATTCTAAAGTGGACTTATCCGAGATTTTATAAAATAGCTTGAGATTACAATTTGATAAAATAGCTTCTCTCAATCCGTCGGGCATTTGTGCGAGGTCTTGAAGTGCTAAGATATATTTTAGCCCCATACTTCTAACAGTAGCCAAAGCCGAACTAATCGTGAAATTTACATAAAAGCTCAATTCATCAGCAATAATTACAGTATTAGCCGTTTTTCGTCTTGCTTGAATAATTGCATCAGTCATCATCAATTTTGTCATTTTAAGACTTGCAACATCTAGCATATCCACTTTCATATATAGCACTTTACCCTCATATAATGCACCCTCTAAAGTATATTTATTAAATATCGTTCCCGCTTCGGAAACTTCGGCTAAAGATTTTGAGATACTGTCTAGTGTTTCAACATCTGTCGTTTCCCAGTATATAGCTTCTATCTTTTCGGTATCAAAATATCGTTTTTCGTATTTTGAGAGTAGATTTACATTTGGCTTATTTTTTGATAATTCTTTTTCGTACAAGTCGGCTTTTTCTAAATCTTCTTTTAGGTATCTAATATGATTTAAAATATCTGTAAAGTCTTTTTTTACTATTACCCCTAATGAACCATTAAAAAAGATTTTAAGTATCTTTCTAAGTGCTACACGGCTATTTTTTCGGTAATAATCTATTCCAGGGTTTTCGCTTGGCTCTAATCCCAACATATCAATAAATTTGTTTGCTACATCTTTGTAGTCGTCAAATTCATTTATCCCACTATATCCGAAATTATCAGGAAATGAGACGACTTGAAAATCATCAGGTCGCCCCTCTTTTTCTAAAACCTCTTTACATATTTGAGGTAAAAAGGCATCTTTTTTCGGGTCAATAATAATTACCCCTTTACCTTTTTTAATTGCTTCGTAAACACGATTCCCGATACTTATCCCTTTACCACTTCCAGTAGTTCCGATTAATATTTCGTGAGTAACTTCACTATCATCTACATAATACGGCTCTTTTGTTATATGATTTTCTCCGTAATAATTTAATTTTTTTTTCATACGAGTAATAGGGTTTACCCGTTCAGGTTTATAAAACAATTCTTTTCTAGCTCTTTCGATAGAGGTCAAGCCTCTACCGAGTGAGCTATCCAAAGAAGATGATTGATTAAAACTCTTTTTTTGCTTGTCGTTAAATAAACTCATTTTCATTTTCTCCTATTTTTTTGCTTCGTAATGGTGAGCTGAATTTGCTTTAAATTCGTGTCCTAAAATGTCGGTAAAATATTTATTTTTAGGTGCATTTTTACCAAATTTAAAATAACAAGCTTCTGCATATATTTTTCTAAAGTAATGTAGCCCCTCTCCCTTTAATTCAGGTAAGTATCTCTTTAGTGCATTTTTGACAACTGCATTAAATTTTGAGTTTACTTGCTTGTTTGTCATTGTTTCAGTTTGGAAAACTTCTCTTATATCTTTTAAATATTTTTTAGCAATATTTACATCAATAAGAATAGGTGCAACAACACTATTTTTATCATCTTTTTTCTTTTTTGCTAAATTTTTATATTCTGCCATATCCTTTTTTTTGGAAATCTCAAGCATTTTCATTATTTCAATTTGACGGCGACCAGTTGCAAGAGATAATAACAATACTTTTAGGTATGCTAACTCTTTTTCATCATCTGAATTATTGCTAGTATTTAAGAGTATTTTATCTTCTATATGGTGCGATAATTTTTTAATTATATTGTTTGCTAGTTTCCAATAATCCTCATTGTCTGTTTCTGCTTTTTTAAGATTTTCCTCTACTTTTTTATCATCTTTTTTATTCATAAAAGTATAAATTTCTGAGGGCATTTTAAAAAACTCAACAATAGGGCTATCTTCTTTTATCCCCCCATTTATAAGTATTTTTCTAAGCTCAAGTGAACGACCTTTTAAAGTAGTTGTTGGAGTTTCATACATAAAGTAATAATTCCACTTACTCAAAAATTCTGCCATATTGTGAAGAGTTCTTACTTTTTTAGCTTCCTTGATAAAATCATCTTTCATCTGTTTAAGTTGAGTTGTGCCGTAAAGCTCTTTTAATACTTCATTTCTTGTCATTTTGTCCTACCTTTATTTTAAATAACTAACATTAGTATATCTAAACTTAACTTTAGTCTAGCTTAACTAGAGTTGGACTAACATTAACTTAAGTAAAAACCAAACCTTAAGCCATTTTTTTATGTCAATTTAACATATTTTTGAAAATACAAAATCAGCACATAAGTCAAACACCCCACAAAGCCCTAAAATAGGGGGTTTCAGAGCCTAAGCATATTTTAAGTGTACTAATGTTAGTCCAAGTCGCAC
>Ga0256843_1003894_pt1 | contig 10168 bp, 9 predicted proteins | sample AlvinellametaG_FD_191572 | JGI IMG/M metagenome (GOLD analysis project Ga0256843, IMG submission 191572) | Pompeii worm associated microbial communities from hydrothermal vent at the East Pacific Rise, Pacific Ocean - Alvinella | ecosystem: Host-associated > Annelida > Integument > Unclassified ... | reverse complement strand
TTTCTTTTATTTGCGCTAAAGCTTCACCATCTCCAACTTTAAACTCAATTATATATATTTTATCGTTTAACTTAATTGTAAGGTCTATTCTTCCACGATTTGTAACATCTTCACCAATTATATCAAGTCCTAAACTCTGAAGATATACATACACTACACTTGCATAAAACCCTTCTGATTTTGAAATATTATTATTTGTATAGTTATTATATGGAATTGAAGCAAATATTGATTTTAGTGATTTTTCAAACTCTTCTAAATTTGTATTTATTAAAGATTTATATGTATTTGCTTTTATATTTATATCATTATCTTGATATTTATATAAATGTTCTAATATAAAAGTATTAAATGAAGTTTTCACTTCTATATTTGGTAATTTTAATTTATATCTATAATTACTCACAAAACCTAACTCTTCTTCTATAAATTTATCAATAGTTAAATATCCACTTTGAAAAAGTAATACTTCAAGATTGATATTTTCTATATCAAAACTTGCTAATAGTTCTTCTCCTACTACTACATTTGATAGTTTTGGTAAAAAATAGTTATTTTGCTCTATTAGTTTTATTAAAAAACTTGGAGTTCCACTCTCAAACCAATAGTTTCTATATTTGAATCCTTTTGATATAAATTGTAAAGTATCAAATGGATTATATACAGGGTCTTTTAAAAAATTATATCCGTTATAATAGTTTTTAAATTTTTCTAAATCTACACCTTCTAAATAAGGTTTAAATGAAGTTTCTATATCATTTTGTGTATATCCACAAATATTTCCATATTTTTCATCTAAACTTATATCAATTAAATTGTTTAATCCACTAAAAATACTTGCTTTAGAAAACTTACTTACACCTGTTAAGAATACAAATTTTAGATATTCATCATTATCTTTTAATACTTCATAAAAACCTTTTATAAATTCTCTATTTTCTTTTGCTTGAGGAAGGTTTTCTACTACATTTAAAATAGGTTTATCATATTCATCTATTAAAACTACTACTGGCATATTATATTTGTTAAATGTTTTACGAATTAACTCATTCAAACATCCAAAAGGAGATAAACTCATATCACACGTAACACCTAATCTTTCTTGATTTTCTTTTAGTTCCTCTTTTGCTTTTTCTTCTAAAAAAGCCATATTTACAAAACTACTTCCAGCCCAACTTATTTTAATTACTGGGTATTTTTTAAAATCCCACTTATCATAAATATAAAGACCTTTAAAAAGTTCTTTTTTTCCTTCAAATATATTTTTAAGTGTATCTAAAAAAAGGCTTTTTCCAAATCTTCTTGGACGAGATAAAAAAGCATAACTATAACTTTCTATAAGTTGTAATGCAATATCTGTCTTATCTATATAAAGATAGTTTTCTTTTCTAATTTTTTCAAATGATTGTAAGCCTAATGGTAGTTTTTTTAGCATAAAATAAACCTTTTTTATTTTTATTATATCATTTATTAAATAAATTATCCAAAACTATTTTTCTCTTATATGTATGATGTCTATAGTCATAAAACTGCCCATCAGCATTGATAGCAAAAGGGATATGATATTTATCTAAAAGTAGATGTTTGATATATACAATAAATTCTATTTGTTTATTAATAGGAAAAGTATCTCCTTTATTATAATTTCCAGGCATAATAGCACCTACCCAACTATAAAGATTATGATACTTAGAAAATAAATATCCATATTTCACTTTTTTTTCTATCATTTGTTTATCGAATTTATTTTTACCAAATCCAGGACCAGCAGCAAAAAAATGCCATTCAAGCATTATATATTTATCATTTGGAATATACAATTTATCTAAATAATATGGATTTGCTATATGATTAGGTGCAATAAAAAGTATCCTTTTTGGATTTGTTTTTCTAATAGCTTTTATTGTTTTTTTATAAAATTGATTTAAAAGTTCATTATATTTTTTTATTTTTTTAGCAGGTTCTATTATCAAATCAAAACTTAAAATATCAGGATAATTTTTAAATACTTTAGCAACTTGTATCCACTTTTTTTTTGCTTTATCTAAAGTAGTTTGATTTGGATTTTGTTTAAACATTTTAGCATCATAAGCAATAATTGGTATTTTATTTGCTCTTAATGTAGCATCTACAACTTTTTTTAAATATTTTAATTGTGTTTTATCATTAAAACGAATTCTAAAAGTGTTAAATTTATCAAAAACTTTTAATCCCTCTTTATAATAATTATATTTTATATCTTTTTTAAAAAGACACCAATTTACATTAAGTCCTATTCCTAATTTATATTGATATTCTTTAGGAGTAATTGCAAAATTTATAACAGCTATTAATATAATAAAATATTTCATTTTAATTCTTCTAAAAACTCTTTTGGTGGTTTATATCCTATAATTTTTTTCACTAGTTTTCCATCTTTAAAAATTAAAATAGCAGGAGGCCCTACAATTTCATATTTTTTCATAAGTTTTTTATCTTCATCTGTATTATTTGTAACATCTACTCTTAATAATTTATATTTTTTAAGTTCCGCTATAACTGATGGATTTGAAAATGTATTTTCTTCATATTCTTTACATGCTACACACCATTTAGCAGTAAAATCCACTATTACATCACCTTGTAGATTATCTAAACTTTTTGTATTTTGCCAAGTTAGTTTATTTTGATTAATTGCTACTTGAGGAGGATTTATTGTTTTAAAAATCACACTACTTCCAACTACTATAAGAATAAACCCTAAAGTTTTAAATATTACTTCTTTATAATTTTGCATTTTAGAAAATGGATTTAAATAAAGTCCACTTCCTATAGCTAAAACACCCCATAAAATCATTGTAATATTTTCAGGAATTATTCTACTAATCATCCATATAGCAATCCCTAGCATAACTACACCAAATACTCTATTTACACCTATCATCCATCCACCAGCTCTAGGCATAAATTTACCAGCACCAAGTCCTATTATAAAAAGTGGCACTCCCATTCCTATACTCATCACAAATAAAGCACTACCACCAAGTAATGCATCTCCTGTTTGTCCAATATAAATTAATGCACCAGCAAGAGGTGGTGCTACACAAGGACCTACTATTAAAGCAGATAAAAACCCCATAACAGCTACACCTATCATTCCTCCACTCTCACCTGCTTTATTACTTTTTAATGTAAGTTTTGTTTGAATAGAATGAGGAAGTCCAATCTCAAAAAAACCAAACATACTAAAAGCCAACATCACAAAAATTAAACTAAAAATAGTAATAATATATGGATTTTGAAAAAGTATTTGTATATTACTTCCAAAAAGTCCAGCTAACACTCCAGCTAATGTATATGTAATACTCATACTAAGTACATAAACTAAAGAGATTAAAAATCCTTTTAATGGTGTTGGTTTTTTTAAATTTTTCACAATAAGTCCAGAAAGAATAGGTATCATAGGAAATATACAAGGAGTTAAACTAAGTAAAAGTCCAAATACAAAAAAACTACCTAAAATAACCCATATTGATTGTGAAAAAAGTTCTGAAAATTTATCTTTAGATTTAGTTAAATTTGTATTTTTGTTTTTGATGTGCAATTTATATGTAACTGTTTGTGGTACATAACAAGTCATATCACTACATCCCTGATATATAACTTTGATTTCTCCACTATTTGCAGGAATAAAAAATTTCAACTCTTTTTCATACGCTTGATCACCAAAAACTACTATTTTTGCTTTTGGAAGAGTTATTTTTATTTCTTTATTATTTACTAAAACTTTAATAGATTTTTTATATACATGGACTTTATTAGCTATTTTTAAAGAAAACTCAACACCATTTTTTTGAGGGATAAATTTTGTTTGAAAAGCTTTATCTACAGTTAAAGGTTTAGCAAATAAAAAAACAAAAAAAAACAGATAAAGTAATCTAATCACTTACCTGCCTTATATTTATCTTGAATTGATTTTATTAATTTATAAAAATCATCTGGACTTCTAGCACCAATAAATCTTGCTTCTAATTCCCCATTTGGTTTTATAAACATTAAAGTAGGAGTTGAACCTGTAAAATAATTAGACACCTCAGTAGGTGTGTTTTCTTGATCATATATAATCAAAACTGGTACAAAATTTTTATTAATATAATCAGCAACTTTAGGTACTGTATATACTTTTGTTGCTAAATAATGACATGGTGGACATTTACTTAAAGCAACATCTACAAAAATCAACTTATGAGTTTGTTGTGCTATTCTTTTTGCACTTTCATAGTTCATAGCCCAATTCACTTTTCCTGACCAATCAAAAGCAAAACTACTTATAACAAATACAAAAATTAAAAATAACTTTTTCATTTAAATCCTTTTTTTTGATATTATATCAAACATTCAAAAAATATTGAAATTTAATATTTTCCTTTTAAACTTCCATAATAATTAATCTCTTCAATAGGCTTATTAGAGTTAATTTCTTCTAAAGTATTTTCTGTATTAAGTTCTAAATCTTTTTGCATCTCCTCAAGTTCTTCTTCACAATAACTCATATGCATATCAGCGCTAATTACCTTTGGTAAACCTTCTAAAATTCTAACTTTACCAATCTCCTCTTCTACATTTTTACCTTCAATAGTTACAATAATTATCCCTTTTTCATTATCTACAAAATGGATATCACAAAATCCTGTCTCTTCAATAGATTTTTTTACATCTTCTATATTTTCTTGTCTAGCTTTTACTATTATACTTGATATATTCATTTTAACCTCCATATTAAAATTTCTGCTGGTGAAAAACTAATTAATTCATTTTCATTTATAAACTTCATTCCATTAAGTGGCATAGTATGCCCTTTTAATAATTGCATATTTTGATTAAAATCATACAATGCAATATCATTTTTTTCATCATACTGAATAGCAAATCTGTCTTTTGTAATACTTGCTCCATATGGTAAAAACTTTGCTTGTAATTCTAACATAGAATTTTTAGTATCTATATTATAAATAGCAACTCTTTTATCACTACTCCCATTTATTACTAGATTTTTATATATATCTACACTTAATGTTTGGTCTTTATTAAATCCAACAATAACTTTTAGTTTTTTACCTGTATCAATATTTGCTATTTTTATATTTCCACTCTCATCTCCAATAGCAACAATATTACCATGAATACTCCAAGTAGAAAACACATAATTACCTATTTGATTTCTATACAAATATTTTTTTGTTTTTAAATCATATAAAGAAATTTCATCACTTAAATATGCAAATAAAATTTTGTCTTTATAAAATTTTGCTTTCATAATACTATCATTTGTATGCAAAATTTTAGTTAATTTTTTTGTATTCAAATCAAATATATACAATTCTCTACTACTATCCTCTCCACCTGCTAATATTAATAATTTATTATTTTTAATATCTAAACTATAAATAGGCATAGCAATTTTATCACCCATAAAATCTTCTATTTTAGGAAGTATTATTGTATATATATTTTTTAAACTTTTAAAATCTTTAATAACTATTTTCCCATCTTCTAAACCAGCAATTAAATAATTTTTATTAAATGCTATTTTAGATATATAGCCCTTATAAGTAATTTTTTGAGGAGTTATAGCAAATAAAAACACACTAATCATTAATAATATAAATTTTTTCATTTTATTCCCTTTATATGCACTTCTATTGCATCACTTGGACACACTCCAACACAAAATCCACATGATGTGCATTTTTCTTCGTTTATTATAGGATTAAACATCCCATAAAAATCTATAGCCCTATCTACACATACATCTTGACAAGCAAAACAAATAGTTTGATTCCAAGCCATACATTTTTTAGGATTTATAATAAGTTCACAATTTAATTTTTCTTTTTTATTTTCTATTTTTAATACATCTTTAGGACATGCAACTGCACAATCATCACAAAAAGTACAACCTCTATTTGTAAATTTTATAATAGGTTTTTCATCTTCTATAACAATAATTTTTTCACTGCATGCATCTACACACTCTTTTGTTTCACATTCTAAACATATATCAAAATCTGATTTTTTTTCAAAATATGGAGGGTATATTGCGGGTTTTTGAGAAACCCTTTTAAAAAGGTTTCTCATTTATTTTGCTAACTTTGCATTTTGGATTGATTCAAATCTATTTTCAATAACTGGATCAAGTTTTGCTTGAGGAGCATGACATTGAGTACAGTTATATCTACTTCCTGCAATTCTATGGATTTTTTTATCTCCATCAAAATTATCAACAAAGTGATCTGCTGGAATAGCAGTAATATGCATTGCTTTAGCAACACTTGGTTTATGACATTCTAAACATTTATTATGTCCCATTTTAATAGGTACAAATCCTTGCACACTATGAGGAATCATTGGTGGTGCTGTCACATATGATGTTTTGAATAATTTTACTTTACCTGGTACTGGTGCTTGATTTGTATATTCAATTTTTGCTAAATTTTGACTATCTTTGTCTAATGAAGCCTTTCTAATACCTGTTACTTTTACTGTTTTATTTGTTACTGTTTCATTAGAATTTGAAAGTGTTTGATTACACCCTACAAATAATAATGCAACAACTGCACTACTTATTAGTATTTTTTTCATCTTTTTCTCCTTTTATAAAACTTCTTATGCTAAATTTTAAAGCATTGTCGTTACACACTTCTATACATCTTCCACAGTTTGTACATTCAATTCCATGGATAAAATCACTTTTTTTATTAATCACTGGATTTAAGACATCTTTTTCTGGACATACAAGTTTACATTCTCCACAATTAGTACATGCTTCAGCATCATGTTTTACTCTTATAATAGATTTACTTCCAATTACTGAATACATAGCACCAAGTGGACACATATGACCACACCATCCATTTTTTATAATAAATAAATCAAATAAAAAGATAGCTAAAATAAATGCCCATCCAAATCCGATTCCAAAAACTATTCCTCTTGTTAAAATTCCAATTGGACTAAAAAATTCAAAAGCTGCTACACCTGTAATAAATGACACTATAAGTAAAGTTCCAAAAGCCCAATATCTAAATTTTCTAGATATTATATATCTTTTTCCATCTTTATCAATATTAAGTTTTCTTCTTAGATATGCTGCAAGGTCAGTTACCATATTCACTGGACATACCCAACTACAATATGCTCTACCACCAATCACACCATAAAATAATAAAATAATAAGTGCTCCAATAATCATATCCATACTAATAGCAGCTCCAGCAAAAAGCATCTGAAGAACTGCATAGGGATCAGATAGAGGAATTTTATCAAATAGCAATGAAAAACTTAAATTTCCTTCAAGAATTTTCCAACCATATATATTTGCTCCTATATATAAAAATAGGATAGATAGTTGTGTAATTCTTCTTAAAATTAAATATTTACTCATCCCACTTAATTCCTCCATTTAGATTATCCAATGCACTTTTTTTATCTATACCTGTTCTAGTTGTAGTATTAGTTGAAGCATTTTTTACTCTTTGTTGATCTTTTGCATCCCAACCTTTTACATATCTATCACCAGCTTTACCTAGAACTACTTCTCTTGGAAAAATTTTAATAGCTGCTTTTTCAGTGACACATGCTTCTTCACACATACCACATCCGGTACATGCATCTTCATGTACAATAGGAATACGATAAGCATGTTTTCCTGTTCTTTTATTTTTTCTCCATTCAATTGTAATTGCTTTATCAAGTTCTGGACATGCTCTATAACAAGCAGTACATTGAAGTCCCCAATAAGCAATACAACTACTAGGATCAATTACAGCTACACCCATTTTTGCATAATCAATAGCAACTTCACCTTTGTCATTTTTACATCTATCAGGTGTTAAAGCTCCAGTAGGACATGCATACATACAAGGAATATCCTCACACATATAACAAGGATTAGTTCTTGCTATAAAAAATGGAGTTCCAAGTGGTGCATCATCACCAGGCTTTGCTAACTCTAATGTTAGTTTTTTTACTCCATCTAATATATAAATATTATCCCTTGTTTTACAAGCATCCACACAAAGACCACATCTAATACAAGTTTTCATAAACTCTTTTTCATCTAATGCACCAGGTGGGCGAAGAGTTAAAGGTTTGTCTTTATTCTCTTCGATAAAACCTGCTGCTAATGTACCACCTACAGTTGATACAGCTGCTGCTTGTGCTAGTCCTACTAAAAAGCTTCTTCTTTTTTTATCCATTTAAAACCTTATGCTTTATAAATTTTAACTGCTGCTTTTTTATAGTCAGTTTCTTTACTCATTGGACAAGTTGCATCTAAACAAACTTTATTAATAAGTACTTTTTCATCAAACCAAGGTACAAATACTAAACCTCTTGGTGGTTTATTTCTACCTCTTGTTTCAACTCTTACTTGTACTTTACCTCTTCTTGATTCAACATTTACTAAATCACCATCTTTTACACCTAATTTTTGTGCATCTTTTGGATTCATATAACATAGTGCTTCTGGCATTGCTCTATAAAGTTCTGGAACTCTCATAGTCATTGTTCCACTATGCCAATGCTCAAGAACCCTTCCTGTACATAACCAGAAGTTATAACCTTCATTATCATATTTTGGATCTTCCGGGTGAACCATAAATGGTCTAAAGAAAATTTTTGCTTTATTAGCAAGATTAATTTTACCTTTTGATGCAATTGGATGTTGTAAATTACCAATTTTAATTGTTTTTAATAATGGACCATAGAATGCAAATTTTTCACCTGGTTTAGCATGTTTTCTTGCATATGGATCATAATCTACATTAAATCTCCATTTAGTTTCTTTTCCATTAACTACTGGCCATCTAAGTCCTCTTACTTTTTGATATGTATCAAAATGAGCTAAATCATGTCCATGACCTACACCAAATTTTCTATATTCTTCCCACATTGCTTTTTGAATAAAGAATCCATAACCTGTGAATGGTTTTCCATCACTTCCAATTACATTTCTTTTATCACCTTCTGCCTCAGTGTTTCCATGCATTTTCCCTGTTCCAGGATTTTTAGCGATTGGATCTGGCCATGGGAATTCTTTATGATATTCATCTCTATTAAATAGTACATCAAATAATGTATCTTCTGGGCTATATCCCATAGCTTTTGCTTCTTCTAATACGCTTGGTAATTTTTGTTTTGGCCATGCTTTCCATACTTCTTTTAGTTTAAATCTTTTACTAAATTCAGTCATAGTCCAGATATCTGGCATTGCATTACCTGGTGCTGTAACTTGTTGTCTCCAATGTTGAGTTCTTCTCTCAGCATTTCCATATGCTCCCCATTTTTCATAAATCATAGCAATTGGTAAAATTAAGTCAGCAACTCTCGCTGATACACCTGGATAACATTCACTTACTACAATAAAGTTATCCATAGTTCTTGCCATTTTAAACCAATGATTTGCATCTGCTGTATTTTGCCATGGGTTATTTACTTGTGCCCAAGCAAATTTAATTTTTCCTTCTTCCATATCTCTCATAATTTTTACGAAATGACTTCCAACTTTTGGATTAATTGTTCCATGAGGAACTTTCCATAATTTTTCAGCAATTTTTCTATGTTTTGGATTTGCAACTAATAAGTCTGCTGGAAGTCTATGTGCAAATGTCCCAACTTCTCTAGCTGTACCACAAGCTGAAGGTTGTCCAGTTAAAGAGAATGCTCCATTACCTGGTAATGATTGTTTTCCAAGTAACATATGTACCATATAAACAATTTCATTAATCCAACTTCCTCTTACATGTTGGTTGAATCCCATTGTCCAGAAAGATACTACTTTTCTATTTTTTTCAATATATAAATCAGCTAATTTTTTAAGTTTTTTTGCGAAACTTTCATCACTTTCATCTGGATCACCTTTTGCAACACTTACTACGTATTCAAGTGTATATGGTTCAATTGCTTTTTTGAAATCATCAAAAGTAATTTGCCAGTGGAAGAATGGTGCTTTACCAGATCTATGAGTCATTTTCATCTCTTCACCAGCTTTCCATTTACCAATACCACTTAATGCAACAGCTTCTTCTGCTGTTACTTTTTTAGCCATCTCTTTTCTAACTGTTTGTTTTTCTTTTTCAGTTACATGAGGATTTGCTGGATTTCTCATTCCATATCCAGTATCTACTGT
>Ga0256843_1003893_pt1 | contig 10169 bp, 12 predicted proteins | sample AlvinellametaG_FD_191572 | JGI IMG/M metagenome (GOLD analysis project Ga0256843, IMG submission 191572) | Pompeii worm associated microbial communities from hydrothermal vent at the East Pacific Rise, Pacific Ocean - Alvinella | ecosystem: Host-associated > Annelida > Integument > Unclassified ... | reverse complement strand
AGTCGTGGAGCCGACCGTAGCTCTCCATCATCCGGGCGACCTTTTCGAAGCGCTCCGGGTGGCGGGGGACCATCAGCAGCTTCGCCTCCGGACGGTGGCTTTTGAGCAGGCGGAACCCCTCCAGGATCGCCCCCTCCTCCCCTTCGTGGGTGCTCGCACCGCAGACCAGATAGGCTCCGTCAGGTTTGGAGAGCGGGCGATCGGCCCTGGGAACCTGGGCGAACTTGATGTTGCCCGTCACCCGCACCTCCTTCGCTCCCAGCGCTTCCAGCCGCTCCCGGTCTCTCTGCGTCTGGGCGTAGACCCGGTCGATCCGGGAGAAAATCCGGCGATAGAACCAGGCGAAACGCCGGTAGGAGGGCCAGGAGCGGTCCGAGACCCGGGCGTTGATCAGGTAGGTAGCCGCACCTCTGGCTTTGGCCAGGCAAAAGAGCAGATACCAGAGTTCCGCCTCCATCACCACCAGGGCCTTCTGGGGACGGATCCAGAACCAGAGCAGCGGCTCGAAGGGCAGGTAGCGGCACTGTTTGGGCGCAAGTTCCCGGCAGACCTCATACCCGGTCTGCGTCGTGGTGCTCATCCGCACCGTCGCCCGATCGAAGCGCTCCACCAGCGGCCGCAGCGCCCGCGCCTCGCCGAAGCTGCAGGCGTGAAACCAGACTCCTTCCCCTTCCAGAGGAGGATTGCGCCAGAGCCAAAAACGGGCGGGAATCGAACGGCGGTATTTACGTTTGAGAGCAAGCAGGGGGAGAATCGGCAGGGCCGCCAGCCAGAGCAGCCCCGTCAGCAGGGTATAGAGGGCGGTAAACACCGCGCTCAGGCTTCCTCGGCGGCGGGCTCTTCCACCTCTTCCATATAGAGGATCCGGCCGCAGTGGGGGCAGGTGACGATCTCTTCACCCCAGATCACGTCGGAGTAGGTCTTGTCGCTGATCTTGAGGTAGCAGCCGTAGCAGGCCTGCTTGCGCACGGGAACCACGGCGGTGTTGCCGGCCCATTTGCGGATCTTCTCGTAAAAGGAGAGGACTTTCTGGTCCATCTTGTGGATGATCTCTTCCCGGGCTTTGTAGAGGCTCTCCTTCTCCTTCTCGATCGCCTCGAGCTCCTGGTTGGCTTCGTTCCGGGCAGCCTCCAGGGCTTCGTTGGCCTGGGCCAGTTCCGCCTCGGCCTCCTCCAGCAGCGCCTGCTTGGTCTCGATGGTCTTGTTGAGCCGCTCGATCTCCTCGTTGGCAAAGGTGAGCTTCTCTTTGGCGATCTCCTCCTCGATGGAGAGGGCCTTCATCTCCTTTTCGGTGGAGATTTCGCTCCCTTTCTTCTGGATATCCTGGAGCTGCTGGCTCAGTGCGGAGATCTGCTCCTCATAGGTAGCGATTTTGTCTTTGCTCTCGGCAATCTGGCTGTTGAGTGTCTCGATGCGGGAGGCGATCCCCTCGACCTTCTTCTCCTCTTTGGCGACCTTCTTCTGGGCCGCTTCGATCTGGGGCGCGAAACTGTCGAGTTCTTTGTCGATATTGGAGAGGGCGACAAGCTCTTTGAGATGTTTGTTCAATGGTGATCCTTTGGTGGGCTGGGTACTTTTCGGAGACAATCCGCCGCGTCAGAGGGTGGCGAACGGATTTTTCGATGGCGCGATTATAGCCGAAATCCCAAGATTTTTCAATTGCTCCGCCATCAGCTCGGCAAAGAAGCGCTCACTCTCCCAGTGGCCGATATCGACCATCATCAGCCCCTGGCTCATCGCCTTCATGGCGTCGTGGTATTTGATGTCGCCGGTGAGGAAACAGTCAGCCTCTACCCGATCCATCATCGAGGCTCCCGCCCCGGTGCAAAGCGCCACGCTACCGATCCGCTCCCGAGGAGCCACGACCCGGAACCGTTCCTCCCCGAAGGCTTCGCTCAGACGCTCTTTCAGTTCCGCCAGGCTCCAGTCGACTTTCGCCTCCAGCAAGAAAGGCTCCTCCCGATCCGGAACCAGCCCCAGGACCTTTTCGAAAACGTGGCGATTGAGATGGGTCTGGTCGAAATTGGTGTGCATCGCGATCAGCGACTGGCCTTTGCGGATCAGCTCCTCGATGAGATTGGCGGGATAGCGGCGAAAATCCAGCTCCGTCAGCTTGCCAAAGATCAGGGGATGGTGGACCACAAAAAGCGTGCCCTCCGGCTGGCTTTCGATCATCGAAGCGTCCAGATCCAAAGAGACCACGATCCGCTCCGCCTCCCGCTCGGGGTGCCCGACGATCAGGCCGCTGTTGTCCCAGGACTCCTGAAGTTCGAAAGGGGAGAGTTGATTAAGAAGATCGAGAAGGTCACGGAGTTTCATTGTTTTTCCTTTGGAAAAGTCATCGAGTCTACCTGGTTTCGAGCCGATCTCTATTTTTCCCGGGATCCCGCCTCAGATCCAAAACCGCCACGACCTGCACCTTCTGACTCCCAACAATACGGTAGTAGATCCCATAGGGGAACCGACGGGAGAGGAGACGATACAGGCCTTCGATCTTCTGATGAATCCCCGCATAAAAAGCCAAGGATTCGATATCGGTCAGAAGCGTATCGATGAAATAATCGCCCAGCTCCGGAAGTATCGCGGCATAAAACCTTTTCGCTTCTTCCAGATCCTTCAGGGCGAATTCGGTGATCTCTACCCGATAGACTTTCAAATTCTTAGTTACCCTCTGAGACGAGTTCGGGCCTCTTCGATGGAGTAGGCAGCGACGCCTTCTTCCAGCTTTTTCAGACGCTCGCGCAGTATCTTCCGATGCCACTCGGGGGTCTCCGGCTCCGCGATCTCCCGCCGACAACTGGCCCAGATCTCCTCCATCAGCTCCATCCGCTCCGCAACACTCAAACGCTCAATCTCTTCAATCGACATCGCAGACCTTTGCCTTTGGATACCCGATTATAACAAATCGGATCGCGAACCATTCCCTCCAATGACCGGGAAGCGAAGCTCCGCAAATGACTCAAAAAAGTTATCAGCTTTTCACCCGCTCCAGCCGCTCGGGCTCCTGGGCTTTGTAGAGTTCGGCGCACCCTTTGGCCAGATCCCGGATCTTGAGAATGTAGTTCTGCCGCTGGGCCTGGCTGATCGCCTTGCGGGCGTCCAGGACGTTGAAGGTATGCGAGGCGATCATGCACTGGTCGTAAGCCGGCAGAGGCAGTCCCGCCTCCAGGCAGCGGCGGCACTCTGCGCTGGCGTCGTCGAAGTGGCGAAAGAGCATCTCGGTATCGGCCACCTCGAAGTGGTATTTGGAAAACTCGTACTCCCCCTCTTTGTGCACGTCGGCGTAGGTGACCGTCTGATCGCCGAAACGGTTCCAGACGATATCGAAGACCGACTCGACCCCCTGGAGGTACATCGCCAGCCGCTCGGTTCCGTAGGTGATCTCCACCGCCACCGGATCGCAGGCGATGCCGCCAACCTGCTGGAAGTAGGTGAACTGGGTCACTTCCATCCCGTCGAGCCAGACCTCCCAGCCTAGCCCCCAGGCCCCCAGGGTCGGGGACTCCCAGTTGTCCTCCACGAAGCGGATATCGTGGTCCTGGAGTTTGAGCCCCAGATACTCCAGGGATTTGAGGTAGAGGTCCTGGATATTGTCGGGAGAAGGTTTGATCAGCACCTGAAACTGATAGTAGGCCCCCAGGCGGTTGGGATTCTCCCCGTAGCGGCCGTCGGTGGGACGGCGGCTGGGGGCCACATACGCGGCGGCCCAGGGGGTGGAGTCGAGAGAGCGCAGCAGAGTCGCCGGGTGGAAGGTCCCGGCCCCGGCGGGCAGATCGTAGGGCTGGACAATGGTACAGCCCTGCTCGGCCCAGAACTGCTGGAGCTTGAGGAGAAGGTCGGAGAAAGTTAACATTCGAGTTCCTTATTTAGTTGTTTTATAAATTGTTGAGTAAAAAAATCTACATTATTTGTAAAAACATCTTTTACAAAACCTCTGGTTTTATATTGTTCAAGCCCAAACTGTATCGATCCTTTTGCAACTCCACATTTATATCTATCTAGTGGTTCGAGAGTTTTTTTATAAGCTACACAATATATAAAATTATATTCTCTCACTGGAATATTCAGAGATGCAAAAATATCGGTTAACTCCTCTTTGCCATCAACAAGTTTTTTTTGTATATCTTTGTTGTTAATTTGTGAAAATTTTTGATTTTTAAACTCGACACAAAAAACATACCTATTATGGATATAAATAGCATCAAATGATTTAGGCCTTATATTACTATCTGGATATTTTTCTTCTATGATCTTATCAAAATCGATAACATTTTGAGTTTCATCATAACATAGGTACTCTTTATTGTCACTATCAAAACTTGTCTTCTTGAAGGTGCTTATATATTTAGTATACTTTCGAAAAAACTCTTTAGTATCAGCCATTTATTAGTTTCTCCATACGTTGCCTGTCTATATCCTCAAAAATCTCAAAAGGTTCAGAAAGCTTTTCAAATGTCACAGACAATGTAGCTTTATTGTTGTTGTTTATTTGTTTTATATATTCATTTTCTGCTAAATAAAAATTAGTTATATTATTTATTTTGTATTCATCAGAATATTTGTCAAGAGCCTCAATCATATAAGGACTATGGGAGGTAACTAAAATATTGATGCCATTTTTCACTAGCAACACAACAAGTTCAGCATACGCCAATTGCCACTTTGGATGCAAATGAACTTCTGGCTCATCTAAAATCAACAATGACCTTTCATCGATCAGAGCACTTTTTAATAGCATCTGTATTATCCCAAATGACTTTATACCAGTTGCCGTGTTTATGCTATTATGTTTGGTGCCATTTTTAGTTACATATGAAAAATCTCTTTCTTTTTTTATATATTTGATTCTTCCTCCAATTATTTCAGATAAATTATCCAATAAATCTTTTACGTCCATCGATGTATACATATGAGCAATATCTAAATATTCGTCTTCATAAAAGGAAATTTTGAGCTTATCATTCAAATCCTTTATATGAAGGGGTATGTTTGGTTTCCTTATACTAATGGAGGTCCTATCATCCCTATTAAAATCTTCAAAATATGTCTTACAATTATCTATAGCATCTGACAACTGTAAAAGCACAGGACTTTCTATAAAAGTTGCGTCATTGTAATACAGATCATCAAGCACATTAAACTTTAAAACATCATTATTATATATTTTTGCATCCAGTATAAGATTATCACCTTCTTTTATTAGAATTATTGATTCTTTATCTTTATGGTTTTCATTTGATATTTTCCCTTTAAATTCTGATATTATAGCTTTTTTAAAGGCCCTTTTTTGAGCCTTATTCCTATCTTCTCCTTTTAGCATTAGTTTTTTAATTTCAATAAGATTGTTTTCTATCTTCTTTAGATAACCTCTTTCTTCTTTTTCTTCATCAGAAAATAAAGAAAACTCCTGTTCTTTTTTAATATAATCTATTCGAGAATCTATTGCTTTTAAATTATTTTCATCAATATCATGTTTAAATTCTGGAGGGAAAAACATCCTTCTTAAATATACATTTTTAGAAAAATCAATATTACGTCTCAGTAGAAAATAGTTCTTTTCTATAATATTTAATATTTTTGCTTCTTTGTCTTCCTCTAAATCTTCTTTATATCTACTACTCGCCTTTGTAATGGAAAAAAGCAGTTTTCCTACACTGCTTTTCCCAGTATTATTTTCTCCAGCTATCACTGTCAAACCATCAAGTTTTATATTGGCCTCTTTAATCATCCCAATATTTTTAAGCTGGAGTTCCATATCTCACCTTCTTTTATACGATATTGAGTATCTTATCGATTTTCTTTTGGTCGAATCCACAGATCCACTGGCTGCCGATAAGGACCACCGGCACACCCCGGCATCCGTGACGCTCACAATCCTTGGCCGCTTTGCGGTCCTTGGAGATGTCGATCTCCTTGAAACGGATCTTCTTCTGGCGGAAGTAGTTCTTGGCCCGGGTGCACCAGACACAGCCGGGACCGCTGAAAAGCACCACGGTTTTGGTCTGTTTTTTCTTTTCTTCCATGAAAATCCTCCTTTCAGGCGGAATTTTAGTGCGCAGTGTTCAGTCGCAGTGCGCAGAGTCGCCTACGGCGACAATTTTAATAAAGAAGGCGTTGCATCGCAACGCGAACCTCAACTTTTCACTTTTCGTTTTTCACTTTTCACTTGATTCTTTGATGCTACGCATCAAAGAATCACCTCGATCTCTTTGCTATCGAGCTCCACCTTCTTGGCTTTGCTCACCCGGTCCTCCTGGAGCTTGACCCGCAGTTCGTCGTCGCTGAGCGCCAGGATCTGGATCGCCATATAAGCGGCGTTGACGGCGCCGGCCTTACCGATGGCGACGGTACCCACGGGCATCCCGGCGGGCATCATCACCGTACTCAGCAGCGCATCCTCCCCCCGCAGCTCCCCGCTGGCCATGGGTACACCGATCACGGGTTTGGTAGTCGCGGCGGCGACGGCTCCCGCCAGGTGGGCCGCCATCCCGGCGGCGGCGATGAAGGCCTGAGCTCCCTTCTCCTCCGCCTGCTTGATGTAGTTTTTGGTCCGCTCGGGAGAGCGGTGGGCTGAGGAGATGATCAGCTCGTAGGGGACGCCAAACTTCTTGAAGGTCTCCGCGCACTCCTTCATCACCTCATAGTCGCTCTTACTGCCGATAATAATCGAAACGAATTTCATTCACACCCTTTCATCCAGAATTTTTCACTTTTCGTTTTTACTTTTTCACTTCAGAGGAGGGAGGAGATTTTTTCTCTTCCCTCCTCTGATAGGCGTGGGGCTCCGGATCGAGCCCCTTTTTGGCCCGGGCCTCCCGGATGTCCCGGCGCAGGATCGTATAGCCGGGGAATTTTGTGGGGAGTATTATATCATTTAGATCCCCGCTATGGATGCACTCAAACTCCTTGCCAGAGGTGCTGAGAATCTTTTTGACCTTCAGCCACCATTTGCCCTCTTCTCCCAGCTCCACGATGCCGTATTCGTTGTCGCACTCCTCCAGATTTGCCCCCACAGGCAGGAGGATCTCCAGCCGGTCGCCGACGCAGGTCTTGTCCTTGCAGCGCCAGGTGGTCCCCTCCTCGCCCACCAGCGCCGCCACCTGATGGGTGCCTTCCTGAATGGTGAAGGCTGTGGACTGGGTATCGTTGCGCTCGAAAGGGCGGGAGATCAGGTAGGCGTCGGTGAAACCCCGGTTCTGGGTGGTATGCAGCTCCTTCTGGTAACGCTCCGCCTCGAAGACCCCCGCGTACCAATCGTCGATCGCCTGGCGGTAGGCCCGGGTGACGGTGGCCACATAGTAGGGGGATTTGGTCCGCCCTTCGATCTTGAGGGAGTCGATGACGCCGCTGGCGAGGATCTCATCGACATGGGAAGCCAGGTTCATATCCTTGGCGTTCATAATGTAGGTGCCGATCTCGCTCTCCTCTTCCAGCTTGAAGGTGGTGCCGGTCTCACTATTGTGGGCATAGATCTCATAGGGGAAGCGGCAGTCGTTGGCACAGCTGCCCCGGTTGGGGACCCGACCGGTCTGGAGCGCCGAGATAAGGCAGCGGCCGCTGTAAGCAAAGCACATGGAGCCGTGGACGAAAATCTCCAGCTCCAGGTCCGGCAGCTCCTTCTTGATCGCTTCGCAGTCTTTGAGGCTGATCTCCCGGGCCGCGATGATCCGCCGCACCCCCAGATCGTAGTAGACCGCCGCATCCATGGCGTTCATCACGTTGGCCTGGGTCGAGAGGTGGATGGGGATCTCGGGGGCGATTTTGCGGGCCATACGGATCACTCCGGGACTGGAGACGATGAAGGCGTCGGGATTCAGCTCCCGCATTTTGGCGAGATGATTTTCGTAGAGTTTGATCTGGGAGTTGAAGGGAAAGCCGTTAATGGTCACATAGACCTGCTTCCCCCGGGCATGGGCGTAGTCGATCCCCTCTTTGAAGGAGTCCATATCGAACTCCTTGCCGCTGCGGATCCGCAGACTGAAGGTGCTGGTCCCTCCATAGACGGCGTCGGCACCGTAGTTGACGGCGATCTTGAGCTTCTCCAGGTTTCCGGCGGGGGCCAGCAATTCGACTTTGTTCATTGTACTCCAGTACGGCGGGGATATAATCGGGAGATATTTTACTATAATCCATCAATCAGTCAAAAGGAAAAAGATGATGGAGCAATCACTTCTTTCCTCCTTATCAATTAAAACAGCGCTCCTTCTGCTGTTCCCCCTCTATGCAACTGCGGCAAAGGTCGAACACTACACCCCCGTCACCCCGCCGACCTGCTACGGCCATAGTGCCATTTTACGCACCTTCGATCTGGACGGTCGACGGATGCAGCTGGTCGTCGATACGACCACCCTCCGCACCCGCATCCGGCCGATGGCCAAAACCCCCGGCCACCCCTGCGGCGACTCCCGATACACCCGGCTCCTGGCCCGGGCCGCCGCCGCTCCATGGCCCCTGCAGAACGACGGCATCACCCACGGCAAAAAGGGACTCTACCTCAGCACCGATCTCTGCCCCTCCTCGAAAAAAGGCTACGAACGGCGGCTCTACCAAGCGCTGATCCGACACCTCCCCCGTCCGGTCCCGGTGACCCTCTTCATCACCAAACACTGGATCGACAAACATCCCGAAGCTTTCGAAGAACTCAGGGCCTGGGACCGCAACGGCTCCCTGGCCATCACCTGGGGCAACCACACCGCCTGGCACCACTACCACCCCGGCAAACCCCTGAGAGAAAACTTCGTCCTCTCCCCCGAAGAGAACCTGAGCGCCGACATCCTGGAGCTGGAAAAGACCCTCATCGAGCGGGGCGTGACCCCCTCGGTCTTCTTCCGCTTCCCCGGCCTGGTCTCGGACCGCAAAGCCGTCGAGACCGTCACCCGCTTCGGTCTCGTCACCGTCGGCACTGACGCCTGGCTGGCCAAGGGCCAAAGCCCCAAAGCCGGATCGATCATCCTGCTCCACGGAAACAGCAACGAACCCAGGGGGGTGGAGATCTTTTTGAAGATGCTCGATGAGGGGAAAATCGGGGATCTGCATCCTTTGGAAGGACTGGACCCCGATTGATCGCTTTGATATCACTCCCGTTTTTCCCATAGAAAGCCCTTCGCCCTTTTGACTCCGACTGGTTCAGGAACCGGGAACGGCTTGGAAAACAGCCCGTAATCCAATTCTGCAAAAAAGCACCTGAAATATAAATCTATATAATACTCTAAGGAAAAGTTCAAGATAATCGGAAATAAAATCATTAAGGAATACCCATGAAGAAATGGATCGGCGTATTTTTTCTCCTTCTCTCTTTCCATTCCACTGCCGAAGCGGGATACCGGGGCGGTTGCTACATGGCCGCAGTCGTCGGGCTCAATCCCTACGGCGACAACTTCCTGGCGGTACGTACCGGCCCCGGCAGCCGCTATCCCATGATCGACGAACTCCATACCGGAGATCGGGTCATCGTTTGCGGCAGCCGGGGGTATTGGCGCCGCATCTTCTATAGCCGGGGCGGCTACTGTGCCCTGAAATATGGAGAACCGGTGGGTGAGTGCGCCCGGGGTTGGGCCTACGGGCGCTATCTGAGACCCCTCTGGTAATTTACGGAAGTAGAAAAGCTCCCCGCATCACCGTTTCAATTACCTGTCGCTTGAAACGGTGATCGGTAAAGTAATCAAAAGCGATCACTCCCTGATAGAGCAGCATATCGCTGCCGTCCCGGGTAGGAATCCCCAGGGCTTTGGCCAGACGAAGAAAAGGAGTCTGCCTGCCGTAGATCACGTCGATGGCGGCTTTGGCTCCCTGCAAAACTCCTTTCAACAACTCCTCGGGAGCGGGAAGATTCTCATCCTCCAGCCCGGCGGAGCTCATATTGACCACCAGGTCGAAGCGGCCGCCGGCGAACTCCTCCCAGGTGGCGGTTTCGAAACCCAGCTCCCGGAAATACTCCAGCCGCGGAGCGCTGCGGTTGAGGATCGTCACCTCGTAGCCGGCATCCCGGAGCATCACGGCGCTGGACTGGGCGGTGCCTCCCGCCCCGAGAAAGAGGATGCGTCCGTCGGGGATCGATTTGCGAACCACCTGGAGAAAACCCGGGGCGTCGGTGTTGTATCCATGGAGCTTTCCGTCACGGAGTACGATGGTATTGACGGCCCCTACCTGCCGGGCGAAGGGGTCCAGCT
>Ga0256843_1003892_pt1 | contig 10171 bp, 11 predicted proteins | sample AlvinellametaG_FD_191572 | JGI IMG/M metagenome (GOLD analysis project Ga0256843, IMG submission 191572) | Pompeii worm associated microbial communities from hydrothermal vent at the East Pacific Rise, Pacific Ocean - Alvinella | ecosystem: Host-associated > Annelida > Integument > Unclassified ... | reverse complement strand
TCTTTTTGCAGTTTTGCAAGGTCAGTTTGAGCCTCTATCTTGGCAAGTTCTGCACTCTTTTGTGCCTCTATCTGCTGGATCTGCACCTCTTTTGTCTGTGCTATTTTCTCTTCAAAAGCTTTCTTTTCTGCCTCTTTTTTTGCCGCTATTACCTCTGGTGACTCTCCAATGAGTGAGTTTAGATCACAAGCGGTAAATGTAAAAAGTGTTAGTAGTAGAATGAGTGCATTACGCAACATAAAAAACCTTTCGATTAAAATAGAAGATATTTTAGCAAAAAAAAGATTTCTCTTTAATAAAGCTATTAATCAAATTTAAGTAAAATATAATAAAAAAGAATTTCGCATGAAGCAGTACAACTATATTTATCGAGATAGTAATGATTTAGATAAATATATAACACGCAACAGTATAGATACGCAAGCATCAGAGTTGTTAATACAGATGTTCACATCGCTTCGCGAAGCAGATGCAATAGAGAAGATTGCACAAGAGATCTTAGAGAAGTTTCCAAATGCCACACTCATAGGAAGCTCTACTTCAGGTGAGATTGTCGAAGGCAAGATGCTTGAAGAGAGTACCGTCTTAAGTATCTCTCACTTTGAAAAAAGTAGAGTAAAATCCTTTTACGCTATGGAGCATGACTCTTTTGAGTTGGGCTTTACTCTCTCCAAACAGATTTTTTCCAAAGAGACAAAGTGTGTTATTAGCTTTTTAGATGGTTTGTTACACAATGGGCAGGAGTATCTTAACGGTCTTGCCTCACTCAACTACAACAGAGCTATCATCGCCGGTGGTATGGCTGCAGATGATCTGAAGTTTGAGAGAACATTTACTATCTATGGTACAAAGGTCTTTAGTGGTGGTGCTGTGTGTGCTACTATTGAAGGAGATGATCTCATCGCATATGAGGAGTACAATCTAGGTTGGAAAGCGGTTGGACCTACTTTTACTATAACCAAGTCTGATGGCGCTCGGGTATATGAGATTAACAATCGTCCTGTAAAAGAGGTCTATGCTGAAGTTCTTGGTGAAATTGCAGTTGAGAATATGCCAGCTTCAACTATTGAGTTCCCACTTATTCATCAAGAGGGCGAACTTTTGGTGGCAAGGTCTATGCTGTGGGTCTTTAACGATGGCAGTATTTTGTATGGAGGAGATCTTGAAGAGGGTGAAGAGGTTCGTTTTGGAATAGGAAGCAGAACACTTGTAAACAAGTTTACACTGCAAGAGAAACTCCAACATGAACAAGAGGATCTGCAAGCCTGCTTTATCTACTCCTGTATTGCAAGAAAGCAGTTTTTAGGTTCAGATCTAGAGAAGAGTTTTCGACTTGTCAACTCTATAGCACCTTCAAGCGGCTTTTTTACCTATGGAGAGTTTTTTGCCAATAAGGAGCGTGTAAAACTGCTCAATGTAACAACGACAATGCTCTTTTTGCAGGAAAAAGGTACTCAAAAACAAAAAAAACGCCATGAGCTGGAGCGCATAGACAGCTCTGCATCAAAAACAGACAGTGCACTCTTTCACCTCATAGACTATGTAACAAAAGAGCTGCATATACAAGAGCGAGAGTTTCGTACCTCAAAGTTTAAACTCGATGAGTTCTTAAAAGCACTAGATTCAACAGTTATCATCTCCCGTACAGACACCGAAGGTATTATTACTTATGTCAATGAGCGTTTTGCAGAGATCAGTGGATATACAAAAGAGGAGCTCATAGGACAGCCACACAGTATTGTAAGGGATCCTTCTGTACCAAAAGAGGTCTTTCGTGACTTATGGAAAGAGATAAAAAAGGGAAATATCTGGCGTGGAGAGTTTGCAAACCGTGCCAAAGATGGCCGCTCTTACTATGTAAAGAGCTCTATTATTCCCATACATGATGAGAATCAAAACATCATAGAGTATATGGCGATTCGTGAAGATGTGACATCTTTGGTTGAGAGTAGGAAAAAGGCACAGGCAGCAGAGGCGGCTCAGGCTAAGTTCTTGGCAAATATGAGTCATGAGATTCGTACACCTATGAATGGTATTTTAGGTTTTTCAGAGCTTTTGGCAAAGACTCCACTCGATGATAAACAGCAGAAGTATGTCAAGGTGATTGCAAGTTCGACAAAACTGCTTTTAAGTATTGTCAATGATATCTTAGACTCTTCAAAAATTGCCAATGAGAAGATTACGCTTGAGAAGCGACCGTTAGATCTTGTCTATGAGTCTCTGACAACTTTTGAGTTGCTTGAGTCTATAGCCAAAGATAAATCGTTAACCTATACGATAGAGATAGATGATGCGCTTTTACCGTGTATTAAGAGTGATTCTTTGCGTCTGCGTCAGGTGATGACAAATCTACTCTCGAATGCTATAAAGTTTACTCCAAGTGGTGGTTCAGTGACATTTTGTGTGCAGCAAAAAGAGTTAAGCAAAGAGCATCAAAAGGTCTACTTTTGTGTAAAAGATACCGGTATAGGTATAGCCAAAGAGAAGATTGAGACAATTTTTGAGCCCTTCTCTCAAGCAGATAGTTCGACAACACGAAAGTTTGGTGGCACAGGTCTTGGACTAAGCATTAGTTCTGAACTCTTAAAAGCTTTTGGCTCACGACTCGAGGTAGAGTCTCAAGAGGGTGAGGGGAGTAGTTTTTACTTTACTATAGATTTTGAGCGCTGCTTGGAAGAGGAGAGTATTCCTGACCATAAAGAGGCTGAGCGGGTGTGTCAGAGAGATGAAGATTGTAACCGTTTTGCTCTAAATGTCTTAGTAGCAGAAGATTATGATGTAAACCGCCTGCTTATTGCATCTCTCTTTGAACGCTATAAAAATATTCAACTAACCTTTGTAGAGAATGGTGCAGAAGCGGTTGAGATAGTTAAAGAGAACTCTTTTGATCTTATATTTATGGATATCAATATGCCGGTTATGAACGGTATGGAAGCGACAACAATACTTCGCAAAGAGATGGGCGTAACAACACCAATCGTCGCTCTTACTGCTAATGTCATAGAGGGAGATAGAGAGAAGTATCTCTCTTACGGTATGGATGATTATCTCTCCAAGCCGATAGATGTGGTCGCTTTAGAGAAAATACTCTGGTACTATGCATCGCAAAAGGCTCCGCAACAAGAGCCGCTTGATCTTGAGAGCCAATATGCAAAAATAGAAGAGAAACTTGGTCTCTCAAAAGAGATTGCCAAGAAACTCTTAGTCACCTTTTTAGATAGTTTAGAGGAGAACCTACCTCTTTTACAAGATGCTATAAAGAGTAATGATCTTGATAATGTTTATGCCTATGCTCACCGTCTAAAAGGTGCAGCGGGCTCTTTGTATATAGATGATATCTATACCATTATGCAAAAGATTGAAAAAGCAGCGCAACATAAAGAGAGTGTGGCTTTAGAAGATTTAGATGAGGTCTACTCCTATATGGAGGCTTTGAAAAACAGCATCATCAGAGTTTAAAGCATATTCGGATAAAATAAGCTAAAAAATTACAGTGGAGTTTTATGTGGAGCGTTTAATCCAAAAAGCAAAAGATTTTAATGAACTAGTGATGTTTGAACACTCCATATTCTCTTTGCCTTTTATCTTTATAGCAATGGTTGTAGCAGCAAATGGCTGGTTTGGTTTTGAGCTGCTACTGCTTGGTGTTTTAGCAGCTGTGAGTGCGCGTAACTTTGCCATGGGTGTAAACCGTTATGCCGACAGAGATATCGATGCAAAAAATCCTCGTACAGCAAACCGTCCAAATGTTGACGGGCGTATAGATGCAAAAAGTATGCTCTTTTTCATCGCTTTAAATGCTGTGGCTTTTGTTGTTGTGGCATACTTTATCAACTCACTCGCTTTTGCGCTTTCAGTGCCTATTCTCTTTTTGCTTGGAGCATACTCCTACTTTAAACGATTTTCATCATTGGCACATATCTTTTTAGGGCTGACACTTGGTCTTGCTCCAATTGCCGGTGTTATAGCGGTGAGTGCTACCATTCCGCTTTGGGCAGTACTGCTCTCTTTGGGTGTTATCTTCTGGGTGGCTGGTTTTGATCTGCTCTATTCACTTCAAGATATGGAGTTTGACAAAGAAGCAGGACTGCACTCTATTCCATCAAAGTATGGTGCAGAGGCGACACTTTTTATCTCAGCACTTTTTCATGCTTTGGCAGTGCTCTTTTGGCTCTTGTTTGTATGGGCGGCAGACTTAGGCTTCTTTGCCTATATTGCAGCTGTTGGAAGTGGGCTTGTTTTAGCCTATGAGCAGCACTTGGTAAGAAAAGATTTTAAACAGATCGATCGTGCATTTTTTACAGTAAATGGTTATCTAGGTATTGCTTTTTTCATACTTATAGTAATTGACAGGAGTTTAGCATGAGTGAACCACGACTTGTTCCTGCACCCATAAGTATTGAGTTTTCTGAAGCAGATATTGACCCAGAAGCGTATGAGCGAGAGTACCAATCTCTTAGTGAGAGTGATGATGATCCAATTAGCCAGTGGCTCAAACTTGCAAAGGCAAGAGGTGAGACGGCTGAGAGCGATCAGGTACTTCTAAAGCTTGTCGTAGAGCTGCACAGAAAGATAGATGCACTTGAGGCATATCTTAAAAACGAGACGCCAAAAAGGCTCTCTTTAACATATGCAGCAGAGATTGAGTCTATTGGTTTTGAGCACTTCAAACTCAAAGAACCCCTTCTTCAAGAGGGAAAACTCTACTACGGACGCATTGCAATGCCGGTGCATCCCAAAAGAGATATTGGAGTCTTTTTTAAAGCACTTGACTCACAGCTTGCTGAGATTGTCCGTATGCATGAGCGAGATGAGAAAGAGTGGGCGGCCTATATGACAGCTCGTGAGCGTATACTTATTAGAGAGATGAGAGAGAAAAAACAGTGAATTTAGAAAATATTACATTTAACATTGAGTATGTTGTCATCGCTATGGCTGCTATTATTCTCTATTTGCTCTATTATGTCTATGCAAAAGATGCGCACTATTCAAAAAACATCCACTCCATAGCCTCTGTAGTAGAAGATCTCAACAAAGAGCTCTTTTATCTCAAGCAAGAGTTGCAAGATACAGAGAGTCTTATTAAAAAAGCGCCACAACGCATGAGTGATGATGAGATCTATCAGGAGATAGAGCGCAGTGTTTATGATATGGTGCAGCCTCTGGCAGTCTCACTTAAACAGCTGCAACACAATATTGAAAATATTGAGAGTGAGATTGAGTCTCGTATAGCACACCTTGAGAGTGGTGTGAAGCAGATTACCATTCCCTCTTCGATTCACGGCAATGATGATGAGAAGATTATCTCTTTGTTTCAACAGGGAGTCTCTATAGAGACAATCTCAAAAGAGCTGCATATCTCAAAACCAGAAGTTGAGTTTGTTCTTAAAATCAACAAGATTAAGTAGTTTATAAATGAGTGCAGACAGAAAGCTCTTTACCCTTGTTGTTTTACTAATAGGCATCGGTATTATTCTCTCCTATACATTGACAACCTATACTACTATCTTATTTGGAGTGAACTCTTTTCACTTTGTTATTCGTCAGGCTATCTTTGGTCTGCTTGGCATTATCATTATCTTTATCCTCTCTCAGCTAGACCCGGACAAGTGGCTCAAACCCATAGGCTTTTCGCTCTTTTTTACCTCTTTGCTTTTGATGATAGCGATGCCTTTTTTACCAGAGAGTCTTGTCTCGGAAGTAGGGGGTGCAAAACGGTGGATAAAGATAGCAGGCTTTTCACTCGCACCTGTAGAGTTTTTCAAAGTCGGTTTTGTCTACTTTTTGGCATGGAGTTTTTCTCGTAAACTTGGGCATCATAACGATATGGGGCTTGTTAATGAGTTTAAACGCTTTTTGCCTTATGGTGTAGTTTTTGGGGCGGCGATGTTTATTATTGCCTTTTTACAAAAAGATTTAGGGCAGGTAGTGGTTCTTGGAGCGACGCTGCTTTTTATGCTTATCTTTGCAGGGAGTAGTTTTCGCTTCTTCCTTGCAATTTTGGGCTTTTTGGGAAGTGCTGTATTTATCTTTATTGTCACAGCAGAGCATAGAATCTTGCGTATAAAGTCATGGTGGTCTATCGCACAGAACTCTGTTTTAGAGCTCTTTCCTGAGAGTATAGCCGAGAAGCTGCGTGTTCCTGTTGAGGTGGAACCATACCAGATAGGAAACTCGCTCAATGCCATCCATAATGGTGGCTTTTTTGGAACAGGATTGGCAAACGGGACATTTAAACTTGGCTTTTTGTCCGAGGTGCATACCGACTTTATCTTAGCCGGTTTGGCAGAGGAGTTTGGCTTTTTAGGTGTCGCTGTAGTTGTATTTCTGTTTTTATGGATGCTGCAGCGTATCTTTAAGATTGCCAATCGTGCAGAAGATATGAGCATCTATCTCTTTAGTATCGGTATTGGTTTGGTGTTGGCATTTTCATTCTTGGTAAATGCTTATGGTATTAGTGGGCTTACCCCTATTAAAGGTATCTCGGTACCCTTTCTCTCCTATGGAGGCTCCGTTATGCTTGGGTCTGCTTTTGGAGTAGGGATGGTGCTTATGGCGAGTAAAAAAGCAAAAATGGATGATAAATGAGACTATGTGTAACTGGTGGTGGAACAGGCGGGCATTTGATGATAGCAGAGGCTATTGTAGAGGCTGCAGTAGCTGAGGGACATGAGGCTATCTTTATAGGCTCTACAAAAGGGCAAGATAGAAAGTACTTTGAGAGAGACTCTGCTTTTAGTAATGTCTACTTTTTAGAGACTACAGGGGTTGTCAATCAAAAAGGCTTAGGAAAACTCAAAGCACTTTACAAGATCTTTAAAGCATTCCTTCGCTCACGCAAGATTTTACAAGAGCAAAAGGTAGATGCCATCTACAGTGTAGGAGGCTTCTCTGCCGCACCTGCATCTTTTGGAGCACTCTCTTTGGGCAAACCCCTCTTCATTCATGAACAAAATGCAGTAACAGGCAGACTCAACGCTCTTTTAAAACCCTTTGCAAAGAGTTTTATATCGGCTTATGATGAGAGCTCACCGATAGAGGGCTACCCTGTAAAAGAGATCTTTTACAAAACAGCACACCCAAGAAAAGAGTTAAAAACGCTTATATTTTTAGGTGGGAGTCACGGAGCACGCGCTATAAATGATCTGGCACTCGAAGTGGCACCGACTTTAGAACAAAAAGGTATAAAAATAATCCATCAAGCAGGTGAAGCAGACTATGAACGGGTAAAAGAGGCTTATGAAAAGCTTGGCATAGCAGTAGAGCTTTATGCCTTTACCAAAGAGCTGCCGGCATTGATTGAGCGAGCCGATATGGCTGTCTCACGCAGTGGTGCTTCTACACTTTGGGAGCTTACAACAAACGGCTGTCCTGCTTTTTATGTTCCATACCCCTATGCAGCAGGAGATCATCAATTTTACAACGCCAAGTTTTTGGTCGATAATGGTATGGCATGGTGTGAGCGTGAGGGAGATGAGCTCAAAAGTAAACTTCTTGCTGCCATAGAGAAGCCAGAGCTTGAGACAAAGAGCCAAAAACTTCTTGCGTATGCCAAAAAAGATGTAGCCAAGCAGATGATAAAAGATGTAGAGGCGAAAGTTTTATAGTTTGGTATAATTGGATAAAGTATTTTGAAGGGATGTAGATAATGAAAGAGATAGAGACGCTTTATAAACTAAAAAAACATCTCGATGAAAAATTTGGTATCAAAAAAATTGCAGTTTTTGGGAGTGTTGCCCGTGATGAAGCAACACAAGATAGTGATATTGATATTGCAATTTTGGAAATGAAAGAGAAAAACTATTTTAAAAGGGTTGAAGCAAAATACTTTTTAGAGTCACAGCTTCAACGAAAAGTGGACATTGGCTATTTTGATACGATGAGAAAAATTATACAAGATGAAATCAAAAAGGATTTTATCTATGTCTAAACGAGAGAGTGAACTCTTTTTACTTGATATCATTATCTCAATATTAAAAATCCAGTATATAATCTCAAAGTTTGAAAGTGCAGATAAATTGAAGTACGATTTTATTCACTGGGATAGTGTTATTCGAGAGTATGAGATTATCGGAGAGGCTACAAACAATCTTATAAAATTAGGTCTATTAGATACAAAACAAAGAGCTGTTGTCGATTTTAGAAATGTACTCATTCATGAGTATTTTGGAATAAGTGAAGAAGAGGTTTGGGATATCTCAAGAAATTTTTTAAATGAATATCTAGAAGTGATTGAACAAAAACTACCAAAAAAGAGCTCTTTAATTGCAGATATAATTGAAGAGAACAAACATTTGGATTTTATAGTAGAGCATTTTAAAAAGCTCTAAAAAAAGGAATACTATTTTGATACATGAACTAGCACAGCAGTTAGTCGATTTGATATTTGATTGGGGCTATCTGGGGATATTTATAATGATGGCGATAGAGTCGAGCTTTATCCCTTTTCCTTCTGAGATTGTTCTTGTGCCTGCGGGTTACTTGGCAAGTAAGGGTGAGATGAGTATCACTTACATTATGATGAGTGCTTTGAGTGGGAGTATGGTGGGAGCTTTTGTTAACTACTATCTTGCTTTTACACTTGGGCGAAAGTTTTTACTGCGTTATGGAAAGTACTTTTTTATCTCTCCTGAGGCACTGCAGAAGATGGAGCACTTCTTTAAAAAGCATGGACATATCTCAACTTTTACAGGAAGACTCATCCCTGGTATTCGCCAGCTTATCTCCATACCTGCAGGTCTTGCAAAGATGAATATTTTGGAGTTTAGTGTTTTTACCATGCTTGGTGCAGGTATCTGGGCTTTGATACTGACACTTTTGGGTTACTATATAGGGGAGAATGAAGCACTTATAAAAGAGTACTTAAGAGAGATAACTATAGCAGTTGTCGCACTCTTAGCTGTTGTTGGAGTGCTATACTACCGCTATCAAAAGAAAAAAGGCTAAGAATCATGGAGTATATGTTTGCAGATGGTTTTATGGGGACACGAGCACCTTTTTTTATGGACATTGTGACACTTATTGTTGCACTCTTACCACTGCTGACATATAGTAGCATACTCTTTGCAAGAAGAGGTCGCTACAAGATGCATGCATTGACACAAAATCTTATATTTGTTATCTCAGTGATTATTATTGGTTACTTTGAGAGTGGAGTTCGCCTTGGTGGTGGCTTTGATGCTTTTATGATAGGAAGTGGAGTATCACATACCTACGCTTCTATTGTAATGGTTATTCATATTATTATTGCGACAGTTACTCTTTTTTACTGGGTGGGTATTATCTTTACAGCCAATAACAATATGAGAAAAAAACTACTTCCAGGAAGTGCATCAATCGCACATAAAAGTCTCGCTTTCAAAACATTTACAGGTATCATCTTTACCTCATTTAGTGGTATTTGGGTTTATCTGCTATTATTCGTCTACTAAATAAAAAAACTATTTAAAGGAAAAGAAATGAGCATAGAAATAGGTCAAAAAGCACCAGAATTTTGTCTACCAAATCAAGATGATGTAGAGATCTGTCTACGGGATCTCAAGGGAAAATGGGTTGTTTTATACTTCTATCCAAAAGACAATACACCAGGATGTACAACAGAGGCGTGTGAGTTTACAGAGGCTGCACCAGACTTCTCAGCACTCGATGCCATTATTTTAGGTGTGAGTCCAGACTCAACGAAAAAGCATAGAAACTTCATTGAGAAGAAAAATCTCGGTATTACACTTTTAAGTGATGAGAGTACTGAGATGATGCAAGAGTGGGGTGTGTGGCAGCTGAAGAAAAACTATGGTCGTGAGTATATGGGTGTTGTTCGCTCTACATTTATTATAGACCCAGAGGGTATTGTTCGTGCAAAATGGGAAAAAGTTCGTGTAAAAGGGCATGTTGAAGCTGTAAAACAAAAGCTCCAAGAACTCAAAAACGAACAAAACTAATACAGCTAGATTTAAAGCTTTTTTTAGTATAATTCGCGGATTTTTCTTCTATCTTGGTAGTAGAAAATATTAACAGGTTATGTCAAAAAACCGGTGCAACTTCCTTTTTAGGGAGTCAATGCCTGACATCTCCGAAGCCAACCGGTAAAAATTCTGGCTCACTTATGAAGCCCTTAAAGGACCTTAAATGGTAACTATGAAAGACCTATTAGAATGTGGTGTACACTTCGGAC
>Ga0256843_1003891_pt1 | contig 10172 bp, 13 predicted proteins | sample AlvinellametaG_FD_191572 | JGI IMG/M metagenome (GOLD analysis project Ga0256843, IMG submission 191572) | Pompeii worm associated microbial communities from hydrothermal vent at the East Pacific Rise, Pacific Ocean - Alvinella | ecosystem: Host-associated > Annelida > Integument > Unclassified ... | reverse complement strand
TTGGAGGGAAAGGATTATAATAGGTTTTTCCTAAATCAGTTACTACAACCACCGCAAGGGGGTGATACGAATGGATCCAGAAGCACCTCTGCCGTATGTGGGGTTCTCCCTCATGAACCTCATATGGGCAGTGGTTATACTGGTGATGGGCTATATAGCCACCAAAATAATCGTGAGCTCGTTTAAGAGGGGAATGAAAAGGACAAAGCTTCCAGAACTCGTCGTTGAGTTCCTTGGAAGGTTCCTCGCCGCACTGCTGTACGTAATGGTCATCCTCATGGCCGTCGCGGCGCTTGGATACAACGTGAGTTCAGTTGTCCTGGGACTCTCGGCGGTCATAGGCCTGATACTGGGCTTCGGCCTGCAGGACACCCTGACCAACTTGGCCGCGGGCGTATGGATAGCCGCGTTGAGACCCATAGACCTCGGCGAGGTCGTTACCGTCAAGGGCATCACAGGGAAGGTCAACGCGATAGGCCTCATGTCAACGGAGCTCATACAGCCGGACAACACATTCATAACGGTCCCCAACAAGCTGGTCTGGGGCGACATTATAGTCAACCACACGAGGATGCCCGTTAAAAGGGTGGACGTGGACGTCGGGGTTGCCTACGGAACGGACCTCGACAGGGCGATAAAGATCGCCATGGACCTCATGAAGAGCCACCCGCTCGTTCTGGACGACCCGGAGCCGAGCGTTGCAATAACGGCCCTGGCGGACTCTTCAATAAACCTCCAGCTCAGGGCATGGGTAAAAACCGAAGACTACTGGACCGTGAAGGGCGACCTCACAAAGGGGATTTACGAGAGGTACGGCGAGGAAGGAATCGAGATTCCGTTCCCGCAACTCGATGTGCACTTGAAGGAGCAGTGAGCTCCTTTTATTTATTCATCATAAGCCTTATTCTCTCGGCGGAGTCCTTGGCCTTATCGGATATGTTGCTGAGTGTTCTCGCGATGTTGAGGATGTAGAAGCCCTCCGCCCAGTTCATCTCTCCGGCGTTTTCAAAGACGAGCCGCATCAGCCTCGTATCGAGACCGTCTATCCTGTTTTCAACACCCTCTATCTCCCTTATGAGGCCGTATTCCTTCTCTATCTCCCCCTCCGAGAACCCGCTTTCTATAACGCGATCCATCTGAACTATGGCCTCGTAAACGAGTTTAGCGGCCTTTATGCTCTCCCGTCCCATCTCCAGTATCAGCTCCCTGACTTCAGGAGGGACTCCCCCGGGCCGCTTTACGAGGAGCCATTTCGCTGTATCTTCAGCGGCATCAGCTACCTTGTCCTGCATGTGGAGGTATATGAGGACGTCCTCCCTCGCGACCGCCATCATGAGCTTCGAGCTGAGAGAATCCCTTATCTCCTCCTTTATCCTATCCGCAACGTCTTCCAGGCGGTCGACCTCCACGGCAAGCCTCTCCATCTCTCCGTAGTTCCCATCGTACCACGCCTGGAGCGCCTTTTCAAGGGTCTCCACAGTCTCGAGAACGACGTCCGCGTGCTTTATCAGGGGTTTAAACGGACTCTTCGCAAACAGCTTCGTCCACACCTGCATGCCATCACCCCACGGAGGTCAGAACCTTGAATACAATCGCGCTGATCAGAGCCGCGACCGGGACCGTGACGAACCACGAGATTACTATATCCCTGACGATGTCCGTGTTTATTGCCTTTACTCCCCTCGCGAGCCCGATCCCAATAACCGCCCCAACGACGGTGTGAGTTGTGGATATCGGCAGTCCCATCCAGCTCGCGGCGAGAACAACGGTTGCGGCGGAGAAGTCTATCGTGAAGCCCCGCGTGTTCGTCAGTTCCGTTATCTTCCTTCCAACGGTCTCCATGACGCGGTAGCCGTAGGTGGCAACGCCAGCCGCTATCCCAAGACCCCCGAGGGCCAGTATCCACTTAGGCACTGGAACCTTCATCCCCGAGAGCCCCATCGTTGCAACAGCGTAGACCGCCGCAACCGGCCCTATCGCGTTGGCAACGTCGTTGGCGCCGTGTGCGAGTGCGACGTAGCCGGACGTTATGACCTGAACCCTCCTAAAGATGCTCTCCACGCCGATGAAGGGATCGCCGCTCGGGAAGCGGAGCCTAAAGAGGAAATGACCGAGAAAGAACACCAGGGCGCCCGCAGGAAGACCATAACATAACACGCCGGTTCTGAGGCTTGAGCCGTGAAGGACTTTGATGTAGAACATCGTTCCAATGACGACGAACGCCATGCCCGTCCAGAAGGGAGACCACACCCCCGCGCTCTTAACGGGGTTCTTGCTCCCGAATATGCTCCTTGTAAGGGCCTTGAAAACAATGTACGCCATTACCGCCCCAATTACCGGGGAGAGTATCCAGCTCAGGACAACCTGCGCCATCCTGCCCCAGTTGACCGCTGAGAGGCCCGCATAGACTATCCCGTAGCCCGCTATGCCACCTATTATCGAGTGAGTCGTCGAGACGGGAAGGCCGAACTTCGTGGCTATCAGCAACCAGAGTGTAGCGGCGAGGAGCGCGGCTATGGAGCCGTATACCAGAACGCTCGGCTCGGCAATCCTATCGGGATATATGATGCCCTTACGTATCGTCTCAGTGACGCTCTTTCCGAAGAAGTAGGCACCCGCGAACTCAAGGGCACCCGCTATCAGAACAGCCTGTCTGGCCGTTATCGCCCCCGCACCTACCGCCGTACTCATTGAATTGGCGGCATCGTTGGCACCTATTGCCCACGCCATAGCGAAACCCATGACCACAGTGACTATCAACCATGGATCCACCGATACCACCGCGGAGAGGGTACCGCGGGCCGTATAAATACTTTGTCGCAGTAGAATATAGTTTACTCCCGAGACCTATATAGAGGCCCATAGAATAAATAGAAAGGTTGGTGTCAGGAAACCCTAACGACCTTAATGCCTATCTCCCCACCCGACTTCATGTCCAGTATAACGTAGTGGTAGAAGCCGCCCTCATCCGGTGGGGCGTAGAGGGGAGCACCGCCGCCGCCGGTTATGATAAAGTGAACGCCGTCGTATGTTCCATTCCAGTACAGGTGTATGTGGCTGAATATTCCGAAGGCGCGGTAAGTTCTCATCAGCGCAAGGAGCTTCTTCGCACTCTCCTCGTCCATGGCATGGTCGTCCCCGCCGGGGCGCGGGTCATATGGCGGGGCGTGCATAACCACAACGGGCACCTCACCCCTGGCCTTGGCGATCTCCATCTGCTTCTTTATCCATTCGAGCTGCGCCTGGCTGAGGGTGTAGTCGTTTATAACATCGTTGTCGAATATGTACCTGTAGCCCCCGAGGCTGAAAGCGTACTCCGTCGGTCCGAATACGTAGTGGTATACGTTCACACCCTCTCCCCTGTACTCGTGGTTTCCTGGGGCAACGAATATCGGTTTATTCCACTTCCAGACTTTCATGAGGTTGTCCCACTGCCATATCGTGCCCGAGTAAACGAGGTCGCCCCCGTCTATTACGAACGCGCCGGGCTCCTTGTTGATGCTGGACATTATTTTCAGGAAGACTTCAGGAACCTGTTCCCCGCTTGGGGGCCTGTGGTCACCAAAAGCCAGTATCGAATAGTCCTGGACAGCCTTGGGAGTCAGCGCAAACGAACCGGACGTTCTTACCGTGACGGTCGTCCCCTCGACCGCCGCATCACTTGGCAGGTTTAGAAACTTGGGATTGACGTTCTCGATGACGTAGGTCAGCTTAACCCCCTTGGGGTTCTTCACCTCAACACTGACGTTAAAGCCGAGCGCCCTTATGTAGACCGTCGTCCCATTGACGAGCTTTATGAACCCACCGCTCACGGTGACATTTTCCCCGTCTATAATGCGCCAGTAGTACTGGAAAGGCTCCCTGAAGTAAAGCTGATACAGTTTCACGAGCTCCCCTTTGTCGGGGACACCGTTCATGTTGACGTCACCGATTTCCTTCACAACCATGCCTTCAAAGTTGTTCGTTCTAACGACGAGGCCCCTATCGAGCGTGATGTTCCCATCCGCCACGCCCTTGAGGAAGTTCAGTGCCGCGCCTACTCCGGCCCTGCTCGTTCCCGTCACTATCAAAGTTCCACCCTTCTCCGAGTTAAAAGCCGCTATCACCCCTTCCCACGGGCCAAGGAAGTGAACCCCATACCGGTATGCAACATAACCGAAGTAATCGAGCTTCGTTATATGAACCGGCTTCCCGCTGAGCTTTGGACGGGCCTCTGAGGGCGACAGAACCGCGATTCCGACCCCATCGTACTCTGAGGAGGGCTTTATAACCGCATCCGGGAAGTAGGCTTTCACCATGTCCTCATAGCCGGGACTTACGTAGAACGTCTTCCCGAAGATCTCGTTCCAGTGCTCGATAACCTGGCCGGACAGGTACTCGTCAAAGTCAATGACACGGGGGGATGTTGTGGAGCTTTCAGACGTTGAAGATTCCGACGTTGAGTACGTTGAAGTCGGCGAAGCCGTGGAGGAAGCCGCTGAACCACCACCGCTTATACATCCGCTGGCCAGCACAGATAAGCCAACCAACAGGACAAGAATCAACCCAAGGCTCTTTTTCATAACGTTCACCGAAGGGAGTATGAGTGGAGTTTAAAGAACTTACTCCCTAAATTACATTTAAATAGCAGACCGGTCAACTCAATATGGTGATGTCATGATAGCCAAACACTACACGGAAGTTCCGGAGAAGGATACCGGTTTTGAAGGGGTCACCGTTAGGTGGCTAATCTCCCCGAAGCTCGGCGCCAAGAACTTCGCCATGCGCTACTTCGTCCTCAGGAAGGGAGCAGAGATACCGATACACCACCACGACTGGGAACACGAGATATTCATCCTGAAGGGCGAGGGGATAATCACGAACGGGGAGGAGGACGTCCACGTAAAGCCGGGGACTTTCCTCTACGTTCCGCCCAACGAGCCCCATGGTTACAGGGCCCTGACGGAGACCTTAGAGTTCCTGTGCATAATCCCCGCCAAAAAGGAGGCCATCCCCGAGGACGAATGGGCTTAGTGGCGTTTGTAGTAGTAGATTTTTATTTTCTTTCTCCTCAACGCCAGGAGATCCGCTTTTTTCGACTTGGGCCTTATCAAAACGCCCTCCAGCAGGAAGACCGCCAGGTCATAGGCCATCATCGCTATAACCAACAGGAACAGGAAGAGCACGATCAGGGGAATGTACGGCCATATGGCCCCAACCTTGGGGATGACAAGAACAACCTTCCCCACAATCTGATCCGGATAAACCTCCCATGGGTCCCGGTACTTTCTGTTGTCTCCCTTCGTGAGGAAGTAGTACCCCCCATCCGGGGTGTGCTTTATTGCGATTATCCTGTGGGTTATCATGTAAGTGGCGTTACCGATCGTTATGCGGTACATCACCACGTCCCCGACATGGAGCTGAGATGGGTCAACGGGTTTCGTTATTACGAGGTCGTTGGGGTTTATGTTGGGCTTCATTGAATCCGTCAGAATGACCACGTACTGGAAGCCGAAGACGAAGTGAAGGATGATAATCAGGGCTACGAATATAAGAAGTAGGTATGAGATCAGTGAGAGCACTTTTCCCGCAATCCCCATGAGCACCACCCGATTGGATGAAATGAATCCAGTCCAAGCACTGATTATTCCGGTGAATTAACCATAATTCAGGTTTTCAAAATATAAACCCGTCGGTATCCTAAAAGATTGACGGTTACCTCAGGCACCCGACATACGAACTAACAACCAAATTCAACATCAAATTCCAGGAAGAGCCAGGCAGAAAAGTAAAGGGAAAGACTGCCGTTCAGGGCAAGTTTACGGGTTCACGGGTACTCCTGTCCCGGCCCAACTACCACGACAGCTATCCTGTCAAGGTCCGAGATCGGAATGTCGCTGCCGAATGATATCGGCACGGGAGTTCCGGCGGCAATGTCATTGCTTACCGGGTACTCGACCTGAACATCCGCAGCAGCAGTTGAGCTCGGAGTCGTTCCATAGTAGTATATCTTCACGATTATGGTTGATCCCGCGGGGATGTCCTTGTCGAACTCGACGCTCACACCGCTAACCCAGTCCGGGTTCGTTGCGAGGGTCCAGTTGATGTACGCGTTGTCAGCGGGCGAAACAACGTAGTCCGGACCTCCCGCTCCAATCTCCTGAACGTTCAGGGTTATAGTCGGGACGGCCAACGCCGCTCCAATTAACGCCAATGCAAGGGCAAGTGCCAGGGGTATGACCTTCTTCTTAGTTGACCTCCTCATGACCGTTCACCTCCACTAAATTGTTCTTGATATCTTGTAGAAAATTCAAATATAAAAATTTTCCTCCACAGATTTACGACAATCAGCCGCAAACGTGAGGGGTTCACAATTCGAATATCTCGGTTAAGCGTTCAAACGTTAACATCGGCTAATGTAAGAGAACTTTCCCCAAGGAATGTCCCTTTAAGGTACGTTGAGCCCGCCCAGATGATACGAACCGCTCCCAACTCGCCGGCGTTGCCACCATCGAGGATCACCTGCTTGTAGTTGAACGCCCTGCCCTCGATCCCGCCCTTCCTGCCCGGGCCGTGGACGAGAACCTCGACCGTTCTGCCAACGTAGGCGCGGTTTATCTCGTAGGCTATCTGAAGCCTCAAGCGGTGCAAAAGCCTCGAGCGCTCCTTCACGAGCCAGCCCGGTAGCTGCTTCCAGCGGGCGGCTATCGTCCCCGGCCTCGGTGAATAGCGGGAGACGTTTATCTTGTCCGGCCTAATCCGCTTTACAAGCTCGACCGTGTTTTGAAAGGCCTCGTCGCTCTCACCCGGAAAGCCAACGATTAAGTCCGTGTTGAGGTTCAAATCGGGTATTTTCTTCCGAAAAGCACGGACTATCCCCTCGAACTCCTCGACGGTGTACGTTCTCCCCATCCTCCTGAGGATTTCATCGTCCCCACTCTGGACGGGCAAATGAAGGAACTTGTAGACCTTTTTGTCCCGATAGACCTCCACAAGCTCATCGAGGAACTTAAGGACGTGGTTGGGGTTCATCATGCCGACCCTGACCCGGAACTCCCCTTCAATCGCCGTTATCTCGTCGAGCAGCTCGGCCAAGTTCGTGCCGATATCGAAGCCGTAGCAGCCCGTATCCTCGCTCGACAGCCGGATTTCCTTATAGCCCCTTGCTATGGCTTCCTTCACCCACTTAACGATAAGTTCGGGTTTGTAGCTCTTGAGAACACCGCGGGCAAAGCGCGTCGCGCAGTAGGTGCAGGCGTTCAAACAGCCCTCGCTTATCGGGACTACGAATGCAACGCCGGACCTCCAGAGCCTCGGAAGCTCGAGCTTGTCAGGATTCCGTTCGCGCCAGCCCTCAACGCTGACAAGCTTTCCACCGCGCTCCGCCGTTTCAATCGCCTCAGCGATTCTGTCGATGCTCTTAACACCGAGTACCCCTGAAACTCTGGAGTCAATAGCATCTGGGTTAACATGGGGAAGGCAACCAGTGACTATAACCCTCTTTCCAGAATCGAGGAGCTCCTTTATGCGCGTGTGCATGTGCTTTTCCGTCGGATCCTTGACGGCACAGGTGTTGACAACGACGTATTCCGCTTCCTCAGGAGTTTCAGCGAGCTCATAGCCGGCACTAACCAGGATCGCCTCCATCATCTCCGCATCTGCCCTGTTCCTCGTGCATCCATAAGTCTCGACGTGAACCCTCACCATCGATGCCCGCTGAGTTGGGGAGTTTAAAAATGGTGCGGTTCAAAAATGGGGATTAAGCGACCCCCATCATGCTCAGGAGTATGAAAAGAGCCAAGAAGAGAAATATTGCCACGAACGTTAGTGTTTTCCTTGTCCAGTTGCGGGGCCTCTTGAAGTGCCGCATAACCAGGAATGAAAGGGAGCAGACGATCAGAACAGGGACGAGCGCGGAGAGAGCAATGAATGCAACGTCTGGAAGATACGTATCAATCCCGATCGTGTCGAAGAGGGCCACCGTCCAGTATAGCATGACGGGCGACAGGAGAACCAGAACTCCGACCGTAATCCCAATTGCTATGGAGTCCCCATCCATGCAATCACTAAGAAAATCTTGAGTCAATACCTTAAAAACGTCTCACAAACAGGGTAAGAATAAGAGGGAAAGGAAATCAGATGACTTCCGCGAAAGCGAACTTCCTCTTGACGGAGTTTATCACGATCTCAACCTCGTCGCCGACCTGGGTGTTCGGGACGAAGATAACGAAGCCCTTTATCTTGGCGATGCCGTCACCGCCCTTACCAAGGCTCTCGATCCTAACTCTATACCTTTCTCCAACCTTAACTGGGGCTTCGTAGCCACCACCAAATCCATCTCCATACATATCCAACACCAACTTTCCAACTTTCAGGGCTCTTCGGGATGTCAGAAGAGTCCCAAGGGGGGTATGGGGGAGAGTATATAAAGCTTTGCATCCTCTGATTTTGAAGCAGGTTTAATAAATCCAGAGGGATAAAATTTAAAACATGAAAGGATAACCAACGAGAGGGGATACCATGAAGCTCAAAGCCATTCCAATTATAATACTCATTGTCATTTCACTTGGGTGTATAGACAAAGAGGTGAACACCCAAAAGCCCGCAGTGGAGTTCAAACCAGTTGTTGACCAGGCGAACTTCAATAAGTCGGTGGACGGTGTCGAATACTTCATCCTCGAGATCCACAGGGAGTACCTCCTGCCCTGGAAGAACGAGAGCGTCACGGTATCCGAGAAGATTCCCATTATCTTCGTGAAGATGAAGAACGGTTCGTGGCTCATCGGAGCTCAGGAACTCGAGGATAACGTCTTCCTGCTCCAGCCCGGAACCGACGAATACGGGAGGGTGTATTCCTGTCACTGTATCGACGGCAAAATAACGGACTTTAAGGTCTCCGTAAACCTCTACGCCTTTCACAACATGACCTCATTCCAGGTAAACTACGAAGTGAAAAAGCTCGGACCCAAAGAATATACGTTCTCAACGATCGGATACTCAATTAATCACGTTAGAATCTTCGGGAAAACCTACACGATGAGGCTCGGCGAGGTCAAAGGGACGTGGAGCTCCAACGAAGTTACCATTGAGCCGCTGGGAAACTACACATACAGGGTTCAGATTCACGGGGAGGACGAGAACGGGGTCAGGGTAACCCTTTCAATAATACCCATACTGCTGACGGCTGGAAAGGAAAACGTGACGCTGGCCACTATCCCGCTCGACGTGGGAGTCGTGAAGAAGTAGGCGCCTAAAGTGTTATCAACTCCACCCTTTCCTTCTTTGCCGGTTCAAAAAGTCCTCGTCGAGCGTAGCCAAGGCAAAGCCATGCTCGATGCAGGTCGCGAGAATTAGTGCATCGTTCGGGAGCATGGCGTACTTTTCGATTAGCTCCATTGCTTTGAAGACCGTTCTCTGAGAGGATTCGATAAATCCAAAACCCTTCAGCGCCTCGAAAACGGCTCTAATCTCCGGAGGCAGTTTGTCCCTTCGCCCTTTGACGGTTCGGGAGCGAGCTTTGAAAAATGACCGATAAGCAGGTATGTAACTTCGCTGAAAACGGTCCCCGTTATGTAAAGGGCAACCTCTTCGTTCTCAAAGGACTCAAAGAGCTTAACCACCCGTTCGTTGCCTTTGAAGTATTCCACAAGGAGAGAGCTGTCAATCAACAAATCCCTCATAAATCTCCCTCTTGAGTTCTTTCCAGCTCTTGTCGGTTTTCATGATTCCTTTGAGCTTTTTCATGTTCTCAAACAGTTCATCTTTGTGGGAAAGATACCAAGCCATGGCCTCGACGTCCTTCTTAAACGTCTCGGCGTACTTTTTGGGAACCTTCACATGAATAACAACATCCACGATTTCTTCGGCCATGTTGACCCCGATGAGTTCTATCTTCGACTCCCTATAAAAAATTTGAGAAGAGCTCAGAGCTTCGCTACATGGACAGAACAGGAAATACACGGGTCGTAAGCCCTTACCACCATCTCGGTGAGGAACTTAATCCTCTCTGGGTCGTCGTTGTAGTGCTTCTCGGCCATCATCCTGACGTGCTCCTCCATCATGGCGAGGTTGAAAGCAGTGGGCGTTATGATGTCCGCGTAGGCGACCTTTCCGTCCTTCACTTCGAGCGCGTACACTAAAACGCCGCGCGGTGCCTCCGTTGTTGAAACGCCGGAGCCGTCTTTCACAGTTAC
>Ga0256843_1003889_pt1 | contig 10173 bp, 10 predicted proteins | sample AlvinellametaG_FD_191572 | JGI IMG/M metagenome (GOLD analysis project Ga0256843, IMG submission 191572) | Pompeii worm associated microbial communities from hydrothermal vent at the East Pacific Rise, Pacific Ocean - Alvinella | ecosystem: Host-associated > Annelida > Integument > Unclassified ... | reverse complement strand
TAAACACCAGATTTGACGACGTTATAAGAATGTGCGCCGAAGTAAAAAGAAAGCACGAAAGCGGCACGTGGATATCGCAGGATTTTATTGACGCATATACGGCACTCAACAGACTTGGGTATGCTCTAAGCGTTGAAGCGTATTATGAAGGTGAACTCGTTGGCGGGTTTTACGGGGTTGCCATTAACAAATATTTCAGCGGCGAGAGTATGTTTCATATAAAACCCGATGCCAGCAAACTCGCTCTTATCTATTTTTGCGACGTTTTAAAAGACAACGGAGTGGAATTTATTGACTGTCAGGTCCCAAGCGAACATCTCGGAAGAATGGGCGGCAGGGTTTATAAAAAAGAGGAATTTATACCTATGATTCAGAAAGCCGCAAACAAACTTGAAATACTTGAGGAGCATGCATGAAAACGTTAAAAGAGTGGAGCGTACTTGTAGAGCTCGTTAAAACTAAAACCGGAGCTTTGCTTTATAAACTCAATCTTGACGAAAATCATTTTTTTCTTGAGCAGAATCCTTTGAAAGATTCAAAATACGGAGTCGCATACAGGGAACTGAAACTCAAATATCCAGAATTTTATATGTTTTGGGAAATAAAAGACGATAATTACACCGGCAGGGTTTTGACCGCAAGAATAAGCGACAAAAAAGATTTGGATGAGTTTTTGGAATCTTTAATAAGTGATAATTTTAAAAACTACGAAGATTTTAACTGAAAACTTTAACTACTTTTCCTATAATTTCTATCTCATCCGCTTTTGCGCTTTGAGGCGGGTAGAGTCTGTTATCGGATATGATTTCTATTTCTCCCGATGTTTTTAGATTGAGTCTTTTTACAAAAACGCCGCTTGGGGTGTTGATAACGAAAATACCTCCGTTTTGGATGTTTTTGTCGTTTCTGTCAATGAATATGATGCTTCCTTCTTTGATGGTGGGCTCCATTGAATCTCCGATAACGTGGATGGCGTCGAGATTTTTATCAATAAGTCTTTTGTCTATATAGACGGTTTCGTAGTTTTCATCAAAATTTATTGCGCCTCCCCCGGCGCTTGCGTTAATGTCTTTAAAATATCTGATAATTGAAAATTTGGAGGTGTTTTGCGATATGTCTTCGATTTCCTGGTCAAACAAAAGCCAGTTTATGGATATTTTTCTTTTGGCGCAAAAATAGGCTATTTCTTCATACGGTATTTTGTTTCTTTTTTTTAGCATTGCGAGGTTTTCCGGGGTAATGCCGAGAGCTTTTGCCACGTCTTTGTTTAATACTTTTCTGTCTCCTATTTCCATTGATAAAATGTCTTTTATTTTTTCCACTATTTTTTCAAAATTCATCCGCATTCCTTAACAATTTGTTAATTTTTCTTTTGTTATTGTATCAGTTTGTTAATATTTTTTCAAACAATAAAAGGAGAAAAGATGAAAATTCATCTTGATTTGGACTCTTTTTTCGTTTCCGCCCACAGAATTTATGACGAAAATCTTTTAAATAGACCGGTTGTCGTAGTCAAAAGAAACGACAGGGAAATTTTTGAAAACCATAAAGCCGAAGTGCTGAATCTGAACGAAGGGGCTTTTACGGGGGATTTAATTGTTTCAAAAAAAGAATACGACAAAAGTTATTTTTTGGAAAACGGAAAAGTCAGGGGAATAGTAGTGACTGCAAGTTATGAAGCGAGGGAGCTTGGTATAAAAACGGGGACTACTTTAAAAGAAGCTCTTCTGATTTATCCTGATTTAATAGTGCTTTTGCCTGATTACAGGCTTTATCATACACTTTCTTACAAACTTAAACTGTTTTTAAAAAAGAGAATACCGAAAATAGAACAGTACAGCATAGACGAGTTTTTCGGGGATCTTGAAGGGTGGGTGAGAGATGATGAAGTATATAATTTCTGTGTGAATCTTAAAAAAGAAATTTATGAGAAATTCAGACTGCCGGTTTCCATCGGAATAGCCAAATCCAAATGGATAGCGAAACTTGCCACTTCCTTTGCAAAACCAAACGGTGTGTTTTTGGTCAGGGATATTAATGAATTTATAAAAGACATAGAAATAGAAAAATTTCCGGGAATTGGTAAAAGAATTGAAAAAAAACTTAAACAAAAAGGTATTTATACGCTCGGAGATGTTGTAAAAAACAGGGAATATCTTTTTTCATGGGGTAAGCCCGGAATCCTGCTTTATAACAGGGTTACGGGGATAGACGAGGAGGTTGAAGAGAGACATCTTAGAAAAAGCATCGGTATTTCAAGAAGATTCGACCCCGTTTACTGCAGGGATGAAATTTTAAGAAGAATAAGCATACTTTGCAGATATCTCTCTTTTCTAGTAATGAAAAAGAAAGTAAATCCTACTTTTTATTACCTTAAAATAAGATATAAAAACGGAAAAAAATCAAAAGCCCACACAAGAGTGGAGAGACTGTTTAACGAACTGTTGTTGAAGGAGATAATGACTCTTTTGTTTTACAGGGCCGACAGCGAGGATGATGCGGTAATTTCTATAGGGCTGAGTGTCGGAGTGTTTAGAAAAACGACGAACCTGTTTGATTATAAAAAGGATTTTAAGCTGCAGAAACTAAACGAAGCAATTTACAAAATACGCTCAAAATACGGAGTGTCCGCCCTTTTAGGAGCCGATGAGATAAGTTATCACAAGAGATAGGGAAAAAACGCCGAGTATTGCCGCAAAAAATTTGGTAAGAAGCAGGGCAATTTCTTTTTTACCGAAAATCCATACGATTGAAAGTTTTACAAGAGAATTTGAAACTGCGGCTATGGATATTCCTACGGCCGCCGAATTCATGGATATTTTCGTTTTTGCGAGGGATGAGAGAGAAAGGGTGATGGCATCCACGTCCGTGAGTCCTGAGATGGCTGAAACGAAATAAATTCCGGCGTTTCCGTATTTTGTGCCTACAATTTCAACGGCTGCGTAAATAAGCGCAAAAAGTGCGGCGAATTTTATTGCTTCATCGAGTTCGAGAGGGTTTTTTGATTCGATTTTTATTTCATAAGAGGCTGTTTCTTTTTTGTAAAATCTGTATGAGATAAAAATTCCCAAAATCGTCGTAATTATATAAGCCGGAGCGATAAAAAGGGCGAGGTTTTTGTTGATCAGGGCGCTTTCGACCAGAATTCTCGCAAACATTATGGTATTTGCAATAGCTATCGCAGCGGCGTAAATGTACGGTGATTTTCGTATTTTTGAATACATTTTGCTAAGCGAATAAGTAACGGCGGTTGAGCTTACGAAACCTCCCGCCGCACCGGTTAATAAGACTCCGTATTTTTCTCCCAAAAGTTTTATTCCTAAATATCCGAAAAACGAAAGGGATGAAATGATGATTGCCATCAGCCAGGTTTTGTATGGATTTATATAGTAAATCATTTTGTCCGGAAGATATGGCAAAATCAAAAATGTCATACCAAAAAGAAGTATCGCTGCGTTAATATCCGTTAAGGAGAGTTTGAATTCTATTGTTTTAAGTTTTGATTTTATGTTTAAAAGCAATACGATAAAAAACGTTAATGTAAGGGCAAACTGGATTTGATTTTTGTATACAAGAATTCCCAGTATAAAAGTGAGAATCGCGGCAAAGTGAGTTGTAGTGCCCTGTTTGTGATAGTGGAAAACTTTTAAAAAATATGCGGTTGAAACTATAAGAATAATTCCGAAAAACGCCAGATAAATAAAATTGCCGTAGTAATTATCCGTAATATATGCGCTTAAAAACCCAAAAAGAGATATAAAAGAAAAAGTCCTGCTTCCCGCAAATCCTTTTTCGTTTTCGCTTTTAAAAGAGATGTTTCTCTCGAGTCCTATTAAAAAACCAAGAGCGAGCGAGATTAAAATCAGTTTTATGTCCTGCACGGGAAGCCTTTTGTTTTATTTAACCGCACTTGTCTTTTTTAGGCCGTTAAATAATTATATTTTATGTTAAAATTATACAAAAAAAGGATTCTTTTTGAGAAAAGCCGTAGCCGTAACAGGACCGAGCAATTCGGGTAAAACGACACTGATTGTGAAAATAGCCGAAAAATTGATAGGAACGTACAAAATAGCTATCGTTAAAAACGATCCAAAAGACAAAGCGAAATTTGACGTTGAAGGAAAGGACAGTTATAAATTTTTTAATACGGGTGCAGAAGTTGTGGTGACGTCGCCTACGCGTACGACATATTTTTCTCACAGAAGAAAAACCCTTGAAGAAATCGTAGATATGATCAATGATTTTGATATTTTACTTGTTGAAGGGCTTAAATATCTGCCTCTTCCGAGAATCGGGGTTTTCAGGGGAGATGTGGATGAGAGCTATTTTGAATATATAAAAGCCGTGGCGATTGACGATACGGTTGACAGAAGTAAAATACCGTCTCATATAGAAATTCTGGATTTGAATAACGTGGATGAAATAATAAGCTGGATACTTAAAAACGCAAAGGAGATTTGATGACTGAAATTGTAAAAGCCATAGAAAATATCGCGGTTGAAATTTATGAAGCGATAAAAACAAAAGATACGGGAAAAGTGGATTCTCAAAACGCAAGCGGTGACGTTCAGGTAAAACTTGACGTTATAAGCGATGAAATCGTTGAGAAAAATCTTCTTAAAGTATCTTCGGTAAAAGAGATAATAAGCGAAGAAAAAGAAGAACCTGTAACAAAAGAAGAGGGTAAATATTTTGTAGCTTACGATCCGCTTGACGGGAGCAGTCTTATTGACGTTGATTTGAGCGTGGGAAGTATTTTCGGTATTTACGAAAACGGATATAAAGGCGAAAATATAAAAGCCGCCGTTTACGTCGTATACGGTCCGAGAGTCGAAATGGTCGTCGCAAGAGACGTAGTGGAACTTTTCAGACTTAACGAACATACTAACGAATTTGAATTTGTAAAAGAACTTAAATTAAAAGAAAAAGGAAAAATTCTAGGACCTGGAGGCACTCAGAAAAACTGGTATCCGTTTCATAAAGAGATGATAGATTCGTTTTTTGCCGAAGGCTACAGACTAAGATACAGCGGCGGAATGGTGCCTGATTTACATCAGATTTTATTGAAAGAAGGAGGCCTTTTCGCATATCCGGGTACTACGGACAAACCGAAAGGTAAACTCAGAAAACTTTTTGAGGTTTTCCCGTTTGCATACGTATATAAAAAAGCCGGAGGCGAAGCCGTTGACGGATTTGTGGATTTATTAAGCCTTGACTGTGAACATTATCACGATACAACCCCTTGTTTTTTCGGAAGTAAAGAAGAAATCATAAAAGTACTTAGAACATATAAGGAGAATAAATGAGCGATAAGTGCAAAACATATTATTTAACGACGCCGATTTACTACGTAAACGATGTGCCTCATATCGGGCACGCTTATACGACTATTATTGCCGATACGATTGCAAGATATTCTAGACTCAAAGGAATTGACACATTTTTCTTAACAGGTACCGATGAACACGGTCAAAAAATCGAAGAAGCGGCAAAAAAAAGAGGAAAATCTCCAAAAGAGTATGCCGATGAAATTAGCGCAAAATTCAAAGAACTTTGGGATGAATTTGAAATCAGCTATGATAAATTCATAAGAACGACCGATCCGGACCATATTAAAGGCGTTCAAAAAGCGTTTCTTGAAATGTATAAAAAAGGCGATATTTACAAAGATTATTATGAAGGGCATTACTGTGTAAGCTGTGAGAGTTTTGTAGCTCCAAGCCAGCTTGTAAACGACGAGCTGTGTCCAGACTGCGGCAAACCGACAAGGATAATTAAGGAAGAGAGCTACTTTTTCAGACTGTCAAAATACCAGGATCAGATTCTTGACTGGCTTAAAAACAAAAAGCCTATTTTACCGGAAGCAAAAGCCAACGAAGTTATCAGATTCGTGGAAGAAGGTCTAAAAGATTTATCGATTACCAGAACTTCATTTGAATGGGGAGTAAAACTTCCTCCTGAAATCAATGATCCAAAACACGTGGTTTACGTGTGGCTTGACGCACTCTTTAACTACTTAACAGCCCTTGGATACGGAAGCGAAGATGAAAGCCTGGTAAAAAAATACTGGCCTGCAAAACTTCATATCGTAGGAAAAGATATTTTAAAATTCCATGCGGTTTACTGGCCTGCGTTTTTGATGAGTATAGGTTATGAGCTTCCTAAGAAAATCGCGGCTCACGGATGGTGGACAAGAGACGGTGAGAAGATGAGTAAATCCAAAGGTAACGTAATCAATCCTAAAGAAGTTGCCGATGCTTACGGGATTGAAAACTTCAGATATTTTATGCTAAGAGAAGTGCCGTTTGGAGCGGATGGGGACTTCAGCGAAAAAGCGTTAATTGACAGAATAAACAACGACCTTGGAAACGACCTTGGTAACTTGCTAAACAGAATCATAGGTATGGCTTATAAATATTTTGACGGTAAAATTACAAGCAGAGACGTTGAAAAGTATTATTCAGCCGAGCTAAACGAAGCCAGGGAAATTGTTGAGAATCTTGAAAAAACTTATATGTGGAAAATGCAGCTTCACAAATTCCTTGAAGAGCTTTGGAAAGTTTTGGCTATCGGAAACAAAGCTATTGATACTTATAAACCTTGGGAGCTTATGAAAAACGGTGAAGAGGAAAAAGCAGCCGCGCTTCTTGGGCTTATATCAAATCTTTTGGCAATGGTGGCCGTAAATCTTCATGCAGTTATGCCAAAAACGACTCAAAAAATAGCAAATGCGCTCGGATTTGAAATTAATCCGGAAACTTTTAAAGAAATTATGGGAGGAAAACTGCTTGATGATTTCGTTATTCAGAAAATTCCTCCTCTGTTCCCTAAAATTGAAAAACCTTTAATGAAAAAACCGGAAGTAAAAGAAGAACCTCAGAATCTGATTTCTATAGACGAATTTTTCAAATCCGAAATAAAAGTCGGAAAAGTCGTATTCGCCGAAGAAGTAAAAAATTCCAACAAACTTTTAAGACTTGAAGTTGACCTGGGTGAAGAAAAGCCTAGACAGATTATTTCGGGAATAAAACAGGCCTATAAACCTGAAGAACTTATCAATACATACGTATGCGTCGTTACGAACTTAAAACCTGCAAAACTTATGGGATATGTGAGTGAGGGAATGATTTTAACGGCGAAAGACGGGAAAAAACTTGTCTTAATAAGACCTGAAAAAGAAACAAAACCGGGATCTGAAATTAAATGAAAATAGAAACGCTTGTAAATCTGATAGGCGGTGAGCTTATAAACCGCCCTTATATCAGTGAAGTTGTTCATTTTACGGATAATGTCGATGACGTAAACAGGGGAAGCTGTTTTTTTGCATTTAAAACCTCTGATATAGCCCAGGCCGTAAAACAGGGGGCTTATGCGGTAATTACCGAAGAATACGTGGATATTCTCGATAAAGAGATAGCGTGGATAAAAGTCGATGATTTTAAAAGGGCGATTTTTAATATATTTAAATATGAAAATTTAAAACATGATATTTTTTTTGTAGATAAAATCGCTTTAATGCTCATAAAAGCCCTTTCGCATGATAAAAGGGTAATAGCACTGGATGATATTGAAGATTTTTTCAAAGCGATAAATTTACGGGAAAAATTTATTTTTACGAGTGACGAAGGGCTTATTAAAAATTTTGCAAATGTTAAAAATCTTGAAGAGAAAGAGATAGACCTAAAACAGTCGGGACTTTTCAAGTCGATTTATAACAATACGGAAATAAATCTTCCCTTTGTGTATAAACGGCAGTTTTCGAAAGTTATCGGTTTTTTTGAGGAAAACAGCATTAAACATTCGCTTGAATTTGAACTTCCGCGCTTTAAACCCGTTTTTATAGATTATTTAAACAGGCTTGTTGATTACGGTGAGAGTGACAGGGTTGTAATTAGCGGGCTTGAAAACGATGAAATTTTGATTGACGAGCTTAATTTCATTATAGAAAACACGAAACATGCGAAAACGCTTCTTATTGATGAAAAAAGAAAAAATCTTTTAACAAAACCTTTTAATTTCGCCGTAATGATAGAGTGTGATTTTGAGCCCGCTGAAATTAAGGAAAAAGGTCTTTTTGATGATTAAAATTGAAGAGATAAAAGAGCTTTGCAAAGGAAGGTTTTTAAGTTTAAAAGAGGTGTTTTTTAATTATAAAGGCAAAAAAAGACGCTGGGAAGTCTGCAGTTCGATGGACAGCGTAAGTGTGCTGATTTACAATAAAGAAAAAAATGCTTTTGTTTTTGTAAAGCAGTTCAGACTGCCGGTCTATTTAAAAAACGGTGATGGTTTTACTTATGAGCTTTGTGCCGGACTGTGTGATAAAAATCTCTGCAATGTCGATACAATCAGGGAGGAAATTCTGGAAGAAGTCGGATACGAGGTGGAAAATAAAGATATTGAACATATAACTTCAACTTGGGCAAGCGTTGGAACAAATGCCGCAAGACAGGAAGTTTTTTATGTTGAAGTGGATGAAAGTATGAGGGTAAGCGAAGGCGGCGGGCTTGATGATGAAGATATAGAAGTGGTTTTTATACCTGTCGAAAAAATTGAAGAATTTTTGTTTGATGAAAATATCGTTATAACACCTGGGGCAAAAATGGCGGTGCTCTGGTGGCTTAATTATAAAAAGGAGAAGAGATGAAACATATATTCAGAGAATATGATATCAGAGGGATTTTTGAAAAGGATTTGACGGAAGATATAGTAAAAAAAATAGGTTATTTACTTGGAAAAAAAATAGAAGGAGAATATGTTTTTGTAAGTTATGACGCAAGAGTGCATTCTCCGATTCTTCACAACTGGCTAGTAAGCGGACTTAATAAATCCGGCAAAAAGGTATTGAGCGGGGGAATGCTGCCAACGGGTGCGAATTATTTTGCAAATTTCAGACCTTTATGTCTTGACGGGGTTGGAAAGATACAAATCGGAGGCAGTATTCAGATAACCGGTTCTCATAATCCTCCTGAATATAACGGTTTTAAAATCACAATAGATAAAAAGCCGTTTTTTGGAAAAGATATATACGCTTTGGGTAATGAGGTTATAAATTCGGATATAACAATAGAAAATAATGAAAATTTCATTAAATATGATTTAAAAAATGATTATATCGATTATATTTCAAATCAGTTTTCGCATTTGAGAGGACTTGAATTGAATGCTGTTTTTGACTGCGGAAACGGTGTTGCGGGAGTCGTTTTAAGAGATATTCTTGAAAAAATAGGTATAGAAAATTACGAGATTCTTTTTGAAGAGCCTGACGGAACGTTTCCTAATCACCATCCTGATCCTACGGAAGAAGAAAATCTTAAATGGGTAAAAGAAGAGCTGCAAAAAGGCAGGGATTATGCATTTGCTTATGACGGGGATGCCGACAGGATTGCGTTTTTGGATAAAAAATACAATTATAAAGGTGATATTCTCGCATATTTTTTTGCAAAGAACATGAAAAATCCATGTGTTATCAGTGAGGTAAAAGCCTCTCAGGTAATGTATGACGAAATTAATAAATTCGGACGTGCAATAATGTATAAAACTGGTCACAGTAATCTAAAAACCCTTCTTTATGAAAAAAAATGCGATTTGGCTGCGGAAGTAAGCGGTCATATCTTTTTTAATGACAGATATTTCGGAATTGACGATGCGATTTATGTCAGTTTCAGAATAATGGAACTTATTAAAGAAGGATTTGATTTTGCCGGAGAGTTTGAAAAACTGCCGAAAGTTTACAATACTGATGAGCTTAAAATCAATACCACAGAAGAGATGAAATTTATTATTATTGACGAAATAAAAAAACATTTAAAAGAAAACCGGGAAAAACTTGGAATAAAAGATATTATCGATGTTGACGGTGTAAGAGTTTTATTTGAAAAAGGATGGGGACTTATAAGAGCCAGCAATACGACACCGGTACTTGTTACCAGATTTGAAGCTAAAACAAAAGAAGCTCTTGAAGAGATAAAAAACAAACTTCAGGAAATTATCAAAAAATTCGTTTAACTTCTTTTTCTCTCATCTTTATAAACTTTTTAATTATTAATTTAATATTGTTTAGTCATAAGATGTTAATTTTTTGCTTTTTGTCATAAAAATGTCATATTTTTATGAGATAAATATACTTTGCAAATTCCAAATCAATGAAGTTGATTGATTTTTGCTCAATTTTAT
>Ga0256843_1003888_pt1 | contig 10175 bp, 5 predicted proteins | sample AlvinellametaG_FD_191572 | JGI IMG/M metagenome (GOLD analysis project Ga0256843, IMG submission 191572) | Pompeii worm associated microbial communities from hydrothermal vent at the East Pacific Rise, Pacific Ocean - Alvinella | ecosystem: Host-associated > Annelida > Integument > Unclassified ... | reverse complement strand
AATTAGTGTAATTGCTCCCATTAATCCGATAATTACCCCTAGTATTTTGCGTTTAGATATTTTTTCTTTTAACAATATTGCTGAAAAAACCAAAACAAGAATGGGTGTGTTTACCATTATAATGGAAGCATTTATACTTGAGGTGTGGTATAACCCTTCAAAAAACATGAGTTGATTTGCTGCTACACCAAAAACACCTGCTAGAGCAAGTTTAAAATAATCGGTAGTGACTATTTTTTCTGTTTTAAAAAATAATAACCAAAACAATAATGTTGCTCCTAATACTCTAAACAAAATAAATGTAAAAGCAGGCAAATAGCCATCCATTACGTCTTTTGAAAACCCATAGCTTAAAGCGTAAATTAAATTGGTAGAAAAAAGGGCTAAGTGTGCTTTTATATTCTTAGTCATTATAATGATGGCTTACTACTTATATCAAAAAGACCGTTTTATAACAATGTTAAAAACGGTCTTTTTTTATTTTATTTTATCCCTTGTTTACAAACCTAGTAAAACTTCTTCTGGTGGTTTAGAGCCAAAAATCATTTTAGTTGGGTTTTCTAACATTTCTTTTACTTTTACCAAGAATCCAACCGATTCTTTTCCGTCTATAATTCTATGGTCGTACGAAAGTGCCAAATACATAATTGGTCTTATTTCTACTTTACCATTAATAGCAACAGGACGTTCTACAATATTGTGCATACCTAGTATTGCCGATTGTGGAGGGTTTATAATAGGCGTACTCAACATAGAACCAAAAACACCACCATTGGTAATAGTAAAGGTACCACCTTGCATATCTTCAATGGCTATTTTACCATCTCTGGCTTTTATCGCCAAACGTTTTATTTCTTTTTCTATTTCGTGTAATGCCAATTGCTCTGCGTTACGAACCACAGGAACCATTAATCCTTTTGGGGAACTTACGGCAATACCTATATCGGCATAATTGTGCGATATCATGTGATCGCCATCTATCATAGAGTTTACTTGTGGGTATAAATTTAATGCTTCTGTAACTGCTTTGGTAAAGAAAGACATAAACCCTAGACTTGTTCCGAATTTTTCTTTAAACTGCACTTTGTATTTTGCTCTCAAATCCATTATTGGTTTCATATCTACTTCGTTAAAAGTAGTAAGCATTGCTGTTTCGTTTTTAACCGCTACCAATCTCGATGCTATTTTTCTACGTAGCATTTTCATTTTAACGGAAGAAGTTTCTCTAGTACCACCCCAGCCTTGTGTAGCCTCGGTTGGGAATCCTGCAGCCATTGCTGCTACAATATCTTGTTTGGTTAGGCGTCCATCTTTTCCTGTACCTACCACTTTTTCGATTGGAACATTATTTTCGGCTACTATTTTTTTAGCGGCAACCGATGGTGTTCCTTTTGCATAAGAATCTTTTTTTGCAGGAGCTTCCTCCTTTTTTGCAACAGGGTTAGGATTAGGAGTTGTTGCTTTAGGTGCTTCCTCTACTTGATTTTCTGTTTTTTCTTTAGACTCAAAGTCTGCAGGTTTTTCTGCCGATGTATCGATTAAACAAACAACATCTCCAACGGCAACAGTATCTCCCTCTTCGGCTTTTAGTGTAATTACCCCCGATGCTTCGGCTGGTAATTCAAGCGTTGCTTTATCCGAATCTACTTCTGCAATTGCTTGATCTTTTTCTACATAATCACCATCTTCTACCAACCATTCTGCTATTTCTACTTCCGAAATAGATTCTCCTGGGCTTGGTACTTTCATTTCTAATACTGACATATTCTTTTTTTATATTGTGTTTGGAATACAAGTTTTTGTGTACCAAACGTATTATTTTATTTATTTAGCAAATTCCATTAACGCGTCTAATATTGCTTGGTGTCGTAATGCTGCAACTTTAGAAGAACCACTAGCAGGGCTAGCAGAGCGTCTTCTCGATCTAACGTCTAATTGCACGCCTAGTTTTTGCCAAAAGCGGTGGCGACTTTGAATAAAACGCCAAGCTCCCATATTTTCTGGTTCTTCTTGTGCCCAAATATAGTTAGCGTCTTTTCCGTATTTAGCAATAATTTCTTCTATTTGTTTAGCTGGCAAAGGGTATAATTGTTCCATTCTTACAATTGCCATATTATCTCCTTTTCCTAACTTTTCTTTTTCTTCTATTATATCGTAATAAAATTTTCCAGAAACCATTACTACTGTATCTACGTTATCTACTTTTACTGTAGTATCGTCTATTACTTCTTGAAAGCCTCCGTTGGCAAAATCACTAATTTTAGAAACGGCTGCAGGATAACGCAATAATTTTTTTGGTGTAAATACGACTAAAGGTTTTCTAAAATCTCGTTTCATTTGTCTTCTTAACAAGTGAAAGAAATTAGCTGGCGTAGTGCAATTTGCTACTTGCATATTTAAATCGGCACATTGCGTTAAGAAACGTTCCATTCTACCGCTAGAATGTTCAGAACCCATGCCTTCGTATCCGTGTGGCAACAGCATTACTAATCCATTTTGAGTATGCCATTTATCTTCTGCAGCACTAATGTATTGGTCAACCATTATTTGAGCTCCATTAAAGAAATCTCCAAACTGTGCTTCCCAAATAGTTAGTCCATTTGGCGTAGTAAAAGCATAACCATAATCAAACCCTAATACACCGTATTCCGACAACAAAGAGTTATAGACATCAAATTTAGCTTGCCCTTCTTCCAAAAGGTTTAAGGTTACGATATCTTCTTCTGTATCTTCTGTTTTTACAACAGCGTGTCTATGCGAAAAAGTACCTCTTTCTACATCTTCTCCAGAAAGACGGATATTGTGTCCTTCGGTTAATAACGTAGCATAAGCTAACATCTCTCCCATTCCCCAGTCGAGGCGGTCTTCTTCAATCATTCTTACTCTATCTTTAAAGAGTTTTACGATTTTACGGAAGTATTTTTTACCTTCGGGCAAGGTAGCTAGTTTTACACCTAATTCTTTTATTCTTTCGGCATCGACTGCCGTTACTGGTGATTTTTCAAAATCTTTTTTAGTACCGTGTCTAAATCCTTTCCATTCTTCTTCTAAAAAGTCGGTTATTTTTGCTCTTTTTATTTGTTTTGCTTCATCCAATCGGTCTTGAAGCATATCGTCAAATTTCTTTTTAAGAATTTCCCCTTCTTCTTTGGTTACTACACCTTCGCGTACTAATTTTTCTAAATAAATAACTCTTGGACTTGGGTGCTTAGCTATGGTTTTGTATAACTTTGGTTGTGTGAATTTTGGTTCATCTCCTTCGTTGTGTCCATATTTTCTATAACATAGCAAATCTATAAACACATCTCTATTAAATGTTTGGCGATATTCTAAGGCTATTTCCATTGCCAAAACGGTAGCTTCTACATCGTCTCCGTTGACATGAAAAATAGGGCAAAGTGTAGTTTTTGCTACATCGGTACAATAAGTACTAGAACGTGCATCTAAATAATTAGTGGTAAATCCTATTTGATTATTGATTACAATGTGTATTGTTCCTCCTGTTTTATATCCTTTTAGCTGTGCCATTTGAATAACTTCATACACAACACCTTGTCCTGCTATTGCACCATCTCCATGTATTAGTATAGGTATAATTTTAGATTCATCTCCGTTTAAGACATTATCTATTTTTGCTCTTGTAATTCCTTCTACAACAGGGTCAACTGCTTCGAGGTGAGAAGGGTTTGGTGCAAGGGTCATTTTTATTTCTTTTCCTGCATCTGTTTTTACATTACAAGTATAACCCAAGTGATATTTTACATCGCCATCGAACAAAGCATCTTCGTATTCTTTGCCGTCAAACTCACTAAAAATAGCATCATAAGATTTGTTAAAGATATTAGCCAAGACATTTAAACGACCTCTATGAGCCATTCCCATTACAAATTCTTTTACACCAAAGCGAGAACCTTGTTCCATAATGAAGTCTAAGGCTGGAATAAGCGATTCTGCTCCCTCAATCGAAAAACGTTTTTGTCCTACAAATTTTTTGTGCAAAAACTCTTCAAAAACACTTGCTTGGTTTAGCTTGTGCAAAATATGTTTTTTATCTTCTTTAGTAAACTTAATTCTGTTTTTAAGTTCTATTTTATCTCTTATCCAATCTACTCTTTTTGGATGGCGAATATACTGGTATTCTATACCAATAGAGCGACAATAGGTTTCGTCTAAGTGCTCTATTATTTCTTTTAGCGTAACTGCTCCCAAACCAATTTCTTTTCCTGCTTGAAAAACGGTATTTAAGTCCGATGGTTCTAGACCGAAGTTTTCGATATCGAGTGTTGGCTTGTATTTTCTTCGTTCTCTTACCGGATTGGTTTTAGTAAAGAGATGCCCTCTTGTTCTATATCCGTTAATTAAATTGAGTACTTTAAATTCTTTTTGCACATTTTCGGGAATTTCTCCTTCTGTGTCGTAGTTTGTTTTTGCAAAGTTAAATCCTTCGAAAAATGTAGCCCAACTTTTATCTACTGATTTTGGGTCTTGTGAATACTGTGCGTACAATTCTTCGATTGCACTTCCTTCAGCATTACTTAGGTATGAATATTTGTCCATTTGGTTGTTTATGTTCTAATCAACTTATTGAGTTTACAAATGTATAATTTAATTTTCTTACTTTAAAAGGTAATAATAAAAATGTTTTTTATTTTAATGTTAAAAATTGCTTTCTATTCTTATAATAAGGACGATTTGGATTAAAAAACATTAACTTCTCTTTCTAGCTCAATATTGTATTTTTCTTTTATTGATTGTATAATTTTGGTACTTAAATCGTAAATATTTTGTCCTGTAGCACCTCCGTAATTAACCAAAACTAAAGCTTGTTTTTTGTGTACACCATAGTTATTAAAGGTTTTACCTTTCCATCCTGCATTATCGATTAGCCATCCGGCTGCAATTTTAGAATAATTTTGGTCTAAGGGATAGTAAGACAAATTTGGATATTGTTTTTTTAATTTTTCTACCGTTTCGTTTTTGACAATTGGGTTTTTAAAAAAACTCCCGCTATTTCCTATTTCTTTAGGGTCGGGCAATTTAGACTTTCTTATAGCAATTACAGCGTTACTTACGTCTTTTATGGTTGGGCTTTGTATATTTTGCTGTTCTAAATATTGGTTAATAGCACCGTATGAGGTATTTAATTCTGCTTTTTTACTTAATCGATAAGCTACTTTTTCTATAAAGTACTCTCCTTTATATTTTGTTTTAAAAACACTTTCTCTATAACCAAAAGCACAATCTTTTTTATCGAATCGGTGTGTTTCTCCTGTCGGAAAATGAAATGCATCTAACCACTCAAAGGTGTCTTTTATTTCGACACCGTAAGCACCTATATTTTGTATGGGACTAGCTCCTACACTACCTGGTATTAAGCTCAAGTTTTCTAATCCTGCTAGGTTATTTTCGATACAAAATAGAACTAAATCGTGCCAAATTACTCCTCCTCCAGCGATTACAAGACTTTCTGTTTCGTTTATCGGCTTTATCTCTACACCTTTTATTTGGTTATAAAGTACTAATTTGTCTTGATTTTTAGTAAAAAGCATATTGCTTCCACCTCCGAGTACCAATCTATTTTCTTTTTTATTTTTTTCCAATACTTTTTGCAACGTATCTATTGAATCGATAGAGCTAAATAGTTTAGCGGTAACCTCTATACCAAACGTATTATATGGTTTAAGCGATTGATTTTTTTTGATCAAGTTGTTCATAATACTCAAAAATACAGCAAATAAAATAGGTACAGATAAATAAAAAGTGTTTTTATAAAATAATGATTGTTGAGAAAAACGTCTAACCAAAAATATCCGTCGATTTAAAATGATACAGTATTAAACTGCTTACAATACGAGATTGACAATTCCCATCCAAAAAAAATAAATGATTAAACACTGTAACTTTGAGCAAGCACTAATGTATTGTGTGCAAACTAAATTTAATTCTTTTAGACTATACCAAGTTTTTTTAAACTAGCTTAGAGATTTCCAAATTAAAAAGTAGGTGTTCTTTTAAGAACTTTTAACTCCACCCTTCTGTTTATAGCTGCTGCTTTAGGGTCTCTTTTTTGCAAATCACAATCATTTAACATTTGTGTTTTCCCATAACCTTTTGGCACCATTCTCGACTTGTCTATTCCTTTGTCTATTAAATATTCGTAACAAGATTGTGCTCTTTTCTTAGACAATTTCATATTTTGAGAATCACTACCAATACAATCGGTATGAGCACTTAACTCTACTACAATTGTTCTGTTTCTTCGTAAGAATTTATAAATATTATCTAAAATTTCGTAAGAATCTTCTTGAATATCACTTTTCCCAAACTCAAAATAAATATTATCTATGTTAATTTTAGCATCTAAATCGGCTGACGGACTCAGTTCCATTTTACCCATTTTTGCTAAATATTTATCTCGTTTTTCTTCCGACATACTATACACCGAAGGTACTCTAAAGCTATAATCATCGTAGCCTTCTCTTTTTACTTTTATTTTATAATCCTTGGTATTATCAATGCTATGTGTCCATTTGCCATCTTTATCGGTAAGCACTGTAGCTACCAACTTATAACTACCATCTTCTTGTTTTTCATAAAGTTCTATTACTGCATTTTCTACTGGTTTATTCGTTATCGCATCTACAACAACTCCCGACATTGTGGCTACATTCAACTCTATCCCCATCAGCATCTCGTTTATTTTAGATGCTCTATCTACATCTTTACTAAATATTTCTACCGTATGCGTTTCGTATTTATTATGCTTAAATACTACCTTTTGATCCAAATTTCGTTGAATATTTACATTCCAAACCGCAGATTCGTCTGTTACCTGTGTATCTTGAAGTTCCCATTCACCGGCTTCGTTTTTCTTATAGGTTTCGATAGTTACATCTTGCAAGTACTCTCCTGTTATTCTATCCATTACAGTACTTGTTAACTCTACCGATTCAGTATTTTCGACCAATTGCAAATTAATATCTTTATTATTATCCCAATTTTCATCTACTACTATTCGCTGACGAGCAATAAACCCATCTTCGGTTGTTATTAGCAATTCATATTCTCCAGGTGTAACCTTAAAGGCATAACGTCCTTGTTCGTCTGTATAGGTTTCGGCTATTAAATTACCATCCAAATCAAATAATTGAACCAATGCTCCAACCAATATATTTCCATCTTGATCTCTTGCTACTCCAGTTACCAACTGTTTACCCATTTTAAACAAATACAAATCATCGTCGCCTATTCCTCCTGCTCTATTGGAAGTAATATACCCCTTCGTTTTTTTGTTTCTAGAATAGACAAAACAAAAATCATCTGCTGGAGAATTAAAAGGCTCGGGCAATATCTCTGCTTTTTTAGGAAAATGATAATTTACAACCTCTGTTTTAAACAAATCTAAATTACCAAAACCAGGATGACCATCAGAAGCAAAATATAAGATATTAGAATCGGCTATTGTCGGAAAAAACTCATCTCCTTCGGTATTGACATTAGGGCCTAAATTTTTCACACTATCTACTTTACCTTTGTTAAGGTATCCCGAATAAATATCAAAACCTCCATGTCCTCCTTCTATTGCTGTTGCAAAATAAATAATATTAGTATCTGGTAATATGCAGGGATGACCTGTTGGGTATTTTGGTTTTATTCCTTCAAATTTTAATGGTTTTAGGTTTTCTACTCGCAAATTTTCGATATCTAAAAACCCAACCCAAATATGTGGCAATTGCTCCGATTTATACTTATGCCATTTCTTAAAATAATCTGTTCGCGTCAAATAAATTAAATTATTTTTATAATCAATATCAAAAGCTCCTACATGAAAATCTTCGGGCATTGAAATCTTATTTTTACCATCTTTACTCGAATAATAAAACAACGATGCTTTGGGACGCAAGACACTACCATAAGCAAGTTCTTCTTTTTGAGCCAAGGTATCTAATTCTTTTAACTTTAGTTTATCTCCCTTTTGTGGCTCTTCCGATATGTACAATATTCCTTTTTTAAATGGCTTAGCATACAAATCTGCGGCTCCGCTATTAATTTTTGTCAAATCAAACAAAGAGACCTCAACTTCTCGTTCTTTTTTATAATAATCTTTTAAGAATTTAACTTCTTTTTTAAAATCTTTTATAAACTCTTTGTCTAGTTCTGTTTTTCCTGCTTTAGGCAAAAAGGTTAATGCTTCATCAAATGCTTTTATGTTTTTCAAACACTCCGCATAAATTAACGAGTCCGAATATTTTAGTTGTTTAGCATCTGCTATTTGTTCAAAAATTCTTTCTGCATTTTTAAAATCATTTACATAATAGTATGCCAAGCCCAATCGCTTAGCTTCGTCTTGTCGCAACAGTTCACAACTCTCATAATATTTTATCGCTAGCTTATATTCGTAATTATCGAAAAGATAATCTGCCAACTCTACTTGAGACTTTGCTGTTAACGCAAAAAAAGAAAGAATAATGATTACAATATACTTCATCTAGTTTTTTACTTTCTATCGTTTGTATATATTCTGTTTCTTCTTTTCCATGCCGAAGTTTTTGGCGTTGTATCTATACCTATTTGATAACCAAATATTACTTCGTGTGTTCCCGAACTAATGGTACTAATGTCTGACAAAGTGTAATCGTAAGCATATCCTAAAACAAAATGCTTAAATTCTACTCCTGCTTCTAGCACCGCAGCATCTTGTGTTCGATACCCCGCTCCTATCCACAAAACTTCGCCAAACATTAATCGCAAATTCCCTTCAAAAACAATAGGAGCTTGCACCATATAACGTGTAAAAACACTTGGTATTAGGTCTATTTTTTTAGACAAACTCAAAACGGTACTCCCATCAAAATACACCACTCTATTTAGCAAATTATCTACTGTTATAGCCGATAAGTCTTTTTGCGTTTCTATTAGATTAACAGCAGAAAGACCTATTCTAAATTTGTCGCTATAATAGTTTAAGCCAAAACTAGCATCTGGGATGAAATAGTTCAAATTGTTGTTTATAATCGTAAGATCATTAGGGTTTTGTGTTACAATCTTATTCTTATCAAACGAAAATTGCGTAAAAATTGCAGAAACTCCAAAAGATAGATAATTTGTTTTGGTGGTTTGAATCTTATAAGAAAAAGCCAAACTTCCTCCCGTTCTATCATTTACACCTGTAACTTCGTTATAAAACTGCAACCCTAACCCTAGTTTAGCATTTAAAGGTGCATGCACACTAACATCTTGCGTTTCTGGAGCATTATCAACTCCTACCCACTGTTTTCTAGCTGTCAAATATACAGGTATGTAATTTCGTGTGCCTGCTTCTGCTGGATTATACGAAAGTCTATTGTATAAGTATAAACTTTTTAACGGAATTTGTTGCGTATAAATGGTATAGTAAGATGTAAAAGACAACATTACTATAAATAAGTATTTTAAATGATTATTCATATCTATTTTCTTTTATCTTACTACTGTTAACGAGCCCGACTGTTGAGGCTTTTCATCTCCAAATTTCACAATATAATAATACGTTCCCGAAGCAACTGGCTCTCCCATGTAGGTTGCATCCCAAGTTACAAAGCTTTTATTCGACTCAAATATTATACTTCCCCACTTATTGTAAACAACAACTTTAGGGTTAGAATACATTCCTAAATCTAAATTCCAAACATCGTTTACCCCATCGCCATTTGGTGTAATTGTATTAACTAAAGTAACATCGTCGCATGTTTCAAACACAGGAATAAAATCGTAAATAGGCACATAACAGTTAGACACATCATCGTAGTATGTATAAGTAATTGGGGTAATTCCTGCCCCAACCAACGCTGGTTCAAAAACATTGTTGCTAATACCAGGGCCTGAAAACACTCCTCCCGTTGGACTTCCTTCATTCGACAAATCTACAGGGTCAAAAACTCCGCAAATAGTATCTTTCCATTCAAAAGTAACCATAGGGCTAATCACGTTTAGGGTTACAGAAATACAATTATTATATACTTCGCACTGCGTTGGTCCTCCTGCCCTTAAATAATAAGTAGTTGTTTCCATAGGAGCTACAACAATAGAATCTCCAAAACCTATTGTTTGCCCACCACAACTATCTAAACTCCAATACCAAATTTCGTTAGGGGCTAAAACACCTCCTATTTGTTTTATTGTGGTAGAATCATGTC
>Ga0256843_1003887_pt1 | contig 10176 bp, 9 predicted proteins | sample AlvinellametaG_FD_191572 | JGI IMG/M metagenome (GOLD analysis project Ga0256843, IMG submission 191572) | Pompeii worm associated microbial communities from hydrothermal vent at the East Pacific Rise, Pacific Ocean - Alvinella | ecosystem: Host-associated > Annelida > Integument > Unclassified ... | reverse complement strand
CTAGCAAAGGGTAGAATGAAAAATATTTCAAGTCTCTATAGTAGATTATTAATGGCTACTATTCAGGGGGTTATTTTAAGAAGAGAATCATTACCGCTACACTCTCGAATTCAAACCCACCTTTATCTTGATGAGTTTCAAGGCTATACTGGTTTAACTATTGAAGAAATGCTCACAGAAAGTCGAAAGTATGGATTGTCTGTAACACTTGCTCACCAAACATTAGCACATCTTGATAAAAAGTTAAAAGCGATTATTCTAAGTAATACAACTACCAAGTTTGTTGGTAAAAATTCTTATGATGAGCTCAAAACAATGAGTAAAGAAATACAAATAGATATTAAGGAAATGGAAAATCAGAATATAGGTGAATTCTTCTTAAAAGCTGGCTCTAAACAAGCTATTAAAATTATAAACACTGATAAGTTCCTTGGTAATAAGGGTGCTCTAAATGATGAATTGTGGCAAGAGCATGTAGCAGATCAATTGCAACGCTATCAAAGAGCTATAGTGGATGAATCCTTGCCTATAAATGATATAGAATCTCACCTAACTTTAGAAGCTAAAACTGTACAAGATTCAACTCCTCTACTTCCATATGTAGATGAATTTTAAGGGGTATCTGATGTATCTGAAAGATAAACACATAGAAGCAATGAAGTTATTGGCTACCTATAAATTTTTAACCTCTTCACAATTTGTGAATTTAGGTTTATACAAATATAGAGGTGATTTAACTAATAGTCTTAAAAAATTGATAGATCAGCACAAAAGACCATTGATTGATAAGATTTCATTTCCAGTTGACCCTGCTAAGGGTAAGCTGGAAGCTATCTATTACTTAACAAATAAGGGTGTAAAATGTTTGATTGAAGATTTGGATTATCCTATGAACAGGATAAAAGCAACTAAAAGTAAGCCGACAACTACCCAAGACTATTTTCATAGAAAAAGTACTATTAATTTTCATATATCTTTAAAAATATGGCTTAGGAATAATAATGGAAGTGTTAGTTTTTTAAACTATGATTTTGATAAAGCAGGAAATAATCGTAGTAAAGATAAGAATCAACATCTAAAAGCTATAAATAGCCTTCAATTAGATAATGGCGTGTCTTTTATCCCTGATATTATCACTAAGTTTAAAGTAGCTAATAGAGATTATCTGTTTCTTTTTGAACAACATAATGGGAAATCTTCTAAAAGGTTAATAAATCAGTTATATGTACACCTTTTAGCATTATCAGAAGGGATTACATGTAAAAAATATAATGTTGACAAATCAAATCGTGTGGCAGTAGTTTGTGAACTAGAAAGTGTTAAAAATTCAGTTATTCAGAGATTACAAAAAATAGAAATTTTTGAAGCTTTTACTAAATTTTTCATTTTTAAGACTAATACTGAATTAAAGGATGACTTCTTTAATAATTGGACTTTAATTAATGGTAAGAAAGTAAACTTTATTTAAAAGCTAGTCGTATATTGTTCAAATACATTTAGCAGTACCATTTTTTTATGGTACTGCTAAATACCTAGTGTTATAGGAGTGCTTCAACTCTCACTACATCATTTTTTAAGTGGTAAGCTATATTGTACTTATCTAGATAGTTAAACTCATACTCTACTTCTACGCTTAAAAGGTTGAAAGATTCTTCTTCATCAAAATTGGAGCTTAAAATAAAGTCTATCAGGTTATATTATGTTCACGAGATACTTCAGTAGCTATCTCTTCATTACAAGCTTGCCATTTCAAAATATATTTACTTTCATACTCATCATAATTTAAGAGGTCTGGATTTTCAACTTTAGAGCACTATAAATCAACTGTTATATATAGTGTACCTCTAATGCTCATAATTGAGTTAACAACAGAGTTATTATCTATAATAAATTTTAGTTGTTTATATATTATAGTTCTCATGAGTATAACTTTTTTACTGCAGATAATGGTGTTGGAATAAAGTTCGTATCTAGTTCAATTTTTAAACCTAGTGGTCCACGAACTTCTGAAAGTTCTTTAAGTGATTGATAACCAAGTTCAGCATCATGACCAATGTTATAAGTAAAAAGAGTATTTTTATCTTCTTTTGAAAATTCTAAAATATAGAAAGTCCAGTTAGAGCCAGGAATAAAAAGTTTGATGTGACATGTTGGGTCTTTAGTGTTTTCTGTGTCGTAGAGGTTGGGGAGTTTGTTTAGTATTTCTTGAGGGATGAGTTGATGCATATGTAACCTTATTTTTATAAGATTATCATTTAACACAACTGACATATCGGTACAAAAATTTGAGTATATTTACATATGTAGTTTGGTACTCGTTAAAATGGTATTTCATCCTCATCAATATCTATTGTGGTTACTATTTCTTTTTTGACATTAATATCTTGAGAATCTAGAGTGTTTGCTTCTTGATTTATATTAGCTAAATATATTTCACTTGTATTAAACATTTCACTACAAAGTTGATTATTATCAAACCACCTGCATATAAGTATATTATTATCGATTTCTTTAATAGTCATTAATGGACCACCTGATTGTAATCGCACAGTACTTCCTACATTATATTCGGTTGTGTCATTTTCATCATCGCTATACTCATAATCATCTTCATATTCTTCTCTTCCATAACTATTTATTAATGAATCTAGTGCTTCAGCAGGATCATCAATACCTGTTTGTTGTATAGCATGTTCGTACATTTCCTGAGCTTCACTCATTCTTAATATCTCCCTAGATTAATATGTTAAACTAATTATATCAAAAGTCTCATCCATACAGAACCTCTTATATAAATATAAAATATATGATTCAGTATATCAGAACAGAAAATAAGCAAAATCATTGTTACACTTTAAGATATACTACAAATAAATTTTCGTACTATTCGAATAACTGGAGATATATGCCATCTAAACTAATTAATGCTTCTTTCTTTGGTAAGTTCTTTGGAAAATATTCTAAAATAGAATATGATGAATATCAACTCCATCTATTTATCAAGAATAAAATCGATAAGTCTTTTAATTGGAATGAAGTTACTGATTTCGTAAATATTTCTTCTAGTATTTTTAGCTCGACTTTAGAGGTTACTTTTGCTTCTTCTCTTTTAAAAATCAATCTCCTTGGAAAATCTGATTGTAAAAATAATTTGATTACAATTAATAAACTAATTACACCTATAATTGAAAAAAGGATTATGAATAAAAAAAATCTATTTACTAAGTCCACAGTAATAGAATATTTAAGAGACTCCAAAGTAAGTATGTTAGAGAGTGAGCTACTTCCATTAATTACTACATATCGTTATCAAAGTAAACTTTGGAAGGATAATATTTCAAAAGAATCTATAGAGTTTCTTAATGACTGTTCAAAGTATTTTCCTCTTTCTGAAACAGCTGTAAAACAATTACGTGAAAAATATGAGTTTACAACTTTACATTCTCGATTGAATTTTTATGACAATATTGAATCCAATCCTCTTACTCAAGAACAAAGACTTGCAGTCATTCGAGATAATGATAGAAACTTAGTCCTTGCTGCTGCTGGAACTGGAAAAACTTCTGTAATGGTTGCTAAAGCTCTCGACCTTATTGATAGAGGTCTTGCAAAAGCAGAAAATATTTTGATTCTAGCTTACAACCGTGCAGCTGCTAAAGAATTAGAGGAACGATTAAATACTAGAAGAAAAATTACTTCACTTGATGAAAGTAGTAGTCCTCAAATTAAGACATTTCATGCCTTAGGTAGAGATATCCTTACAAAAGCTAAACAATCTGTAAAAATATCTGTATTTAGTGAAGACCCTATTAAGCTTGATATGTGGATATCAAAGTGGTTTATAAATAAAATGCAATCTGATGAAAAATTTATGAAAAATTTTATAGATTTAAGTTATCAACCAATTAACCTTTTTGACTTCAAATCAAAAGAAGAATATGATAATTATATCCGTGACAATGACTATCGAACACTTCAAGGAGAAAGAGTCCGAGGATACCAAGAACTACTAATATCTAATTGGATGTATCTAAACTGTGTAGAATATGAATATGAACCTTCTTATATTTCTAAAAAAAGAATTGAGATAGGATTTGATTATAAACCTGATTTTTATTTAGTTGATTTTCAAATTTATCTTGAACATTTTGGTATTGATAGGAATGGAGGTACACGAGCTGATATAGATAGTATGAAATACAATCAAGAAATTCAACAAAAAAGAGAACTGCATAAAGAATTTGGTACTACTCTTATCGAAACATTCCATTATAATTGGGTAGAAGGAAACTTAGAAAATATTCTACATCAGCATATGCTTGATAATCATGTAACATTGAGACAACGACCAAATGATGAAATTTTCAAACAACTTAATGAAAGTGGTTTTTTTATTGCTGGTATAAAACGATATTTAAAATGTCTTCAAGCAATAAGAGTAGAGCGACTATCTGATGAAGATATCTATTCTCGTTTAGAAGAAAAAAACATTGTTAATTCAAAAAGTTATACCGAACTATTATCAGAGATTCATCACGCATATACAGATGAATTAAACAAACAAAACTCTATTGATTTTGACGATATGATTATTAAGGCGATTGATAGTGTTAATAATGGAAACTTTAAACCAAAGTGGACACATATATTAGTGGATGAGTTTCAAGATATTTCTGCAGCAAGGATGGAGTTTCTTAATAGTTTAATTGATAACGGTCCCTCTCCCCGACTAACTGTTGTAGGGGATGACTGGCAATCAATTTACCGTTTTTCTGGTGGAAAACTTGAACTAACAACTCAATTTGAATCGATGGTTGGTTCATGTTCTACAACAATATTACAAAAAACATTTAGGTATAACAATAGTATTGCACTGACTGCAGGATTATTTGTAATGCAAAATCCTGAGCAATATAAAAAAGAAGTGATTACTCATACTCATGTTGACTCGCCTCAAGTATATTTACTTGATAGCCAAGTAAATAATCAAGAAAATTTAGAACTAAAAACTGTTCAAATAATCCAAAAAATTCTAAAAAATGACCCTAATGCATCAATCGCTGTTCTAGCACGCTATCGATATTTATTAGCAAATACAAAAGAAGAAATTTCTAAAAACATACATCATAATAAGATTAAATACTGGACATTTCATGGTTCAAAAGGATTAGAAGCTGATTACTGTGTATTGATTGGATTCTTTCAAGGAAAGACAGGATTTCCTAATGATAATAAAGAGGAAGCTGTTGTGGAAGCACTACTCCCTTCTCTTGATACATTTGAACATTCAGAGGAGCGGAGACTGTTATATGTAGGTATTACTAGGGCAAAAAAGAAGTCTTATTTAATAGCAGACCCTAAGGCAACTTCAGAATTTATTAATGAATTATTATCCCCTAAATTTAAATTGCATATTGCATCTAAAACTTTTAATAAAGAGTATAGAAAAATTTTTAAATGTCACACATGTACAACAGGTTACTTCAATATGAGAAAAGGGAAATTTGGTGAATTTTATCGTTGTACAACAGGTTCAGTTTGTAAATCTAATCCACGTATATGTACAGAGTGTGGAGCACCTTCGCTGGATGATAGAGAAAAAAGTGTTTGTAATAATCCGAAATGTAAATTTATTATGAAAATATGCAATAAATGTGGAAGACCTATGAAAAAGAGAAAAGGAACATTCGGTGAGTTTTGGGGCTGTTCTGGCTATGGTATAGTCGGAGACCAATGTAAATATACAAGAAAAATGTAATATATATGGTAGAATTTTTCAGGTATTACCCTAAGAATTGGAAACGATTTACAATAGATGAGCAAATAGAGTACATAAAGCATGTTCTAGCTCTTCAAACACTAATTGCCAGCCGTTTGGGTGTATCTCTTGTAAATGATGTGTTAGAGTCGTTATTAGAGCGATTGGGTAAGGTTTATTAAAGATAAACTACAAAAAAAGTAAATAAGGATAACTAAATGACAAAAAAAGTAAACTTGTTAAATATTGATAACTTAAACAACTCAATGCCAGAATTTCTATCAAGAGATTTAGTAAAAGAATACTTAGGGGTAAAAGATGTCAAACCACGGGAATTTGGTACAATAAAAAGATTAAATCAGTTTTTAAAAGCAGGTGACTTTTCTTACCATATGTTTGAAAATTATTATTTAGGTTATATAATCCCACAAATTGGAAAAGAATTTGATTTACTAAGATTTGGTCAAGAAACAATCCTCAATATTGAACTAAAGTCAGCTAGGGTAAGTGATGAAAAGATTTTAGAACAATTAAAAAAAAACCATTATTATCTTAGGTTCCTAGATAAAGAAACACATTATTTTACATTTGTTACCGATGGTAATACGGATATATTATTTAAATATAATATAGCTACTAATACAATGGACGAAGTTGATAGAAGTGTTCTTGAAGCCGTTATAAATAATCTACGTGACGATGAAAAGAATTCTATTGAAAACCTATTTATACCAAGTAATTATCTCATCTCTCCTTTCAATACAACAGAAAGATTTATTCAGGGAGAATACTTTTTAACAGATCAACAAAAACTTATAAAGAAAGGTATTATTGAGAAAATTGAAGAAGGTAATCAAAAAGTCTTTTCAATTACTGGTTCTGCAGGAACGGGAAAGACTTTATTAACATATGATATTGCCAAAATGTTGATTAGCGATGGAAAGAGTGTATCAATTATTCATTGTGCTCGCCTAAACGATGGTCAAAATTCATTAATAAATCACGGTTGGAATCTTATATCTGTCAGTAGTTATAGTACTGCTTTATCCACATCAAATATTATTATTATTGATGAGGCTCATAGGCTTACTCCATACCAATTAGATAAAATTCTTGCCAGTGAAGATAAGTATATAATTTTTTCACATGATACAAATCAGAGATTAAGTACTAGAGGAAATTATGATTCAACTAGAGAGGTTGTAGAAAAAATCATAGAATCCTCAGGTACATTTCATAAAAAGTTATCAAAAAAAATAAGACACAACAAAAAGCTTGCATCCTTTATTATGAAGTTTTATAACTTAACCCTTATAGAATCTGATAATTTTCAAAAAGATGATTATAGTGATATATCGCTATATTATGCTTCTGATAATCAAGATGCAGCGAATCATGTAGCTCACTTAAAATACTTAGAATGGGAACACATATATTTAACCACTAGTCGTATAAATGCAGAAGCATTAGATAATGTACGATTTGGTTCTGCAAATAGTGCTCATCAATCGATTGGACAAGAGTATGACAATGTTGTAGTAGTTATAGATGAAAACTTTTATTACCATACAACACAAAAGTTAAGTTATAGATCTCCATCCTATTACAATCCTTTAGAAACATTATTTCAAGCTGTAACACGAACAAGAAAGAATCTTACTTTTGTAATTATCAACAATCAAGAAGTTTACAAAAACTGTCTAAAAATAATAAATCGAAATGTATAGGGAGTAGAATACATGTAAAAAAAACCATGGATATAATGAAGAAAATTATACATAATTTTCTAATATACAGGAAATTTCCAAAAAAAGACCCCTTTATTTCCCGCTATTTCCGGAAGTTATAGGAAAAGAAGAGTATTCATAATAGACACTGACCCATATGTAAGCTGCCTAAACAAAAAATGTTAAAACATAAAAGAGCATGACAGGTTGTATTTAAAGGATGTAGAAGAGGTTTACTGCAACAACATAGAAATAGGTAAGACCAAGAACTTATACCCATCTTTTTACATAGGTACTATATGCTCACCCATGTAGAAGACAAACCCACCTTTAAAAAGTTCCCCACTGTTTTGAGCTAACTTCACAATATGAACTATCATAGTACAGATTATGAGTTATTAGAGACTTTAGTATGCATTATATGCCCATACTTCGCTCTTACAGTCTATTTATTCCCATTACCACCTCTAGGTCTCCCAACTTTTCCCTTACTCTTAGGTGCAATACCACGAGTAAATGCTCTACTCTTTTTATTCTCTTTTATTGGGTCTATACTCTGCTTCTCATCATCTTTACATAGGTAAGACACAACAACTTTGTCAAGTATCTTTCTCTTCTTACTATCTTTATGCTCAAGCATACCTATACCATTGTTGTTATATGTATTACGATGACAGTTATGGTAACTTCCCTGCTCTTTTGTAATCTCTCCCCAGTACTCACCTATCTGATCCCCTTTAAATGCACTCTTCTGTACCCTTTGACCATCATATATAAATATTGCATGATAATGTACACCTTTCTCTTTTGTGTACTCTCTCTTACATACATAACCTAGCTGATCTTTAAAGATACTAGGTTTCGATCTTCTATTGTTCATCATACGGTCTAGGTCTCTATTTGCCTCTTCTAGTGTCACCTTATCACTATGTGGCTTCTTGTATGACAAGTCGATTCTTACTATGTTTAGCTTAGAGTTATTCTCTTGTAACTTGTCTATATATTGCTTCGTACTCTCTAGTCGTTTATTACTCTTTACTGTTGGTGCTACTTTCATCTGTATTTCCTTAAATTAATTTATCTATCACTTAATAGTATGTATACAAAGAATATATATTTAGAGTGGAGAACAGTGCAGTATAGTTAGGAGTCATTCGATCTATAGCGTATATCTTTCTTCTTATAAACTATGCTTACCTACTATCTCCGTTATATAGTTTAGTAAGAGAGTTATATATATTAATATAATTATTAATAATATTAATTAACCTAAAGTACGAGATATACTATTGTCTAGATTAACTAGGTATACAAAGTTTAGATTTGTTGGGTTTGTAGGCATTTTATGATTAGTTTGTATATACAGAGTTAGGAAAGAAGATTTTTCTATTTGAACATCAAATATACTATGATTCTGACACTTTAACTAGTCTGTTTTCACTTTTAAAAAAAGTATTAACTAAATTAACCATTAAAGGTAGTATCTCTTGAAAAGATTTTTAAATATAATAGTACCCTCTCTCAAAGTGTTAGTTATTTATTGTAGAAGTGGTAGTCGCAGTAGTATTGCAACTCAAATTTTATCTAGTAAGGGATGGAGAAAGTGTATGATGCTTGAGGGTGAATACAATAGGAAATTTGAGCTCCCTATTGAAAAGTAGAGAGTAAAATTCCACTAGGAAATTCACTACCATTAAGTTAAACGGATTAGTTAAGAACTAAATCCACTAGCATCTCTTTTTTTCTGAGCTATTATTTCTTCTAATTCTTCTTCTTCTTCTCTTATATCTTTGATTTCTCTTTGTAATTGTATTTGCTTATTAAGAAGAGATTGAAGATCATTTTTCAGTTGATTTTCTAATTCAATAACTTTACTCAAAAAATGAAAATCTTTAGATGATAAAATAGATAATAATAAATTATTAAGACCTTGTTCTTTTATCTTAGTGATTAAACGTATTCTTAAGTCTGCATCTTCTGTTATAAAGACTACTCTTTTAGATTGGGTTATATGCCTAATTATTTCTGTAATAAATATTGGATCTGCATATGCATTTAAATTTGGGGTATTTGTTAATCCTTCTATTTTTAGATTATCTGATTTTAAAAGATTTTCAATAACTTTAATAGAGTTTCTTGCCAAAAAAGATTTTCTAGCATCTTTATGATTTTTTAAATTGTATATTTCATCATACTGAGTACCTAAAATAGTTACCTTCAAACCAAGTTCAGAAAAAAACTGGAAAATACTTTGAAATTTTTCATTCATAAAAATATTTGAATCAATAAATAAAATGTCACTATTTAATTTAGTTAAGTCAGATTTTATTGCATAGTCTATTTTTTCATTATTTGTTTTTACTAGAGGGAGTTCTTTTAATCTTTTCTCAATTAAACTTATTGTGTCAGCTATCCCTGATAAAGTTGAATTAAGTCCGAAACGTTCTATCCTTAATCTCTCTATTTCTCTTTGTTCCGAGGATTTCCCCATCTCATTTATTATAAGTCCTAACCCTTCAAAAAATCCCATAAATATCCTTTTATTTTAATTTATTTGTTCGTATATACAATAAAAAATTTGGTTCTAATTTCTTCTTGAATAATACTTTTTTTAATAGCATTAAATTACTAGTAGAACTCTTAATGTAAAGAAAATAATACACCATGCTAGATAGCAGAGAACAGACTGTT
>Ga0256843_1003886_pt1 | contig 10177 bp, 13 predicted proteins | sample AlvinellametaG_FD_191572 | JGI IMG/M metagenome (GOLD analysis project Ga0256843, IMG submission 191572) | Pompeii worm associated microbial communities from hydrothermal vent at the East Pacific Rise, Pacific Ocean - Alvinella | ecosystem: Host-associated > Annelida > Integument > Unclassified ... | reverse complement strand
ACTTGCCGGTATATACAACTTTCTCTTTATTTTTCATATGGATCTCCTAAGTCACTTCCATGTTCTCTTATATATTTATTGCAACATTCTAATGGCAAAATAGCATCTTTAACATCATACACTCCAATCTTGCCAACATCTGGATCATCAGTATTATTTTTACCTATAAACTCTTGAGTATATATTTTATTGCCTATCATATTAAAACCAATAACACGTTTTCCAACATCGTTTACACCACTAGTAGCATATGACATATCTATCCATTCAACTGACAAACTATCGTCTTCTATCTTTATACCAACAAGTGCAAGAGTTACACTAGCATTTTCATAATCATCTTGTCCACTGACATTATCTCCAGATAGAATAAAAGTATTAAAGAACATAACATCATTTCTTACTACATTATTTTGATTAAGATAAGCAAGCAGAAATGGAATAAAATAAATCTTACAATTAACTGAATCTAAATGACCAGGATAATAATAATCATAAAATCTTCGTGCTTCATCTTGGAAATTGGCTTCGTCAAGTATTACACCATTGTACTCTAAATCATAATACTCTACACCTTGTTCATATTTATATTCAATATCAAGTTTAGCGAAGAAGTCTCTATCATTATTTTTATTTATAAGTCCAAGTATAAAACTGTTATCATTGTACATATGTGCTACTGAACAATATAACTCTTGATTTTCATACGACAGATCACCAACAATGTCATTATAATTATGATGTATTTGTCCTATGTAATTATCTTCATTAAAATCAGATCCAGTGTTATATATGTGTACATATACGTTATCTTCATAAAATACAAATATATAATTATCTTTTACATGTATTCCTCCGGTAAGATTACCATCAGATACTGACATACCACAAGACTTAAGTATAAGTTCATTATTATCTATCTTATACATTGATAATCCGTAACTTATAAATAATTTGTATTCGTTGTTTTGATTTTGATTATATATTTCACATATGTTTGTTTTCACAGTATATGATATACGATTATTTGTATCTTGTTTTACATAATATTCATCACTTACAGACAAATTAGATCCAGCTATGTCTATATACGATACTATATTGTAATCATCACCAAGATAACCTAAACATTCTAATCTGATACACATATCATTTTCATATATAGGATACATAGTGTTGCGAGGATAACGTGAATCATAATTTATATTTAACTCACTCTTAATGCTGTCATACTGGTTCTTTATTAAATCAGTATATTTTGATATAAAATTACCGTCACTATCTGTTACAACAAACAACGGTTGTTCTGGTTCTGCTACTAAAAATATCATAAGCATAAGGTTACTATCAATCATTATTGTCTTAATTAAAATACCAGTAAAACCATATTCTTTCATCATAGTATGTATATTTTCATTAACATCTAATCCACTTAACAAAGAACCATCATCTAATTCTATACCATATTTTGGTATATTATCTCTATTACCAAGAGTACCTAATTCATACATACAACTATCCTCTAAGCTTAGGTTTTAATGGATTAGTTGTATCTGTATTATTGCTAATAGAAACTGGTTCTTCAAGATTTTTACTATTATCAGACACTCTATTTTTGTCTTTTTCGTAATAATTATTAAACTTATCATACAAGTTTGACATATCCTTAAAAGGAGAACCAGGAGGGAATAACTTGTTATTATCAAATATATCTTTAAACATATATATCCTTTCATTCATAATATATATGAATTATACAATATATTCTATTTATATATAATTGTTACTAACTAACTGGTTCTATTCTATATTTTTTATACATCAAACTACCTTTACGTTTACCTGATAACATTCTTCGTATTTCTTTTGATATTGTAGCTTTATTTCTGGCTCTATTGTTCTTTAACTCCTGTTCAATAATATACTTAGCAGCAGAACCAGCTGTACTAAACTCTATACCATTAACTTTACATTTGTATCCTACGATAGTATGTTTAAGTTTATATTTCTTATTAACTATTTTAACCAGTCTATTTGATATTCTTTGTATTTGTTTAAATGAACTATCTATAGCTTGATTTTGCTTTAATGTTCTCCATTCATGTAATGTCATATTAGCTTTGTTTGCGAAATAGTATTCTGTATTTTCCTTTTGAGTACACCATTTAAGATTAGTATAGTGATTATTTGTCTTATCTCCATCTATATGATAGATATGTAACTTATCAATGTTCGGTTCAAGAAATGCTTCAGCTACGAGTCTATGAATTTTTTTCGTTACCTGTTTGCAATTTTTAGATAGTTTTATTTTTAAGTATCCTTTCTTATTTTGATGTAATGATAAAAATTTATATGATCCATCTTTTCTAAAACTTGCAATGCGTCCACTTTCTGTTACGGCATATTTAGTCTCATAATCAACTACTGGTCTGGCTCTTTCATTATCTAATGTGAATTCTAACATTTATTTTCCTTATATATTAATGTACCCCCCTATTGTACAACATTATATATTAAAACACTATTTTGTTGATTTTATACTTATAGTATATAAAAAAGGGGGGGGCTTATATAGTGAGACGGTTATTTTTCTGTTTGTGTTAAGTTAATGGATCTGGAGACAGATTTGGAAACACATACCCCCGGTGCTTGTGTGGTTCTTTCCGGGAACCGTTTCTCACAGGAACATGGGGTACTTTTGTGTTTTCTTTCTCTGGTTCTATGCTGTGCCTATATTGTAGGCTTATCCTATTGGCTCTTTGTAGCCTTGTGTATCTGTAGGAGGATATCATTATGTATTACTTTATCTCTAGCCTTAAGGCTGTTTTCGTTTCGCTTCGTGTGTTTGTTGTTGCTCTATATGAGCTTATTATTGCTCTCTTCAATCTATTTCTAATAATTGTGGGTTCGTTACTTGTTGCCTACATAGTTATTATGATTATAGCAAGTGTTGCTATGGCTTGTTACTTAGCTGTATTAGGGCATGGAGATGCTCTTGATAGCTTCATTGCTATAGTTATTGTTGTGTGGGTAGCACTTATTGTGCTGTTCAATCGCTTAGATAAAAAAGAGGAGGTGTAATATGTATGTATTTATAATTAATTTGAATGGGAAGTCTTTTAGGCTGTCTTTAGAGCAGTATGTAGCTGCTCAGGATCTTATGTCTGTTATAAAGTCTAAATCTGAGTTAGAGCTAGAATTCTCTTTTGAATTAGAGAGAAGAATGAACAATAGAGGCTAATCCTCTATTGTTATTGTATTGGTTCTACATACATATATTCGTTGGAGTATATATATGTGGTACCTGTGTAACCTCTGAACCATGTTGCCACCACAAAAAGGTTTTATTATGGTATGCATTAATTATGAATCAGTAGTTGAGTATAATGGGTATGTAGGATATGGATATGTTGAAATTGATGGAGACAAAATAACATATCTTCCTATTGAAGAGTATGGAATATCAGCTTGTTATGAGGTTGGTGAAAGTTGTAAACTTCAAATAATTGACAAAACATGTAAGTATTATACTAATCCTGTGTGGGAGTTAATTGGATACGAAAGTGAAGAATCGTTTAGTATTGATTGCTATGGAGAGGGATATAAAAGAAATTATTCCACTGGATTCATAGAGGAGCTAATTAATGAGAATATCCCTGAAAAATACATAACAGTAAGGGGATTATTATAAACAGAATGAACCAGGGTGCAATCCTCTCTGGTTCTTGTATAAATATCATTGAGCATCAATTGTGGTGTTCATAGTGTTTATATACTATTGTTGCCATAGGTAAGTATAGCGAACTTATCGTAAGGCTTATAGCTTGAGTGCATTATTGCATTGGTTCCAGTATCAATTATTGATAATAGAACCAGAATTCATAAACAATAAGTAGCACCTAAAATATATCTGTAGGAGGACAAAATGTCACTAATTAAAAAAGTAACAATAGAAGAATTTATGTCAGGTAAAGGAAGATGGGAAGAATCTTCCATAAACTATGGAAGACTTGTTGGTATAGCCGAGATAGAAGTGTCAGGTAAAACAGTTACAGTTAGAGCACAGTACAGCGTTGACTATAAAATAGGAAAATTGTGTATGGATATGCATCTTCCATATGCATACACAGTTCCTAGAGAACTGGACAGTAGATATATATCAACTGTTAGTGAATGGAATAAATGGATGGATGAGATTATAGAATATCTATAATATTATAAAACAAAAACGCTTTGCCAAAATGTACTGACTATGGTATCAGTAATATATTAAAAATCCGTAGGAGTATATTATGAATAAAAAAGTTACAAATCTTATTGAAAAGGCTAGAACAGTTGAATTGGACAAATGTTCTTCATTTATTGGAAAAGTTGTAAATGGTGCAGTAGTAAATATGTTTAAAGGAAATGCTAATATTCCTTTTCAAACTATAATAGGAAGTACCATTAGTAGATTGAATCATAGTGGTTTATTGCATAGACCAGTTGAAACAACAACTGGTTCTGTAACAGTGCTAGATCAGGGGATGGATACTGACCCAAAAATAGCACAACTTATTCACAAGCATGTTGTTCTTGAAACATTAAACAAAGCTATGAAGTATATAGCATTATATGGTGACGTTGATAAAATCTTGTACAGTGGTACAGACAAAAATGGTAAAAAGGTGTATGCTACATCATACACTTTTAAAGTAGGTTATGAGTATATAGGCAAGATTCTAGAATACGATGAAAAACGAGTATTCAAAAATCACAAGAAGGCTAATAAAATTAGTCTTCAAAAACACCTTCCATCAAAACTTGGATTCGAAGTTGAAGTTGGTTCTTTATTCAAGGAAATGATGGAGCTTCAAAAGAACCAGAAAGTTCTTTATGTTTTGAATGAACCAGAGGCCACAAAAGCTATCTCATTGCAATACAAACAACAAAGAGAAATGGCTAATGGTCATTTCAAATTAGAGAAAACAGCAGCGAGTGAACTTCTAACTCAAAAACACTTAGATGCACTAAAGTCATACAATGGAAAACAATGTAAAGTAGTTGACACTATTGAGTCTAGAGGTAGGGCAAAGGCTATGATTAATGCTATGGCCGGTTATAATCTCTACGGAAAAGAATGGGAAACACAATCATTCAGATTAGGATACAAAACTGTTGCGTATGATGGTCGCCAATTTGCATATGCTACTTTCGGTGGATTTTTCCATATTATTCCACTGTTAAGAATGACAGGGAACTATGATGATTGTAGTATAGAGGAATTAGCAGATATCTATGTTGATATATTCTTGAATGCTATAAATAAAGCATTTAGTTTTAATCTTGCAGATATTGTTGGTTCTGACAAAGAGGCTAGAAATATAGCCAAAAGACCTGCACAGTTGCTTATGTATACAGCAGGACTTAGTACTATAATCAATGGTATAGAATCAGGTAGGGATGCCAAGACTTATACTAACGATAAAGGTGAAGAGTTTCTGATCCCAAACAGCAAAAAGCCTTCAATTTTGGAGGTGGTTAGAATTAAGTATCCAGATATGTCAGAGAAGGAAGCAGTTAAGCTTCTTGATTTGGCATTCAGAGGTGATGAAATACTATCTATTGTAATGGAAGTTAGAGACAATCTAGCAAATTGTGAGTTTACAAATAAGGTTGCTCCACATTGGTCTATTGATGGTATTGGGACTTTCTTCTATGAGAGAGTTACAAACGAATTTGCAGAAGATGAGGGTGAGAGCGTTAAACATCAAATCATCCTTAATGATGACAGTGGAAAGCAATTCTCTATGGAGATGTTTGCTGGGTTTATTAATCCTGATGCTAAAAGCAATGGTGCTATGCCAGCAGTATTCCACTGCTCTGAGCATGTAATAATTGCAAGAACACAGATTGATGTTATAAGAGCAGGTGGAAGGATGCTCAAAAAGCATGATGAGATTATTGTTAATAAGGAGCATGCAGAATATATGCTCTCAAGACTAGCTTATCATGCTGCTGATGTGTGGAGTCAGCCTAAGAAATATATATTTGATCCATTGAGACAGATGGGATATAATCATTCATTAGAGAAAATATATCAAAGAAACAAAGCTAAGTTTGGCCAAATAGATTGGTCAAAAGTAGAAAGTTCTCGTAATGGATTCTCATTTGAATGGGAAATAGAAACTCCTGAATTGGAGAACAAATTCTCAGATATTGAGTACAAAGGCTTTGCAATAGAGAATGCAAAACTTAGAGGAAATGATTCTAACTATATTGAGGAATTCTTACTTATAGCAGAACCAGATGATATAAAAGATTATGTAACAGACAACATAATCAAAATAAAAGGAAAGGAGTACAAGACATTAGCTAATGCTGTTAGATACAATAAGCGTTAGCAACTATAGAAGAGCCGGTTAGATCATTCTTTCTGGTTCTATATAGTGTTAATACGAGTACATTACGATGTATTCATATTAGCACTAGCTGTTAGTTTCCAGTGCAATGATAGGTTGCTTTCGATTTGTTAGTATACACCAAGAACGCATTTCTTAAGTAGCTGTTTATTCATCGTTTCTGGTTCTATAGTCTAGTGTTATACCAGAACCAAGTTTCTAGACTTCTTCTAGAACTTCTTCTCCAACTGTACATGATAACCTTTCCTCGTACCTCGTCAAGGTATACAGTGATATATATATAGTATATATTATATGATAAATCATACTATGATAAGTCATATCTATACTCTATATGTATATGAAATTACAATGTTAAGGATATAAAATGGCAAAGATTAATGCTGCAGTATCATCTGCAAACGTTAGATTTATGAAACTAGGGCGTGCTGTGTCTAAACTTAAAGAGACTATTGAAGAAACAGGTTCTAAAGAGCCGGTTGAACTAGTTAAACATCAGTACCCAAATTGGGAAGATATGACGAAAGATGAGTTTGATGGAAAGGTATGGTATATCCGTGAGATGTTGCTACCGATTCTCAACAGGGACCCAAATGATGTATTTGAAGAATTTTATCAAGAAGAAGAAGCTAGAATATTAGGTTCTGAAGAGGTGATTGAGAAGTACTCTTGGTAGTACTCTCGATAGATAGTGGAAAGAAAACCACTCTAAAAAAACTCTCATATAATACAACCATAATTATATGATTGTATTTATGGGATTACACTATATTAGAGTCAATAAGTATTGGTTCTTATATGGTGTACTAAGTTGCAACCAGGCAATGGTACCTAGCCTGAGTACATCATAAATAAAATAACAGAATCAAGTGAATAATGCCACAAAGAGAAAAAGTGTTGCATTCTTGGTTCTACAATATCAAAATACTAGTGTGAAAAGTTAGCTATATCGCCTAAAGAGCAATAAGTGCGATATGAGCTTAGCACTAGTATCTTGATCCTACAACATTAAGTCAAGGCAATTGAGGTTGTCTTAATTTAATGTTATAAAAAAGGAGATATTATGACAGTTTACATCTTAGAAATAGGATTGGATTCACACTATACAACAATTGAAAATATGGTTCACTCTTTCATATTTAAAAATTACCAAGAGGCAAAAGCTATGGCTGATGAATGTCCGGAAGACAATAGACCAGAGATAATAGAGATTGAGATATAATCTATGGTTCTATTGTTATATATATAGAGGGTTTTTATCAAAATCCTCGCAAACTACCAGTATATAGGTATTTAAGCTATTTTTGAAAGTTCTATGGTATAATACTGTTAGTCCTGTGTCAGAGGACTAACAGTATTTATATTTTGAAGGATTTAAGTTGATAAAGAACAAATTCGGTACTGTTCTTGTTGAGAGAAGTATAACACATAAAGTCTTAAATGAACAAACAGGAGAGTTTGAATCTAAAGAATTTATAGAAAAACGACAAGCAACAGGAATAGCAGGAGGATGGAGAATGGTATACACAAACAGGTACCAAGAAATAATGATGAATGTATGCAGTGGAAAAACATCAACAGCAATATTTATTTGGGTAAGTTCTCAATACAAGAAGAATAATATAGAGATTGCTTTAAAATATGATAATGCTAAAAAATGCATACCTAAACTATCTAAGAGCCAATATCACACTGTATTAAAGCAGTTAATACAACTTGACTTTATAAGGAAAGTAAGTAGAGGTATATATCGTATGAATCCATACATATATCTACCTTATGGATTGAAAACAAATGAAATAGTTCAACTGCAACAAGAGTGGAATCAACTAACACAAGATAATACTAAGCATAAAGATATATCACTAGATAGTATTGAAGATTAAAGAACCAGAAATAGCTTCTAATTGCTGTTAGAGCATGATATAGACTATGGATTATGGATTTATTAGCTAGTTGAAAACAATCAAATAGTTGAATAAAAAAAACAAAAATAACTAACAAAAATCCATTGTAAATTTCACTAACCATAACTTATACTCAAAAATACTCAAAGAAAACTTTTGTTATAATTACAACCTCGACAAGGAAAAGTCGTTAAAACCCTACATCTATAATCATTGTAGTATTTTTCCTCCTACGGACATAGAACCGGAGACAAAAATGTTTCATCAAAATCTCCTTGTAAAAGACTAAAAACAATCAGTCTCTGGTTCTACTTTAATCATATACCTATATCTTAGTATTTACTAAAATATTAATATATAAATATACTATGCTCATTAGAGCCAAACAATACAATAAGCCTATACTAACTAAAACATTTAGTAGAAAACATCATAAAGGATAAATAATGTTAGAAATTCTTGATACAACAACTTACTCAATTGCAAGCTATATAACACTTTTTAGCATTACAATATATATTAGAACACATCTTATGAAAGGAGAATGATATGTATATAGCTATCGATGGAACTATTTGCAATACGCTTGAAGAAGCACAATCAATCAATGCTTCATACAGAGGTGAATAAAGGAGCCAGTGATGGCAAAGAAAAGCAAAAAGACTTTTGTAAAATTCTTTAGCAATTCAACAGTTGCTGAAAATATGCAAAAGCTAGATAACATAGAAGCTGCAGAAATAGTATTCTCGCATGCACCAAAAGTGCTAGTAGGAATAACTTCTCAATCTCTAATACTGTTAGCTTCAGTTTTAAAATCACTAGAAGTAGTAAATAAAGCTGAAGCTAGTGATTGGTTAGACATACTTTTTGGAGACAATACTCCATTAAAAGAATGGCTAATAGATCTATTTGATTCTATTGTTTTATTCTTTAGAAAAATACTAGAACCAAAAAGAGAAAACAAAAATAAACTAGATAAAATATATGCTTTTAGAGCAAAGCTTAAACAAAAAAAAAGAAAAAAATTTGAAAAGCTTATCTCAAGCTATAGAGAAAAAGGTTTAAGTAAACTAGAAGCAGAACTAAAAGCAATGAAAAAATTAAAATAATTAGTAGTTACAATATATGAGAGTCTTAGAACCAAAAAAATATTGTTTTCCTCCTTTTTTCTTACAATATGAAACTATTTATTCACAACCTCAAATGCATACCCACACATCAAGCATTAATGGTTCTATAGGCTCTCTTATATTGTAATTACTAATTACAAGAACAAAAATCAAAAAAAACAAAAGGAAATAAAATGCTATCAGCATTCACATCAACAACAGAACTAAGCAAAAAAGAACAAGCACTAGTAGAAGCATTACTTGAAAAAGGTTTCACATATAAAGAAGTAAAGAAAATAGCAGAACTAGAACCAGATGCAGTAGCAGAACACTTAAAGTTTTTAAAAAAAGTATCAAAACAAATAGAAAAAATACAAGCAAAAACAAAAGCAAAAAGAACAACTGCAAAAACAGCTGCAAAAACAACACAAGCCAACTAATACAGTTGGTTGTTGTCTTTGGTAAAACAACTATATAAAAGTTATTTTTTTAAAGACAATAAGAAGCAAAAGAAAACATTATGATAAACATAGCAAGAACAATTAACAAAAAAAAACAAATAATAAAATGGAATAGATACTTACAAATAGCTCCAACAATTTGCGACGATGTAGTAAATAAATTAAGAATGAATAATCATTTTTATATGTTTATATATATAAAAAGAATAGACTTGCATAGTTTTTGGAAAAGAAAATGATAAATATAATAAAGACATTAAACGAAAATGAAAAAATAATAGTCTGGAGACATTGTAAAT
>Ga0256843_1003885_pt1 | contig 10178 bp, 8 predicted proteins | sample AlvinellametaG_FD_191572 | JGI IMG/M metagenome (GOLD analysis project Ga0256843, IMG submission 191572) | Pompeii worm associated microbial communities from hydrothermal vent at the East Pacific Rise, Pacific Ocean - Alvinella | ecosystem: Host-associated > Annelida > Integument > Unclassified ... | reverse complement strand
GTTAAATATCCAGTATAAGATCGGTGAGGATAGAGAAAGCTCTAATCTTAAGCTTTATGATAAAGTGATGCAAAACATGGATTCACTCCCTGGTGGTGCAATGAATCCTATTGTCAAACCTTTTGATATCGATATCGATGTACCTATCGTTACCGTTGCTTTTTATAAGAAAAAAGAGTTGGGGATTGATCATATCAAGCTATATCGTTTGATTAAAGAGATCCAGCAGGATATCAATGCAATTCAAGATATCTCAAAAACAACACTCAAAGGTGCAAAACGTCCACAGTTCAATGTTTTACTCGATCTAGACAAGCTCTCTGCATACCATATTTCTATTGGTCAGGTGGTACAGGCTATTCAGGCGATTGCTAAAAATGCTCCAGAAGTGGATCTACCGACCAAAGACAACCGCTTGGTGGTCTTTGGTGTGAAAAATGCCATCAATTCCATAGATGATCTGAAAAATCTCATCATTGCAAAATATATGGGTTCTTTGATCTATCTCAAAGATATTGCAAAAGTGGAGTATTTTTACGATATTCAAAACTATCAAGAGGCTTTGATCTCCTATAAAGCTGATGGACAACCGCTAAGTGAAACAGGGGATCAGGTAACACTGACCATCTCAAAGCTTAAAGGTACAAATGCGGTACATTTGGCTGAGAAAGTACTTGATATGCTCAAAGAGTATGAACAAGAGCTCAGTGACAACGGACTTGGTTATATTGTTACTCGTAACTATGGTGAAAGAGCCAACGAAGCAGTAAATGAACTGGTACACCACTTAGTACTAACCATTGCTATTATCTCTTTTATCCTTATCCCGTTTTTGGGTTGGCGTGAATCCTTGGTTGTTACCATCGCGGTACCGATGATCTTGGCAGCGACACTTTTTATTGCCTTTATGACAGACCAAACCATTAACCGTATTACACTTTTTGCATTTTTGCTCTCTTTGGGGCTTATTGTTGATGATGCTATTATTGTTATAGAAAATATTCACAGGCGTATGCATTTAAAAGAGACCCACGATCAAAGTTTTGATCAGATCATTATTGAAGCAACCGATGAGATCGGTCCATCAACCAATATCGCTACTATTGCAATTATGCTTACGATGATACCGATGGCGTTTGTGGGTGGTATGATGGGGCAGTTTATGCTTCCTATTCCTCTTAACGTTCCTGTTGCTTTGGCAGTTTCACTTTTTGTTGCTTATGTTTTTGCTCCATATTTAGCGAAAAAATTTATTAAACGTGCTAAAGGAGATCATTAATGAAGTTCTCTTTTAATATGGAAGATATTGTTTACAATATCGTTAGATCGAAAAAGAATCAGCGTAAGGTTGGCTTCATTGTCCTGTTTTCTTTGATATTTGCTGTCGCTATGATCCCTACCAAAATAGTTTTGGCTAAGATGCTTCCAGGTAAAAGTGCAAATACCTTTAGTATCTATGTAGATACTGCAACCAATTCAACCATTGAACAAACCAAAGAGGTGGTAGAGTGTGTTGCGGATTTTATGCGACACGAAGAGGAAGTTGTCAATATGGAGATGTTCCTAGGGCAGGGTGCTCCTCTTGATTATGCAGGACTTGTCAAAGGAAGTGCTTTTAAACGTCTTAAAAATCAGGCTGAGATCGTTATCAATCTTACCGATAAGCATGAACGTGATGAACCATCCTATATGATGGTGCATCGTATCCGTCCTAAGATCCAAAACAAATGTGAAAAACTTTATAAAGGGACAACAATTAAGTTTGTAGAGATGCCTTCAGGTCCACCGACATTTGCAACAATCGTTGTGAATCTTTTTGGAAAAGATACTTTGCTACTACGTCAAACATCAAAGGTGGTAGAAGAGGCTTTAAAAGAGACAGATGGACTTGTTGATGTTGATGTGATGCAAGATGATATCTATACCAAGTATGAGATATTACCTAATGTAGAAAAGATTATAAGTTCCAACCTTTCCGTAGAGCAGGTGAGTAATATTTTATACCTTGCTTTTAAAGGAAATGTAGTAGCTGTGAAAAACTCAACTTTGCAACAAGATCAGATCCCTATTTATGTCTCCTTGACAAAAGAGACTAAAACGATGGATCATTCAAGTAAAGAGGAGTTAGAGTTAAAACTTTCCCGTTTAAAACTTTTAAACAGACAAGGGGTGATGGTTCCTGTAAAAGAGGTGGTCAATATCTATCCAACAGTTGCCGATCCAACTATATACAAGAAAAATATGCACTATATGGTTGCTGTAACTGCTGAGTGTGATCTTGTTTCTCAAGTATACCCTTTAATGGATGCTAGAGAGATTATGATTAAAAAGCTGGAGAAAAAGTTTGATATTGAGAGACTGACAGGGATGAGTACCTATATGTTTGACCTTATGTTGACAGATAAAGAAACTGGGGAAAAAGTATTGGTACGATGGGATGGTGAGATGAAAGTCTCCCTTGATACATTTAGAGACTTGGGTGGTGCATTTATTGCCGCACTTGTTTTGATGTTTTTACTGATGGTTGTTTATTATAAATCTTTTGCTTTGAGTGGTATTGTTCTTATTGGTAGTTTTTTATCTATCATAGGGGTTATCATAGGGCACTATGTCACTGATATAATAGCGTTATGGTTAACAGATGTTCACTTTTATCTAACAGCGACATCACTTATTGGATTTATCTCACTGATGGGGATTAGTGCAAGAAGTTCATTGTTGCTTATAGATTTTACAAAATCTTTGATAGAACGTGGTATTGAAAAACACCGTGCTATTGCTATTTCGACAGCAACACGAGCAAAACCTATTATGCTAACAGCTGTAGCTATTATTTTAGGTTCATTGCTTTTGGCAACAGACCCTATTTTTGGTGGCTTGGGTATTGCACTGATCTTTGGTTCTATGGCATCTACTCTAGTCTCACTTTTTTATATACCTGTGCTTATGGCAAAAACAGATGCTATATGTCCACAAGATATCAAAAAAGGTTGTGCTTCGGCAAAGATCGATATAGCACATATCGAGGTTGATGATGTACCACCAGAAGTGCATCATGACAACTAATAGATTTCATGTTATTATTCCAAAAAAATTTGGGATAATAATATGATACGACAACTCCTTTTTCTTCTTCTTTTTCTTAGTGTATCTTTGGAAGCTGTAATAACTATAGCCCCTGTAAATATAGGTGACAAACCAGGTTTTAGCGGTTCGCTTAAAGGCTCGTTTGAAACAAAAAGGGGTAATAGTGATGTGGATAACTATGCAGCAGGTATACGTGCACAATATGATAACAATATCACGTATGTTCTTTGGGCTGACTTTACCTTTTCTTATGGAAAAGCTTCTGGTGAGACCAATACAAACAAGACATATTCCCATATACGCTATATTCATGCTTTAGAGATGAAAGAGCTTAACTATGAGCTTTTTGTTCAAACTGAGATGAATGAGTTTACAATGGTCAAAAAACGTTTTTTGAGTGGTGGTGGACTACGCTACCATTTTGACAATGAACAATACGGTAATATTTATATAGGTCTTGGTGGTTTTTATGAACATATTGCCTATACAACGCAGGTTGATCCAAGTGAGCAAAATGTACGAATCAACTCTTATATTGCATATACAAAATATTTTAATAAAGAGAGTAAGCTTTCTTATGTGGGATATTATCAGCCAAAAGTGGATGATGCCAATGATTATATTCTTTCCAATGGTCTTGAGATGGAAATATTGATCTATAAAACATTATATTTGAACTTTGTTTTTTATTATGATGTTGATTCAAAACCAGCTATCGGTGTTAAGAGGGAAGATGTTTCTCAGAAAACAAGCTTTGTGTATAAATTTTAGATTTTGGAAGAGTCCCTCCCTTTTTAAGGGAGAGGAAATAGAGGATGTCAGATACTAAAGTTTGTTACTTTCGTATTTTGCTTTTAGTTTAAGATACTCTTTGTAGTCATCATCATTGATATTGTCTGAGATAGACTTTGTAGAGTCATTAACGTTATCTGAAATAGTTTTTGTTGAATCGTTAGCATTTGTAGTTGCAGTGTTCGTAGAATCTCTTAAATCATTTGCAACGCTTTTAGTAGAATCGTTAACATTGTTAGAAACAGTGTTAGAAGAATCTCTTAAATCGTTAGAGATAGTCTTAGTAGAATCGTTAACATTGTTAGAAACAGTGTTAGAAGAATCTCTTAAGTCGTTAGAAACAGTCTTAGTAGAATCGTTAACATTGTTAGAAACAGTGTTAGAAGAATCTCTTAAGTCGTTAGAGATAGTCTTAGTAGAATCATTCACATTGTTAGAAACAGTGTTAGAAGAGTCTCTTAAGTCATTTGAGATAGTCTTAGTAGAATCGTTAAGATTGTTTGATGTAGTTTTTGTTGCGTCATTTACATCATGAGATACTGCAATAGCTGAATCTTTGAAATCTTTTGTTGCCATAGTTGAAGAGTCTTTAAAGTCTCTTGTTGTGTTAGAAGCTGTATCTTTTGTATCTTCTGCTACTTCTATAGTAGAGTCTCTTAAATCTTTAGAGATACTAGTAGTTGTATCAGAACCACTTTTAACTGTAGCGATCTCACTTGTTTTTAAGTCATCACTAGCTTTTACAGCTGTATCTTTAGCATCATGACTCATACTTGTTACTGTACGCTCACCACTTTTAGATACTTCTACACCACCATCAACGCCTGATTGGAATGCCTCTTTCGCATCATGACTCATAGAAGTCATCCCATCTTTCATATCTTTAAACATATCTCCAAAACTAAAATCTGCCGATAAACTTGTAGTAAGTGCAAGTGCTGCAACTGTACTTATAATTAATTTTTTTGTCATTCATTTCCCTTTGTGTTGATTTGACCTAAGAAAACTATAACCCTTTGAAGCTAAAAAAAAACTGAAAGATAGATAAAAATTTGTAATATTCCATTATTATGTTTTAAAATATCACACTTAACCATTATTGTGAAAAAAATATAAAAAAATCTAATTTTGATATACTTATTTATATTATTTTTTGCTATAATACTTGAAATTCGACATAAGGGGAACACTTGAAAAAGATAATTTTAGGACTTGTAGTAGCAGGAACAATGGCTTTTGGAGCACACTATACAAAAGAGGATCGTATCAAAGATATGAATGAGATGGCACACGCTATGAATGTGATACAAAGTGGCTTTTTTTATAACAATTATGAAACAGTTGCTGCTGGTGTAACACAGCTTACTAGTACTATTGAACGTGTTAAACCACCTATTGAAGAGGTTCAAGAACAAGATTTTATGGCGCGCTATATGAATGAAAAAACAAAAATGTCTAACAAGATTGTAAAAAAGATCAACAGAAAAGCTTTAGATATTTTACAACGTTTCAAAGATGGTGACTCAAGTCAGGCTGTTCAAGCTTATACAAAAATCATGGGTCAATGTATGAAGTGTCATAGAGAAATTCGTAACTGGTAAGTAGGTATGAAATATCTATTTATAATCTTTATCACATTCTCTTCACTTTTTGGTGCGGAGCTTATTTTGACAGGTACCGTAATATCCAACAATAAAAAAATGATACCTGCAAGATATATGGGGTACATAAAAAAGATTAATTTTGAAGTTGGTGATGAGGTTGAGCGCGAAGATACTCTGTTTGAGATGGAATCGGCTGAGTTTGATATTTTAGAATCACAGGCTGATTTGGCACTTGAACAGGCAAAACTTATGCTTGATACCTACAGAACACGACTCAATGTTTTTAAAAAGAAAAAACGAAGACTGAAAAAGAACCGCAACAATATGCCAGCTTTTGATTTTCGTGAAAATATGGAAGATTTAAATGAAAATATAGAAGATATAAGTGCTTCTATAGAATCCGCGCAGGTTTTGGTTGAACAAGCAAGTGAAAAATCGAAACAGTTTGCGACAATCTCGGGATATTTGAAAGTCAAGGCTCCAAACAGCGGTATTGTAGTTGATAGAAGAATTCAGGTGGGAGATATGGTAGCGCCTGGAATGCTTACAATGATCATAGTTGATATGAACCATTTAGAGATTGAAGCTGAAGTTGCAGAATCAGATTTGAAATATGTGAGACGACATAAGGTTGTACATGTTACAATTCCATCATTAAACTATAGAGCTTCAGGTTATATCAAAGCAATTGTGCCAAGTGCAAACCCAATGGCACACACTTTTAAAATTCGTGTACATTTTGAAAAAACCAGTGATATGATTTTTCCAGGTATGTATGCAAAAGTTTATGTAGATTTAACGGATGAGCTAAAAGAGAAGATCTAATTGGAATATATTTTTTTAACTTTTTTAACATTTTTAGATTATTATGCAAAAGAGGGTGAAGAACCTGCCAATGCAGTATCTAAAAAACCTACTATAAGTATAAGTGCAAAAAAAAATCGTTTTTATGCACTTATACTTCCACCTGTCAATAAAGTATATGAAGAGTTGTATACACAGTATATTGATATCAAGAACAATATTGATAACCCCAACTACCAAGAAAAAATAGCACAACTGAAAAAAAAATACAGAGCTAATACTGATGAGGAGCTTCTAATGGCATTGAAACCTCACCCAAGAAGTATTGCTATAGCGCAGGCTGCTATGGAGAGTGCATGGGGAACAAGCCGTTTCTTTAAAGAGGCGAACAATATTTTTGGGATGTGGAGTACAAGTGCCAAAGAACAGCGTATTGCTGCCAATGAACAAAGAGGTGGAAAAAGAACGATTTGGCTTAAAAAATTTGATAGCTTGGAAGATTCTGTACGAGCGTACTACTTAACCCTTTCTCGAGGGGATGCATATAAAGAGTTTCGTAAGCTCAATTATGAAACCGATGATGTATATACTATTATTCAAGGATTGAAACCCTACTCTGAGCGTGGAGAAGAGTATGTTATAGAGTTGGCAAGTATGATCCGTTTTAATAATTTTACAAAATATGACAAACCAATGCAAACAAAGTCGCAAATATAAAAACTTATAATCTGCTATAATTGCGCCCATGAAACAATTAAAACAATATTTAGACTCTCACGATACATGTGAGATGCACCCATCGGAATTAGCAAAAATCTTAAAAGGTATAGACGACAGTGACTTTAGTAAAGCTGTCAAACTTATACCAAAAGATTTAATAGGTGATGTAGCTCTGGCTCTGCCTGATAGATATTTTGACGATGTGGTTGAAAACCTTAGTGTCGATGAACTCTCCAAAGCAGTTTCAGAGCTTGAATCAGATGATCAGTTAGAGTTTATGCAAGAACTTGAAGAGGTGGATGAAAACGTTGCTTCACAAGTTTTTAAAACACTTGATGAGGAAGACAAAGAGGAGATAAAAACACTTCAAAAGTACAATGAAGATGAAGCTGGTGCCTATATGCAGCTTGAGGTCTTCATTGCAAATGAAGATGAAGTGGTTCAAGATGTTATAAAACGTTTTGCGAAGCTTCGTAAAGAGCATGAACTTGAAAATGTTCAAAACCTCTTTATTGTTGATAAAAACAACAAACTACTTTACACTGTTGGTTTGGATGATCTTCTTATTTTTGATTTTTCCAAAACTGTAAAAGAGAATATAGAAAACTCTGAGGAGTCTTTTGAACCTATTGTTGCAAGAGATACAGAAGATATTAAAACAGTAGTTGATTACTTTAAAGAGTATGACCTCTCTGTTATGCCTGTTGTTGATGAAAACGGAGTTTTACTCGGTCGTATTACATCTGATGATATTTATGATATTATCAATGAACACGCAACAGAACAGATGTATAACCTTGCTGGGGTTGATGATGAAGCTGAAGAGGATGAAGATGTCATCAAAGCTGGTAAGAAAAGAGCAACATGGCTGGGGATAAATCTCTTAACAGCAATAGCTGCTTCTTTGGTTATCGGACTTTTTCAAGATACCATCAACTCTATGGTAGCCCTTGCGGTTTTAATGCCGATCGTTGCTTCTATGGGTGGTAATGCTGGAACGCAGACCCTTACCGTTGTTGTTCGTCAATTGGCACTCGGAGAGATTTCAAGTGGTGATGCGCTGAGAATTATAAAAAAAGAGGTTATAATATCTCTTATGAACGGCTTTGTTTTTGCTCTTGTTATGGGAGCAATCGCTTGGGCATGGTTTGATATACCGCTTTTAGGGGTGGTGATAGGTCTTAGTATGGTGATTAATCTTTTTATGGCTGGATTCTTTGGAGCAACAATTCCACTTGCTCTTCGAGCCTTAAAAATTGACCCAGCCATTGGTAGTACAGTTATTTTAACAACTGTGACAGATGTCGTAGGATTTTTTAGTTTCCTAGGACTTGCAAAATATATTTTACTTTAAAGGATCTGTAAAACTTGGATTTATTGATACTATTTTTCCTACTCTCTGTAGGTGTGTCGTTTGTATGTTCTGTTTTAGAATCGGTTTTATTATCTATTAATATGTCGTATGTAGCAGTTTTGGAAAAAGAGCGTCCAACGCTTGGTAAACTGCTTCGTATGCAAAAAGAAAATATTAACAAATCGATTGCTTCTATCCTTATCCTAAATACCATTGCAAACACATTGGGAGCTGCTGCTGTAGGTGCGCAGGCTTCTAAGATTTTTGGCAATGATGCAGTTGTGTATGTTTCTGTTATTTTGACATTTGCTATTTTATTCCTTTCTGAGATCATTCCAAAAACAATCGGTGCTATTTACTGGAAACAACTTGCTCCTATGGCAGCTTATTTTATCCGTGTATTTATTTGGCTTACATACCCTATTATTTTAACTACACTAGCAGTTACCAACAAAATCTCCAACGGTAAAACAGATTCCCACTCCCTGACAAAAGAGGAGCTTTTGGAGAGTATGCTTATGAGTGAGGATGAGGGGATTATTGATGAGAAAGAATCTGATGTTATTGAAAATATCCTAAATCTTGACAATATCAAAGTGAGTGAGGTTCTTACTCCTAGAAGTGTTGTTTTTGCTTTAGATGAAAGCCGAACCATTAAAGATATCATTGCGACAGAAGAAGCTATCTTTAAATTTTCTCGTATTCCTGTTTATAAAGACTCTATAGAAGAGGTAACAGGTTTGGTACTTACCAAGAAGATTTTCAAGCAGGCTCTTGAAGATGAAAATGTGCCACTGAGTGCTATTAAAAAGAAAATCTTTTCTATTAATGAAAATATCCCTGTAAGTAAAGCACTTGACTTGTTCATTGCCAAAAAAGAGCATATGTTCTTAGTTACTGATAATTATGATCAAACGGACGGTATTATCACTTTAGAAGATTGTGTTGAAACGGTCTTGGGTGTTGAGATTATGGATGAGAGTGATACTACAGAAGATATGCGTGAGCTTGCAAAGAGAAAAATGAAGCTCAAACGAAAGCTCCAAGCAAAGAGTGAGGCTTCTTAAGCCATCACCTCTTGCATATTAACACCATCTCCCACTTCATCAACAAGTCTGTCCATAAGAGTAAAGAGTTGTACAGATTCCTCTTCTGCTTTACGGAAACGTTGGATGATTTCATCTTTAGATTGATTTTTCGTCATACACCCTCCCGTTAAGGCACAGTCAAGATTCTCATTGATAAGATCATGGAAGTTTTTGTGATGGTTCTCCATTTTTCTAAATGTTGGATTTTGTCCAAAGAGCTTTTGTCCTTGTGAATAGTACCAAGCACCAAAACCACAGTGTTTATAATCTTTTTTCAGCGCTTCTGTTACTGTACCGTTGACAACAGCCGAATAAGCATTGGATTTAAAAAGTATATGGTGTATTTTGTAATTCACCAAGAAGAGAGCAAAACTGTTTTTATTGGCATCAGTGGAAACTGTCTGCATATCTTCATTTAAAATACCAATCGTATCTGCAAATTTATCCATAGTTTCATTGGCATTGTTAGCAATCTCACTCATGTTAGAAGCATTCTCTGAGATACCACTTGATTGTTGTTGAAGATTTTGGATAGTGATGCTGATCTCCCCTGTAGCTTTTCCTGTACGTTCAGCGAGTTTTCTTACTTCATCCGCAACAACAGCAAATCCACGTCCGTGTTCACCTGCACGAGCAGCTTCAATGGCAGCATTCAGAGCTAAAAGATTTGTTTGGTCTGCGATATCTTTAATAAGATTGACAACTGTTGTAATATCGTTGACATTGGCA
>Ga0256843_1003884_pt1 | contig 10179 bp, 10 predicted proteins | sample AlvinellametaG_FD_191572 | JGI IMG/M metagenome (GOLD analysis project Ga0256843, IMG submission 191572) | Pompeii worm associated microbial communities from hydrothermal vent at the East Pacific Rise, Pacific Ocean - Alvinella | ecosystem: Host-associated > Annelida > Integument > Unclassified ... | reverse complement strand
TATACTTGTGAAACTGGTATGTTTTATAGTTTTTTGTATCAGGCTCTATCACATAAAGCGTTTTAGTACATAAAGCTTTGTGTGCTTGCGTCTGATTATAAATAAGTAATCGCATAGATTTTTCAAATAAAGCATATATCTCGTGTGCACTCATTCCAGTTGCCAAACACGCACCGATAATGCCACCCATACTTGTGCCTATTATCTCTTTTGGTACAAGATGAAGATTTTGCATATCCTCAATAACACCAATATGTGCTATACCCAAAGCACCACCACCAGAAAGGACTAATGAAAATTCTTGATTTTGATTTACCATAATGCACCATTATAACATAGAGTTGTATCCGACTATGCTATAATATCATAATAAAATAGATCAAGGCGTAAAAGCAGAGGATACAGATGCAAAAAACATCCATAGGGACACAAACGTTTAAATATGAGAAATATCATGGCTAAAAACTATCCTACACTTCGTTTGGCATCTGCATCACATACCCGTGCAAAGCTTCTTGATGATGCACATATACCGTATATACAAGAGAGTGTAGAGTTTGATGAAGAGCAGATTATTGCCACCTCACCAAAAAACTTTGTATATCAGGCAACTATGGGAAAATATAAAGCAAATATTGAAGCTTTTGGATATGAAGAGTATCCCCTTTTGGTAGCTGATACAGTGGTGACATCACAAGGGCAAATATTGCGAAAAGCTCGTTGTGTTGATGATGCACGAAATATTTTAATGACTCAAAGTGGAAGTGTTACATCGATTATCACATGTATGGTTTATCATGCACAAGCACAAAAAATTATCGATATATCACAAACAGATTATCTTTTTGAAGTTTTTGATATGGATGCTCTTGAAGCATATCTTCACAGTGGTTTATGGCGTGGCAAAGCTGGTGCATGTATGGTTGAGGGGTTTTGTAAACCATATATCAAAGAGGTTCGTGGTTTTGAGAGTACGGCAATGGGACTAAATACCAACCTTTTACAAAGGTTTATACAAATATGAGTCAGTTGTATCATAAAGAGCTTGAGGCATTACAACGTGCAAATCGTTTGCGAACACGCAGTGTTGTTGATGAAAGGCTTAAAGATTTCGCGTCAAATGATTACCTTGGTCTTGCCCATTTAGAGGAATTACACAATAAAACAGCGCATTACCTCGCACAGCAAAAAACACATGCACCAAAAGCTTCAATGTTGGTCAATGGATACCACCAGATACATAAAGATTTTGAGATAGCACTTGCAACGGCAAACGGTTTTGAAGAGGGGATTGTTTTTGGAAGTGGATTTAATGCAAATATTGCGTTGATCGAAGCATTAACACGAAAAAATGATTGCGTGTTTATGGATGAGAAATATCATGCTTCTGGGGTACTAGGTACACAACTAAATGGCATTAATGTTGTGTTTTTTCGTCATAATGATATGAATCATCTCAAAGAGTTGTTGCATGAGAGTACAGCACAAAGAAAGATTATTGCTGTTGAGGGGATCTACTCAATGGATGGTGATTTGTGCCCAAAAGAGGTGTTTACAATCGCTCAAGAAGAAGAGAATAGACTCTTAATTGTTGATGAAGCACACAGTAGTGGTGTGGTTGGTGAACATCTTATGGGTGTTTTTGATCTTTATAATATCCCAATAAAGCCAAATGTTATTAAGATGGGAACACTAGGAAAAGCGTATGGAAGTTTTGGTGCATATATTTTGGCAAGTTCCCATATAGTAACGTATTTGCTCAATCGTGCAAAACCACTGATTTATGCAACAGCATTATCCCTTTATGATACAAAAAGAGCACATTATGCTTTAGAGTATATTTTAGATAATGCAACAGCTCTTAAAGCTATGATACAAAAACGCCAAAAAATTGTTTATGAACTTTTAGGTGCAGATGTTCCAGGGCTTATTGTGCCGTTGCGTGTTGGTGATAATCGTGCTGTTATGAATATAAAAGAGGATCTATCTTCTCAAGGGTTTAGTGTTGGTGCTATTCGTCAGCCAACTGTAGATGTTGCCATTATCCGTTTTATCGCTCGACTTGGTGAGAGTGAGGAAGATTGTATGAAATTATGCACTTTAGTGAAAAAAGGTGTTGCGTGTTACGTGTGAAACAGCTTGATATTTGCTATAATAACACACAACTTCTCAAAAGCAGTTTTGATCTGCATGAGTCATTGGCTCTTATTGGAGAGAGTGGTAGTGGAAAGTCTTTAACATTAAAAGCACTTCTCTCAATGGTACCACAAAATCTTGAGGTAACATTAGATGTAGATGCACCGTTTCCCTTAGAAGCAGGAAAGACGATAGGGTTTGTTCCACAAAACCCTTTTACAGCACTTTCTCCATTAACGAAGATAAAAAAACAGTTTTTTGCACCAATGCAAAGGGTTGAACAACTTTTTGATGAACTTGGATTAGATAGTGCTTTTTTAGATCGCTATCCAGCAGAACTCTCAGGTGGGCAACTCCAACGAGTTGTTATTGCGATGGCATTAGAGTTTCACCCAAAACTTTTATTATTGGATGAACCAACAACAGCGTTAGATAGCAGTACAAAACAGATGATACTAGCACTTTTGAAAAAGTTACAAAAGCAAGAGGGATTTAGTTTTATCTTTGTTACCCATGATATTTATTCAGTGCACAACCTTTGTAAGGAAGTTTGTGTACTGTATAAAGGGGTTATCATAGAAAGAGGATCTATGCAAGAAGTTTTTGCAAACCCTCAACAATCTTATACAAAAAAATTGATCGAGGCAAATTTTGCCACAAGGAGTTTTAGAGAATGAAAATAGTAAAGTATATTATAATCGTCTTGGTGATAGTGGCGATTATAACCCCTTTTGGCGTTGTTGGGTACTATTTAAAAAATTATGATTTTGATCTTTCATCATTATTAAACTACAAACCTGCAACAACAACACGCATCTATGATAAAAATGGGGTAAAAATAGCGAATGTTTTTGATAAAAAACACCGTTTTTATGCTCCTTTTAACGAAATACCACCTCGTGTTATCGAAGCTTTGTTAGCTATCGAAGATACATCATTTTTTGAGCATCACGGGCTTAATGTTGATGCGATTATGCGTGCTATTTTAAAAGATATAAAAGCTGGGAAAATGGTAGAGGGTGCTAGTACTATTACGCAGCAGCTTGTAAAAAATGTTTTATTAACTCGTGAGAAAAAAATCTCAAGAAAGATTAAAGAGTTAATATACTCTTTTAAACTAGAACAAACACTTACTAAAGAACAGATTTTAGAGCTTTACTTAAATGAGATCTATTATGGGCATGGATATTATGGGATTAAAACTGCAGCAGATGGTTATTTTCATAAAAAACTTTCAGACTTAACACTCAAAGAGATCGCTATTTTAGTCGGACTTCCAAAAGCTCCAAGTACATATAATCCAACAAAAAATTATGATATTTCAATGGGACGTGCAAATCGTGTTATAGGTCGTATGCATACACTTGGCTGGATCGATGATGCAACATACGAACATGCTTTAGCAGAAAACCCAAAAGTTTACAACGATACGCTTACACAAAACAAAGCTCCGTTTGTTGTTGATGAAGTGTTGCGACGTGTTAAAAAAATGGGTATTGATGATGTTAAAACAGGTGGATACAACATCTATACAACGATCGATCTTTCACTACAAAAAGCTGCAAGAGAGTCACTTGAATATGCGTATAAACTTGCTCTTAAAAGAAATGAGCAGTATAGAAAACATGATAAACGTTTTGCACAAACTGATGCAAATGATTCGCAACTCAATGGTGCTATTGTCTCAATAGATTCAAAAACAGGAGATATATTAGCACTAGTAGGAAGTGTTGATTATGAGAAAAATTCATATAACCGTGCATCTCAAGGAAAACGTCAACCAGGTAGTGCCTTTAAACCATTTATCTATCAAGTTGCTATCAATTTAGGATATAGTGGTGCTACACAGTTAGTCGATGTTGCAAAAACATATAAATATAGAAAAAATGGTAAAATGAAAAAATGGCGTCCAAAAAACTATGAGCATGATTATAAAGGTTTGGTAACACTTCGTGAAGCTTTAGTACACTCACGAAACCTTGCAACTATTAACCTTGTAAATGATATTGGGCTTGATGCACTGATTACACAATTGACAAAATTTCGTATTAAAAATCTTCCACATGATCTTTCATTGTCTTTAGGAACAATGTCACTTTCTCCATTGGAACTTGCACAATACTATACACTTTTTTCAAACTATGGAACAGAGGTTGAAACACATCTTATCCGTTCAATAGAGCAAAATGGTCAAACTCTGTATGAACGCAAAATTGTGACTTATGATATAAATAAACCAACACAAGCGTACATAATGACAACAATTTTACAAGATATTGTAAAGCGTGGTACAGGGGTTCGTGCACGTGCAAGAGGGATTGAATTAGCTGGTAAAACAGGTACGACAAATAATAGTGTCGATGGTTGGTTTGCAGGGTTCTCCCCAACGATTACAACAGTTGTATGGTTTGGTAATGACGATAATAAACCGATGTATAAAAAAGAGACAGGTGGACGTATAGCAGGTCCTGCATTTTCATCATACTATACAAAACTGATCAAGCTTTATCCACAAACACCAAGACACTTCAAACAGCCAAAAGGTATTATGAAAGTAAAAATTGGTGGAAGAACAGAGTATTTTAGTAATATTTCAAAACCTCCACGCGTAGAGGCTGTTCCAGATGCACAAGAGGAGTTAGTATTTTGAGAAAATTATTGTTCGTTTTTTTGCTGCCATTTGCACTTTATGGTGGCGTGTTTGAAAAAGGTAAAGCAAATATAGGCTTTTCGTTAGGTGCTGCAACATCATTTGGGCATAACTATACCCTTTTTGGTGTTTCAGGACACTATTTTTTGTATGATAATCTAAGCCTTTCAGGATATTATCGTGGGTGGTTTGGTGCTTCACCGACACAACATGAGCTTAGTCTTGGGGCAAACTATCATCTTCCATTGAGTAAAAATCTTCGCCCCTACGGTGGTGTATTTGTACGTGAAAACTTTGTTAGTGGTGATTATGAAGATTTTGAAGCGTATGGTGTTCGTGGTGGTGTGAGCATTATCAACGGAGCAAATAGTTACTTCTCTATAGGGTATGCGTATGAGTGGTATGGTAACTGTAATACAAGTGAGTGTTCACAAAGCTATCCAGAAGTCACAGCAGGATTCTCTTTTTAATCCCGTTGTGCAAATCGTATAAAAAGTGTCATATATTTTGATACTTTAGAGATCTTTTTTGGTGTGATCTTTTCCTCTTTAAGATACATATTTTCAAATGTATAAAAATCTCCATCTTTTAGTATTTCAGTACTCATCCCTATTTTTGGTCGCATAAAAATTTCACTAACACGCAGTTGTGATCGAGGATTTATTGGTGTAATATGGAGCGCCTCATCACCAAGACATAATGGTTTTTGCACTTTTGCTGATGCTGCACTAAAGGATGTAACACCAGGGATAACAGTAGTGTTGTCATATAAATGGGGTGCATCATTTTTAATAATATCAAGTAGATAGTAGATACTAGAGTAGATCCCAGCATCACCAAGTGTAACAAAACAGACACATGGATAGTTCTGTGCAGTTGTGATAATAGTGTGTGCTTCGTTATACCAGTCCTCTTGTTTAAACTGCATAGGAGAGTATACAGGGATGATAGGTTTTTCTATTTTGAGAAGATTGAGTGCCTCTTGTACGATAGTATGACTAATAGATTTGGTAAAACTCAAATCAGCACTTTTTGTCGGAATACAAATAGCATCACAATTTTTAAATGCTTGAAGTGCTTTGTATGTAAGAAGTTCTACATCTCCAGGACCAAGGGAGACCATATAAAGTTTTTGATTCATAAATCGAAGTTTAGCTAAAATACTCTTATGAAACTCTCACATTTACAACAGATTGTCAATTATATACAAAAGTTTAAAAAAATTACAGCGATCTATCGTGTAAACGATACAATAGTTAAAGTGGTTTTTGATAAAGATGATGCACTCTACTTTAATATGCAACGCTCAAACTCATCGATATTCAAATGCAAAGAGTACCCACGTTCAAAAGTGTACAATGCACCTTTTGATGTGATCTTGGCAAAACGCTTTAACCGATCAGTCATTAAAGATGTTAGCCTTGTAAATGGTGATAAAATCATCCGTTTTACAACCTCTTTGGCTTCTGCATACAAAGAACAAGTAAGTTATTTACAGTTTGAGTTTACAGGAAAATATACTAATGTTATTATTCTTGATGAACATTTTGTTGTTCTTGAAGCATTACGTCATGTTGATTTATTCGCTTCTTTTCGTGAAGTGCGTGTTGGGCAAAAACTTCTTGATATTCCCCCTGCACCATTTAAAGCAAAAGAGTATCCACTCGATGATGTTGAAACATTTTTGTATGAAGTGTATGATAAAGAGCAAGAACGCATTTTAGCTGGTTTGAAAAAACAAAAAATCTCTATACTTAAGAAAAAACTTCATAAACTTGAAAAACTTTACACACAACTAGATTCTCAAGAGGAGCTTGAACAACAGGCTCAAAAATATGAGCATTATGGCAATGTTATACTCTCAAACGTGCATCGTATCAAACCCTATACAAAAGAGCTTGATCTTGTAGATTTTGATGGCACGCAACTGACAATAACATTAGAGAAACTCTATGCAACACCTTTTGAGATCAGTACAATGTTTTTTAATAAAAGCAAAAAGGCAAAGCAAAAAGCAAAACACCTTCATATCCAAGAGGAATCATTGCGATCAAAGATAGAACACATACAACGTTTTATCCATACAGTCCAAGAGGCCAAAGATGTAGCCAAGATAGCATTGCTTTTCCCAAAAAAACAACAAAATAAAAAACAGAAACAAGATGATTCAATTGAAGAATTTTTTATAGAAGGGTATAAAGTTATGTTGGGGAAAAATGAGCGTGGAAATATTAAAGTACTTGAAAATGCAAAAGCAAAAGATATATGGCTTCATTTAAAAGATCGTCCATCGTGTCATGTAATTATAAAAACAGATAAACAAAATCTTCCTCAACACATAATCAAAATGGCAGCTCGTTTATGTGTAGATTTTTCAACCACTTCAAAAGATCGTTATTTGGTCGATTATACTCCAAGAAGAGAGGTCAGCATCCAAAATGGTGCCCATGTCCTTTACAATAAGTATAAAACCATAGAGGTTGATACACGGGAGTAGGTTATGGCTATTAGTCCATTAGGGAATATTGTTGTAGTCAATCAGATGACACCGGCTGCATCAGCGATCCCAAATGCCCATAATAATAGGGTAGATATACAAAATATTGCTGCACAGGCAGCTGCAAACGAACAAAAAAAAGAGATAGAGCAGATTAGACCAACAGAACAGAGTCATGAAATTGATCCAGATAGGGAACATCAGCGTCAAGAAGCTGATGAAAATACCCCATCAAATGAACAAGAAAAACAAGAACAAAATCCTCAGCAAGAGCAAAAGAGTGGGATCTATAAATTAGATATTAAAGTCTAAAAAGCTATAATATCTAAAACAAAATAAGGGTGGATATGGCTATATTTTCAGACAAAGAGCGTGTTGTTACAGGGTTGGCACTATTAGCTGGTGTTTTTATTGTTGGCTTGATAGATAATTTTTTTATAATGTGGCTGACACTTGGTATTGTATACCTTTTAGCATTTGATGAAGCAGTAAAACTTTTTGGTGTTGAACGGGATGGTTTGCAAAAATTTGCTGTTGGTTTATGGCTTGTTGCAGGGATCTACCCTTATGGAGATGACCTTTTTGTACTCGCAGGTGTTGCATATGCAAGTGCGATTGCATATAACAAAGAGTTAGTGTGGCGTGATTTTTTCCCATTTATCTACCCAACAGCAGGGATGTTGTTTATTTTAACACTTTATGAAGAGTATGGTGTTGCGTCATTATTATGGCTTTTAGCAGTTGTAGCATTGAGTGATATTGGTGCATATGGTGTAGGAAAAAGTATAGGTAAAACACCATTTTCACCAACAAGCCCTAAAAAAACCCTTGAAGGTGTTGCAGGTGGTATTGCAGTTGCAACCATAGGTGGGATCTTTTTTGGAACATCTGTTGTTGATGCAACATTGGCATTTTTTATCTCATTTTTTGTTTCAGTAGCTTCTGTATTTGGTGATCTGTTTGAATCTTCACTTAAACGTTCAGCCGGTGTTAAAGATAGTGGTACATTATTGCCAGGACATGGTGGTGTACTTGATAGAATTGATGGCTATCTCTTTGGTGGGATAGTAATGGTTGTACTTTTACGTGGTTTAGTGTAGTATGAAAAAACACAACTCTATTGTTCTTTTAGGGTCAACAGGATCTATTGGGGTCAATACCCTTCTTGTTGCGCAACGTTTTGGTATAGAGATTGAAACACTTGTATGTGGTAGAAATATCGACCTTGTAAATCAACAAATAGCACAACATCATCCCAAACAAGTGGTTGTAGCACGTAAAGAGGATGTCGCAAAAGTACAACACTCTTGCGTGTTATGGGGTGAAGATGCAATCTTGCGTGTTATAGAAGAAGCATCAAGTAGTTTGATTGTCAATGCTCTTGTAGGTTTTTTAGGTTTAAAACCAACACTCAAAGCTTTGGAGTGTGGTAAAAAAGTGGCATTGGCAAATAAAGAGTCGTTAGTTGCGTGTGGTGCCTTTATCGATACAACACAGATCCAACCCATAGATTCTGAACATTTTGGATTATGGTATCTTATGCAGGATCGTCCTGTAAAAAAGATGATTATTACTGCAAGTGGTGGAGCATTTCGTGATTGGGATATTGCAAAACTTCAACACGCAACCCTTGAAGATACTCAAAAACATCCTAACTGGTCGATGGGGCAAAAGATCACAATAGACTCAGCAACAATGGTAAATAAGATGTTTGAACTCCTAGAAGCACGTTGGCTCTTTGGCAAGGGGGAGTATGATGCCATTATTGAGACACAATCGTTAATCCATGCACTTATCGATTTTCAAGATGGAAGCACAACAGCACATTTTGCACACGCAAGTATGCAACTGCCTATCGCTTTTGCACTCGATCAAAAAATGGATGAAAATATATTAGAACATGTAGATCTCTTGCGTGTTGGTGCATTGGAATTTCGTAAGATTGAGACTGATCGTTACCCTGTTTGGCAGATAAAAGAGGATCTTTTGGATAATCCGGAACTTGGAGTTGTTATAAATGCTGCCAATGAAGCAGCTATTGAGAAATTTATAGCAAAAGAGTGTGGGTATATCGACATTAGCCGTGCAATACTACAAGCGTATGAACATTTTCAAACCAAACCACAAACTGTAGATGAAATTTTTGCTTTAGATGATGAGGTTCGGGCTTATGTAAGGGATAGGTTATGATATTAAGTATTGAAAGTTCATGTGATGACAGTGCTATTGCAATAACGGAGATAGCTACAAAGAAACTTCTATTACATAAAAAAATCTCTCAAGAGATAGAACACTCGGTTTATGGTGGGGTTGTACCAGAACTTGCTGCCCGTTTACATGCAGAAGCTTTACCAAAGATACTCGAAGAGTGCACTCCTTATTTTGATAAACTTAAAGCTGTTGCAGTTACATCAACTCCAGGATTAGCTGTTACACTAATTGAGGGAGTAGTGATGGCAAAAGCCTTGGCTTTGAGCCTTGGTTTACCACTTATAGGTGTTAATCATCTTATGGGGCATATTTACTCTTTATTTATTGAAAAACCAACACAGTTCCCTTTGACTGTTTTGCTTGTTTCAGGTGGACATACACAAGTTATGGAGGTGCAAGATCTTCATACTGTAACGACAGTGGCAAAAACAATGGATGACAGTTTTGGAGAGAGTTTTGATAAAGTAGCAAAGATGATGAATCTAGGATACCCTGGTGGTCCTATAATAGAAAAACTTGCACAAGATGGTAATAGAGATGCGTATAATTTTACTGTACCACTTCATCAGTCCCCTTTGATCGCTTTTAGTTATTCAGGGTTAAAAAATGCAGTGCGTTTAGCTGTTGAAGATGCTCATGGCGATACAACAAAGTACAAAGATATTGCAGCTTCATTTGAACATAT
>Ga0256843_1003883_pt1 | contig 10181 bp, 5 predicted proteins | sample AlvinellametaG_FD_191572 | JGI IMG/M metagenome (GOLD analysis project Ga0256843, IMG submission 191572) | Pompeii worm associated microbial communities from hydrothermal vent at the East Pacific Rise, Pacific Ocean - Alvinella | ecosystem: Host-associated > Annelida > Integument > Unclassified ... | reverse complement strand
ATATATTCTCTATAATCTTCTCTTGGATACTCAAATATCTTTGAAAGAAGCTCATAATCTCTTCTCATACTATATTCCCCTAACTGGCTCTTCTCTAAACCCAAATCCAGCACTACCTTTAACATCGGCAGTTGAATCCATCATCTCAATAGCCTCTTCTCTATGTGCTGGAGGAATTACAAATCTGTCTTCAAATTTTGCTAGAGATGTTAAGTAGTAGATATTTTCTGCATCTTCTTCTGTTAAGTTAGCTTCTGCTAGAGCTTTATCGGATTTTTCTTTTGTAACATCTCCAACTGTTTTATATCTTCTATAGATTCTAACCGCCATAAGTTTTTTGAGTTTTTCAACAATTAGTTTCTCATCTCCTGCACCAAATAGATTTGCCATATATTTAATTGGAAATCTAACCTGCTCAATAGTTCCAAAAATCTCCTCAATAGAGGTATCATATAGCCACTTATCATCCCACGCCTTTGCAATTGGGTTTAGAGAGTCATTATCTTTAGATGTCTCTGAAACTGAAGCCATAACAGGCAAGAGTGGTGGCACATAAAAGAGGTTTGGAAGTGTTCTAAATTCTGCATGGAGAGGAAGAGCCAACTTCCACTCTTTTAAAAATTTATATATAGGTGAGTTTTGAGCCGATTTAATGGTAGAATCAGCTATGCCATTCTCTTTTGCCATTCTAATAACTTCTGGATCATGAGGATCTAAATATATATCTATTTGATTTTGAATTAACTCATTTTCAGGAGATGAAGCAACCTCTTCAATCTTATCTGCATCATAGAGTAAAACTCCTAAATATCTAATTCTACCAACACATGTATGCATACAAGCTGGTGCTTGTCCACTCTCAAGTCTTGGGTAGCAGAGTAAACACTTTTCTGATTTTCCAGTATTCCAGTTATAGTATGCTTTTTTATATGGACAAGCTGTAATACACATTCTCCAACCTCTACAGACACTCTGGTCAATTAGAACTACTCCATCTTCTCCTCTTTTATATATAGCACCAGATGGACAACTAGCCACACAAGCTGGATTTAAACAGTGGTTACAAATTCTTGGAAGATAGAAAAATGCCATCTTCTCAAGCTGAAACATAGCCTCTCTCTCTGCTGGAGTTAGATTTTCTAAATTTGGGTCATTTCTAGCAAAGTCTGGTGTTCCACTCAAATCATCATCCCAGTTTGGTCCCATCTTAATATCAATAGGTTTTCCAGTAATTAGAGATACAGGTTTTGCTACTGGTTGCACCTCATCTTGAGGTGCTTCTATTAGGTCTTGATACTTATATGTAAATGGCTCATAGTAATCATCAATTACAGGCAGGTTTGGATTATTGAAAATATTCATAAGCCCTTTAGTCTTTCCAGCACCTTTTAAGCTTATCTTTCCAGACTTCTCATCTCTCTCCCAACCACCTTTATATATATCTTGCTCTTCCCATTTGGTAGGATACCCAGTCCCAGGTTTAGTCTCTACATTGTTCCACCACATATACTCAGCACCTTTTCTATCTGTCCAGATATTTTTACAAGCAACGGTGCATGTGTGGCAACCCAAACACTTATCTAAATGAAAAACCATTGATATTTGACTTCTTATATTCATATTATATTCTCCTTTACTTTCTAAAATACTACTTCAGTCATTTTCTTAATAATTACATGGGTATCCCTATTTACAGCCACAGGTCCCCAGTAGTTAAAGTAGTATGTAAATTGTCCATAACCACCAGCAAGTAGATTTGGTTTTAATCTAACTCTTGTAACTGCATTATTTCCACCACTTCTCTTCTTTCTCTCTTGTGAGATAGGAAGCCCTATGGTTCTCTCAATTGTATGGTAAAGAATAGTCACACCCTTTGGAATTCTACTACTAACAACAGCTCTTGTGCAGTATGTTCCATTATCGTTAATGACCTCTACCCAATCATTATCATTTATTCCCATCTCTTTTGCATCTTCTTCATTTATCCAGATTGGCTCAATTCCTCTTGAGAGAGTTAGCATTCTAATATTATCCATATAAGTAGAGTGGATGTGCCACTTTCCATGAGGAGTTAAACAGCTTAAAACCTTAGCCTCTCCATTTTTTACAGTCTCTCTTAGGTCTCCATACACTTCAGGTTTAGGAGATGGTTTATAGGTTGGAAGGTTTTCTCCATAAGCTATATACATCTCATGGTCAATATAGCTGTGTTGTCTTCCCGTCAGAGTTCTCCAAGGCACAAACTTTTCTACATTATAGGTATATGGAGCATAAGCTCTATTATCATTCATAAGTCCAGCCCAAACTGGTGATGAGTGGTATCTGTGAGGAGCTTTTTGGAGGTCTCTATACTGCATTCTAACCCCCTCTTTATCTTTTACAACTGAAGCTAGATTATCTAATCCAGTCTTCTTTTCTGCATTCTCATAGGCTCTAACAGCTAGTTTTCCATTAGTTACACTAGAGAGATTAAGCACTGCATTGATTGCATCAATATCCTCTTTTAGAGATGGATATTTTTCTCCATCAATCTCTATGCTGTGGAAGTGGTTTGAATTAATCATATCATCATAAAAGTCGTCGCAAGCATAGTAGCTTCCATGAGCTCCACCACCTTTTTCTCTAAAGTTTCTACCAAGTGCTATATATTTATCATATATCTTAGTATAATCTCTCTCTTCAATTGCAATTTTATGCATAGTCTTACCTGGGATTGGCTCACACTCTCCCTTATACCAATCTTTAATGGTGCTTTGGGCAATCTCATCTGCTGTATCATGTCCTAGAGGAATAGTTACTACATCTTTTATAGGTTCGCTTAGATGAGTTTTTGCTACTTCACTTGTAGCTTTTGCAATTGCTTTGAATATATCCCAATCTGTTTTTGCCTCCCAAACTGGTGGAACTGCTTCTGAGAGTGGGTGGATAAATGAGTGCATATCAGTAGTATTTATATCAGCCTTTTCATACCATGATGCAGTAGGTAAGACAATATCAGAATATAGTGCTGATGAGTCCATTCTAAAGTTTAAATCAACTACTAAATCCATCTTACCAGTTGGAGCCTCTTCATGCCACTTTATCTCTTTTGTTGGCTCTTGGTCTGTAGCTATTGTGTTATTGTGAGTTCCCAAGTAGTGTTTTAGTGCATACTCTTGTCCCTTCATACTTCCAGAAATAGAGTTTCCTCTCCAGATATACCAGATTCTAGGAAAATTTTCTTCTGCATCAACATCTCCAACCGCATACTCTAATGTTCCATTTTTTAAAGATTCTAATACATACTCTTTTAACTCTTCATCACTTTTTGCACCACTCTCTTTAGCCAACTCTAGAGGGTTTTTATTAAATTGAGGATAGTATGGCATGTGTCCCATTCTAACAGCTTTAAAAATCTCATCTGCCATATGCCCTTTTGTCATCTCATTATCTGGAACAGCATTATATTTTGAGTGGAGTCCATCATATCTATACTGGTCTGTATTTAGATAGTGCCAGATTGGTGCTTGTTGAAGTCTAGCTGTTGAGTTCCAATCTTTTGCAAAGGTAATATTTCCCCATGAGTCAACTGGTGCAAGTTTCTCTTGTCCTACATAGTGGTTCATTCCTCCACCATTTCTACCAATACTTCCTGTAAACATCAAAGCCATAATAGCTGAACGATACATCAAATTACAGTGATACCAGTGGTTAACTCCAGCACCAACGATGACCATATTTTTACCCTTAGTTACCTCTCCATTGTGACCCCACTCTCTTGCAATTTGGATAATGGTTTTAGCATCAATTCCTGTAAATATCTCTTGCCAAGCTGGAGTATATGCAGATTTTTTATCATTGTAATCTTTTGGGTAGTCTCCACTAAGACCTCTTGGAACTCCGTAGTGTGCCATTAAAACATCAAAAATTGTAGCAACTCTAACTTTTTCTCCACTAACAGTTGTAATCTCTTTTACTGGCACACCTCTTTTTGCCTTAACATCTAGCCCAAACTCCTCAAAGGTTACATCAATAACCTCATCACTTCTATCAATTAGGCTTAAAATTGGATCATAAGGTTTATCATCAATTGAGTTTTCAAGTTTAATATTCCACTTTGCAGTATCCTCTTTTGCCCATCTATGCCCTACTGTTCCTTTTGGAACTACAAAAGAGTTTGATTTATCATCTACTTGAATAAATTTCCACTCTCCATTTTCTATATCTTTGAATTCTTCTAGCTCATTTGCTCTTAGGAGTCTTCCAGCCTTAAACTCACCATTTTCTTCATCTATCTTAATTAAAAATGGCATATCTGTATATTTTTTAATATAGTCTATAAAGTATGGAACTTCTCTATCTACATAGAACTCTTTTAATAGAACATGTGTAATTGCAAGCCAAAAAGCCCCATCACTTCCAGCATGGAGTGGCACCCACTGGTCTGCAAACTTACTTACCATACTAAAATCTGGTGCACACACAATCGTTTTTGTTCCATTGTGTCTAGCCTCCGCAAAGAAGTGTGCATCTGGAGTTCTTGTCATATTTAGGTTTGCACCCATATCTACAATCATCTTTGCGTTATACCAATCAGCACTCTCTGCACAGTCAGTCTGTTCACCCCAAACCTCTGGGAATGCTGGAGGTAGATCACAATACCAATCATAAAAACTTAAATTCACCCCACCAAATAGTTGTAAAAATCTAGCACCAGCAGAGTAACTAAGCATCGACATAGCTGGAATAGGAGAAAAACCAACTACCCTATCAGGTCCATATTTTTTAGCAGTATATATGTTTGCTACTGCCATTATCTCTAATACTTCGTCCCAACTAGCTCTTCTAAAACCACCCTTACCTCTTGCCTCTTGGTATGCCTTTCTCATCTGTTTATCTGCTTGGAGAGCCTCCCAAGCCTTCATAGCATCTCCGCCATTTTGAGCCTTTTTTTCTCTATAAGCATCAATTAGGGCTCCACGAATTAGAGGATATTTAATTCTAATTGGACTATATATATACCATGAAAAAGATATCCCCCTTTGGCAACCTCTAGGCTCATAGGGAGGGAGTTTATCATCTAGGAGTGGATAATCTAGCTGTTGAGTCTCCCAAACTACAATTCCATCTTTTACAGCCACTTGCCAAGAGCAACTCCCAGTGCAGTTTACTCCATGTGTGCTTCGCACAATTTTGTCATGTTGAAATCTATTTCTATAAAACTCTTCCCATTTTCTCTTTTTTGGGTTGACTATATCTTGTATCCAACTCATATTATGCCCTCCATTTAGTTTTTAATTGTCTATCAAATATTGCTTGATTTACAGATTTGCTCTTAGTCTTATTTTTTCCTAAAACAACTAATCCACCAAAAATACTTCCAGCTCCTAGGAGTCCAATTAACCAAAATAGGTTTCCTGTTCCACCATCTGTAGATTTAGGATTAACACTCTTGAAAAATTCTACAATAGCATCAGATTCCTCTTTTGTTATCTCATGTCCTTTATATGCTCTAGTCATTAGAGGAGATGGCATAGCTTCAGAAGAGGTTATCATCATTCCCACTGTTGGAGCCATGCTCTCTCCTCCATACATAGTTAAATCTTTTGCCAATTTTCCGCCAGATATGATTTTTGGACTATTTACATTGTGGCATGCAATACATGCTACACCTCCATTTTTAAAAGGTTTACTACCTTCAAATAGTCTAGCTCCGCTATCTGCATCTGCTCCAAATGAGGCAACAGATAGGAGAGTTATTAGAAATATTAGACACTTTATTCTCATTAGTTTTCTCCTATTTTTTTGGGGTATCTGAATTCTACCATTTTTTCTTTTTAAATAAAGTTAAAATTTAATTATTTTAATTAATAAATATTTTAAAATATTTATTAATATTAAGAATTATTAAAGAAAAGACTTAATAGATATTTGATATATTAAAAAAAATTAAAATTTATTATCTGGATTTAGTCTATTATTAATTAAAATTTTTATATTTTTATAGGTTCTCAAAAGAGCATTTTTTGTAAGTTTTGAGTATGAGTTAAATAGATTTTTAATCTCTTTTATATTTGAATATTCTCTTTTTTCCTCTTTTACATATAAATACCAATATATTGCTCCAACTAAAATTGCACCGCTAAATATATTTCCCAAAGTTACAGGAATTAAATTTCCAAAAATAAAAGAAGAGGTATTTAGAGTAGACAAGTCCCATGTAGGGTGGTGTGTCATAACTGCTTGTGCTATTTCTGGATTGTGACTTGCAGTAATTCCAGCTGGAATTATAAACATATTAGCTACACAGTGTTCAAATCCACTAGCAATAAATGCCATTACAGGAAACCAAGCCCCAATAATTTTACTTCCCACATCTCTAGCAGATGCTACAATTACTACTGCTAAGCAGACAAGCCAATTGCATCCTATCCCTCTAACAAAGGCTTCCCAGAAGCTAAGATGAGTCTTTTTATAGGCTAGGGCTACAGCATTTGCTCCAACCTCTCCACCATGTCCAAGCCATAGATTGCTACTATACATGAGCCATAAGAGAAACATAGCCCCAATAAAATTTCCAATATATACCCAAGTCCAGTTATTTATAACCTGTTTTGTAGTTAAGTCTCCATTTAACCAAGCCATAGATAACATTGTATTTCCAGTAAATAGATCGGAGCCTGCAACCAATACTAAAACTAAGGCTATTCCAAATACACTTCCTCCAATAAAACTTGTAAATCCGGCTCCAAATATGCCTACCATATCATGAGTTACCATATTCATGAGTTGAGCAGCTAATGCTATATATGCACCTGCTAAAAATGCAGATAGAACTACTTTATCTTTAGGCATTTTGGCTTTATACAAACCAATATCTATAAAAGATTTAGCGGTCTCAGCTGGAGTCAAAAAACCTTTTGACATTAAAATCCTCCTTTTAAATAAAATATGTTTTAAAATTATATTTTTTATTTAAAAATATAATCTGTTACTCTTTGTTTTCTATAAATAGAATATGTTAAGAGAAGTATTTTATAACGATTTAAATTAAAAGTTGCTTTATATTTAGCATTTTTTTGTATATAAGAACTAAATAATTTATATTTATATTTAATGAAAAATATTAAATAAAAGTTTATTTTTCGATATAAATCATTAAATTTGTGTAAAAAAGTGCCATTTTATTTATTATTATAATTAATACAAATAGCTTTCATAAGTTTTATGTATCAAAATGTAGCACTATTTCTTCAACTTTGAATCATTTTAATATTACACAAATGCTTTACAAATTTTATATTATAATAAGTTTGAACAGGGGAAGAATTCCACAAAAGAGACAATTCAACGGTTTTATCCGTTCTATTTGAATTGATGGAGGGGGGAAGAAAGCCCTGTTAAAGTAGCATAATGAGGAAAGGATTTTACAATGAGTATGATGAAAGAGGCAACGCCTAAATCGTATAGAATGTTGGTAATGAACACCTTAGCATTTACAGTAGCTTTTGCTGCTTGGATGTTAAATGGTGTTTTAATTACCTTTTTGGTCTCTAATGGGGTATATAATTGGTCTGCTGTGGAGATGGGAACTCTAATTGGACTTCCAGTTTTAACTGGTGCACTATTTAGACTTCCGTTAGGAATTTTAACCGATAAATTTGGAGGAAAACCAGTTTTTACAATCACCCTATTAGTAGCTGCTACTGGAATGTTTTTACTCTCTAGAGCAGAGACTTATACAGATTTTCTAATTGCTTCACTTCTATTTGGAACAGTAGGAGCTACTTTTGCGGTTGGAATTGCATTTACTTCTGTATGGTTTCCAAAAGAGAGACAGGGGCTAGCACTTGGGATTTTTGGAGCTGGAAATGCTGGGGCTGCTGCTACTACACTTCTTGCACCAACTATTCTTAAAAATTTGGTTGCTGATGGAAATATGGAGGCTTGGAGACAACTTCCATTAATGTATGCTGGAATGCTTGTTGGAATGGCTATTATATTTTTCCTACTTACAGAAAACAGAAAACCAGATAGCTCAGGTAGAACTCTAGGGCAGATGTTAAAACCTCTTAAAAATATTGTGGTTTGGCGTCTTGGAATGTATTACTTTATAGTATTTGGACTATTTATTGCTTTTTCTCAGTGGTTAGTTCCATACTTTGTAAATGTTTATATGCTTCCACTAGTAACTGCAGGTATTTTTGCAGCAGCGTTTAGTTTCCCATCTGGTGTAATTAGAGCTCTTGGTGGATATTTGAGTGATAAATTTGGAGGAAAGACTGTAACATTTTGGGTATTTGTTGGAGCTTTAATTATTAGTGCTATGCTGATGATTCCAAAAATGGTAGTAGAGTCTCCTGGTAAAGGAATTTTAGCAAAACTTCCAGGAACTGTTACAAAGGTTACTAAAGATACAGTAGAAGTAACAAACCCTAAAGCTGGAGTTACTGTATATAAATTTACACCAAAAGTAGGACATATCGACCCAGATACAGATGAAATCTTACTACTACCACACAAAGAGGTTGTAAAAGAGCCAGTTGTTAAAGTTGGAGATAAAGTTGTAAAAAAACAGTTATTAGTTAAAGGAACTACTAGAATTTTCTTCCAAGCAAATGTTTGGATTTTTGGAGTCTTGGCTGTAATTGTTGGAGCATTATGGGGAATTGGTAAAGCTTCTGTTTATAAACTAATCCCAGAGTATTATCCACAAGAGGTTGGAGTTGTTGGTGGAATTGTTGGAGTTTTAGGAGGACTTGGAGGATTTATCTCTCCAATTATCTTTGGATGGTTGCTAGAACTCACAGGTCTGTGGTCTAGTGCTTGGATGTTTGTTTTAGCAGTTACTCTGTTTGCATTCATCCTTCTAACAAAAGCTATGAAAGACGAAAACGCTCCTAGATAGTCTATTTTCTACAATTTAACTGCTTGGGGGGCTCTCCCCAAGTATTCTTCTAAATATCATTCCATTTTAAGTTAAAATAGGATAAATTTTATCTTAAATTCAAAAATATCAAGGGTTTTTTATGAGTAATGATTTACAAGAGATAGAGAGTGTTTGCACATATTGTGGTGTGGGGTGTGATATTGTAGGAGTTGTGGAGAGTAATAAGATAAAAAAGATTTATGCTAAGAAGGAGGGGGTTGTATCGCAAGGTAAGCTCTGTATTAAGGGGAAATATGGATTTGATTTTGTAAATTCCAAAGATAGAGTTAGAGAGCCTAGAATAAAGAAGGAATTTTTGGATAAGAACCCTTATATAAAAGAGGTAGTTAGAGATAAGTTATTAGATTTTGATGAGGTCTACTATACTTGTGACTTAGATACTGCAACTACTATTGCTTCTATGAAACTTTCTGAGATAAAAGAGAAGTATGGGGGAGATAGCTTTTGTGCAATTGGTGGGGCTAGAGGAAATTGTGAGAGTGCCTATCTTTTCCAAAAGTTTTGTAGAGAGACTATGGATTCACCTCATGTAGATAATTGTGCTAGAGTCTGTCACTCTCCATCTCTAAAGGGGATGAAGGTTACCATCGGAGAGGGGGCATCTACAAATCCATATAATGATATATATAAGGCTGAATTTATTATTGTAATTGGCTCAAATACAATGGAGGCTCACCCAATTGTAGCAAATAGAATTATAGAGGTGGCAAAGCAAGAGGATAACTTAGCTGTAATTGATGTGCGAGAGACAAAACTATCTAAATATGCAAAACATAATGTAGTAATCCCTTTTGAGTCAAATCTTCTAATTTTAAATATGATGGCTTATGTGATTATAAAAGAGGAGCTATATGATAAGGAGTTTGTAGCAAAGAGAACTAAAGATTTTGAGAGCTTTAGAGAGAAGATACTAAATGATGAGTATGCAAACCCAGAGTTTTTTGAGAAGATTAAAGGGTATGAGTATCTATCAAAAGTTATCCCAAATATTGCAAGAGAGTATGCTCTAAAGAGGTCTATGATACTTTGGGGACTTGGAGTAACACAACACCTAGATGGCTCTCACGCTGTTATGGCACTAACTCACCTTGCAATGATGACAGGAAATATTGGAAAGAGTGGGGCAGGGCTTATGCCTCTTCGTGGGCAAAATAATGTTCAAGGGGCTTGTGATATGGGGTGTCTGCCTTACTATCTCCCAGATTATGAGGTGCCAGAAAAAATTGGGCTTATGACTCCTCAATTAATTGAT
>Ga0256843_1003882_pt1 | contig 10184 bp, 10 predicted proteins | sample AlvinellametaG_FD_191572 | JGI IMG/M metagenome (GOLD analysis project Ga0256843, IMG submission 191572) | Pompeii worm associated microbial communities from hydrothermal vent at the East Pacific Rise, Pacific Ocean - Alvinella | ecosystem: Host-associated > Annelida > Integument > Unclassified ... | reverse complement strand
ATCTACTTTGACATCATCCAAAAGTGTTTTCAGCTGTAATCGCAACATTTTTGGACTCACTGCCTCCACAGCTTTTACTCCCCGGGAATTTTGTGCCGTAATGGCAGTAACACAACTTAGCGCATAACCGCCAAGGGCATGAATGGTTTTTGTATCGACCTGTATGCCTGCACCCCCGTAAGGATCAAACCCTGCAATAGTCAATACTGTCGGTGTATGCATTAGCTGTTATCCTTCAATATGCTTATAAGTGCTTTGGTTTTTGCTTTTGAAATCTCGCCGTTTTCATCCAATACCGCCGAGATCATAGCAATACCGCTGGCTGCATCCGTTTGGGCAATCATAGCAATATTTTCCTGAGTGATACCACCAATGGCTACGATCGGATAGTCCACATACTCCGACCATCGTTTTAGATTTTCAATACCCACATTCTCATACGCCATCTTCTTGGAGATCGGCTCAAAGATCGGGCCTATGGCAAGATAGGAGGGTTCAAACCCCAAAGCGATCTCTATCTCTTTGGGAGTATGCGAACTGATCCCCAGTCTCAGACCAGCATGATGGATCGCTTCAATGTCTGCTTCCTGAATATCTTCTTGTCCCAGATGTACCCCATAAGCACCATGTTCGATGGCAAGCCGCCAGTAATCATTGAGAAAAAAACGGGCACTGTAGGCTTTGGAGAGTTCTATCGCTTCTGCTACTTCTGATTCAAGCACTTCACCCTCCATATCTTTCACACGCAGCTGTGCCGTAGTAACACCCACTTCATAAAGCGCTTTCAGCTTATGGGCACGGTCGACAATGGGGTAGAGGCCTAGAGGAGTTTCATCGCATTTTAGGAATTTCATATTTACCTTTCAAATCACATAGGAGACGCGACTTTAGTCGCGTAAACGGGACTAAAGTCCCGATTCCAATTAACCAAAGCATTGCAAAGCAATGCCTACCAACACTCCTCACTCAAATAGTTGTAAAGCAACTATTTGTCTTGGTGCCAAAACGGGGTTCCCACCGTCGGTGTCGATGGAGAAGCGAGTTCTCGCTCCTGCATGGCACCTGCTTCATACCCCATACGCCCTGCTTCCACTGCCAAAGCAAACGCTTTAGCCATGGCTACCGGATCTTGTGCCAAGGCAACAGCGGAGTTGAGCAATATGCCGTCATATCCAAGCTCCATTGCCTCTATAGCATGGGAAGGTTTCCCGATACCCGCATCAACGATCAGCGGTATGTTCGGGAATGCTTTACGGATTGCTTTGAGATTGTACGGGTTCATCAAGCCTTTTCCCGAACCTATGGGAGAGCCCCAGGGCATTAAGATGTTACACCCCGCATCGACCAGTTTTTTGGCAACAACAAGATCATCTGTCGTATAGGGGAAGACTTCAAACCCCTCTTTGACCAATACTTTTGCCGCCTCTACCGTCTCATAGGGGTCTGGTTGCAGGTTGTACTGGTCGCCGATAACCTCCAGTTTGATCCAATTGGTCTTGAAAACCTCTCGTGCCATCTGCGCAATGGTGATCGCCTCTTTGGCAGAGTGACACCCTGCTGTATTGGGAAGTACCTCGATGCCCAATTGGCGGATAATTCTCCAAAAGCTCTCTCCCGCATCTTTGTTGACACCCTGGCGACGCAGGGAAACTGTCACAACCTGAGCCCCCGAAGCCTTGATGGACTCCTCCATGATCGCCGGAGAAGGGTAGAGTGCCGAACCGATGAACATCCGTGATGTCAAAGTCTTGCCACCGATACTCCAGCTTTTTTCATCTGTCTCTATGGGTTTGGTCATTTTTTCTCCTATTTCTATGTAGGGGTGTCCCTTATGGGCACCCTTTTTTTGGGCAACCACAAGGGATTGCCCCTACCATTTCAATTGATCTAGCCACCACACACCGGTGCAAGTATCTCCACCTCATCACCATCATGTAATAGCGTTTCTTCATATTTGTCCGAAGCAACAAAGGTCATGTTTACCGCCACGGCACCCACACCTTTTTCATACCCCAATGCTTCCATCAGTTTCTTAATATTTATCTCATTGTCAAATTTTTTGGGTTCACCGTTTACAATGATCTTCATATCTCACCCTTTACAAAACTGTAGGGGTACCCCTTGTGGATACCCTCCGTTTAGGGCAACCACAAGGGATTGCCCCTACATTATATTTTTTCATTGAACTTCCGATATACAGCTACGATTATCCCGATACCTTTTCAATCTTCGGTTCCTCATTTGAAAAAGCCCTTCATTAAGGGCTTTTTCCACAATTGCCGGAGCAAGAAGGTACCCATGCCGGTAAAGTCCGTTAATACGTGTCAAGCCTTCTTCATTTTCTATGCGCGGCAGATTGTCTTTAAATGCCGGACGGCAGTTGGTCTCGGAGTTGACTACTCTCGCCTCACCGAAATTCGGATGCAGCGTATAGAGTGCAGAGAGCAATTCCATGGACGAACGTACCGAGATAGGAGAATCATCTTCACTCTCTATCTCTGTCGCTCCTATAAGATAACGTTTATAGCCGCTTGTCTGAGACAGTTTGCACTCTTTACAGTACTCTAGATCGATCCCTTCACAGCCGTTTCCGCGCGGTACGATATAGAGCTTGTAACGCGGATGCATCAAACGGGTAGGACGGGAGATATCAATGTCGTTGGCTTCCACCCACAATACCTCTCCCCGTACCCCTCTGAGGTCTCTAAAATACTCTTTGGCACCCAGTCCACGGGTATCGAACACCCAGTCAAATTCCTCTACACCCTCTTTGGTATACACCCTGCCTGCTTCGAGCTTCTCTATGGGAGTGTACTCTCTAAAGTGTACATTGGCATAACGGTTAAAATAGTTCACCGAAAATGCCATAAAACGCTGTGCATCAACAACACCTTCACTTGGAATATAGAAGCCTTTCTGATGGGTATAGAGATCGGGTTCAAGTCTTTCCAGCTTTTCCCGGTCAAGCAGTTCAATATGCCCTGCCGCATCTACTTTGCTTTGAAGCATCCCTATAAAGTGCTCCAGCTCTCCCATATCCTGAGGATGGGCGGTAATCACAGTCCCTTTTTGAAGATACCCGTCAAAAAGTCCTATCTCTTTGAGCAGTGCCGGCCAGAGTTTGATGGAACGGTGCCCCAAGTCAAAGATGACCGATTCTGCTGTTTCCAACTCCGCATAGGGTGCGAGCATCCCTGCAGCAGTAAAACCTGCAGCGCTCACCCCTTCTTTGGAGTCTTTGTCAAAGAATGTAATGGTAATGTCAGGCTTGGTACGCAGGAGGTTGAGGGCAACCACCCTGCCTGCCAAACCTGCACCTGCTATGGCGATATTCATTTTTTACCTCAATCATATTGTGTAGGGATACCCCTTGTGGGTACCCACGTTACAATAAGGGCAACCACAAGGGTTTGCCCCTACATATCACAGGTCAATAGAAGCGTTGCTATGCAACGCTTACAATAACTCTTCACTCTTACTTCTTAATTCTTCACTTGTTCCGCAGGAACATACACTTCCCCGCCCATCTCCTGGAACTTCTGGCTCATCTCATCCATACCGGCTTTGATCTCATCCTCAGAGAGGGCTTCCTGGTCGGCTGCATAGTCACGAACTTCAGCAGAGATCTTCATAGAACAGAATTTCGGTCCGCACATGGAACAGAAGTGTGCTACTTTCGCTGCTTCCATTGGCATAGTATCATCATGATATTCTCTAGCACGTTCAGGGTCAAGTCCAATATTGAACTGGTCTACCCATCTGAACTCAAATCGTGCCAGACTCATTGCATCATCTCTGGCACGTGCTCCGGGGTGTCCTTTGGCAATATCAGCAGCATGTGCTGCAATCTTGTAGGTAATCAACCCCTCTTTGACATCTTCACGGTTGGGAAGACCCAAATGTTCTTTTGGTGTCACATAACAAAGCATCGCACATCCGTACCAGCCGATCATTGCTGCCCCAATACCAGAAGTAAAGTGGTCATATCCCGGAGCAATGTCTGTGGTTAACGGCCCAAGTGTATAGAACGGTGCTTCGTCACACCACTCCAGCTGCTTCTCCATATTCTCCTTAATAAGATGCATTGGTACATGCCCCGGCCCTTCGATAAGTGTCTGAACATCATGATTCCAGGCGATCTTGGTAAGTTCACCCAGTGTTTTCAGCTCTGCGAACTGTGCTTCATCGTTCGCATCGGCAACCGAACCTGGTCTAAGACCATCACCCAGTGAGAAGGTAATATCGTAAGCTTTCATGATCTCACAGATCTCTTCAAAGTGCGTATAGAGGAAGTTCTCTTTATGGTGATGTATCATCCACTTCGCCATGATGGAGCCGCCACGAGAGACGATGCCCGTCACACGCTTGGCAGTCATAGGTACATGGTGCAGCAAGAGCCCTGCATGGATGGTAAAGTAGTCCACACCCTGTTCCGCCTGCTCGATGAGCGTGTCACGGAAAACTTCCCATGTCAGGTTCTCAGCGATCCCGTCAACCTTTTCAAGCGCCTGATAGATCGGTACAGTCCCTATAGGTACCGGAGAGTTACGCAAGATCCAGTCACGTGTGGTATGGATATTTTTACCTGTAGAGAGATCCATGACCGTATCACCGCCCCAACGTGTCGACCATACCATCTTTTCCACCTCTTCGGCAATACTTGAAGTGGTTGCAGAGTTACCGATATTGGCATTGACCTTGACAAGGAAGTTACGTCCGATGATCATCGGCTCCACTTCAGGGTGGTTGATATTGCACGGAATGACTGCACGCCCCCTGGCAACCTCTTCACGAACAAACTCCGGTGTAATTTCATCGGGAAGATTCGCTCCGAAATTCTCTCCTTTGAGTCTGGCTTCTCTCTCTTCATCACTCAAGTAACGTTTGGTCATCTCACGATTCTGGTTCTCACGAATAGCAATAAACTCCATCTCCGGTGTGATGATCCCCTGACGCGCATAATACAGTTGAGAAACATTTTTGCCTTTTTTGGCACGTAGTGGCGTACGGTAGAGTCCTTTTGAACCTGCTGCAACAAAATCAAGCTGTTCTTCCGTACTGTACCCGTTATCTACCGGTCTGACAATACGCCCTTCATAGCTTTCCACATCTCCTCTGGCTTCGATCCACTCTTTACGGATGGAAGGAATCCCTTTTTCAACATCTATCTCTACAGAAGGGTCAGTATAAGGTCCTGACGTATCATACACACACAAGGTCGTATCGTTACTCAGAGAAATTTCTCTCATCGGTACACGGATATTTTTGTGAAGCTCTCCTTCCACATAAATTTTCTGTGAAGCAGGCAACGGTTCTCTTGTCAAAATGTCATTTGACGCGGCAATGGTCTCTTTAAATGGTTTGGTCATGTTTTTTTCCTTGAAATTCAATTCGTATCAATAAAATTTGTAGGAAAGAGTGTAAATGAAGCAGGATAAACGGTGCCGACAAAGGCAAAAACGTCATCGTTACAGCAGTATTACAAAGCTCTTCCTTACGCCGGTATGATCCGGGTCAAGTTCAGCGGGTAGGATTTTGCGTCCTTCTCAGCTACCTGTGGCAGCACCCCGAGAGTTTGAAGTGTCACTATAGTCAATAAAAGATAAATTTTCTCTTAAACACTGTTTCCTTCTCCTAAAGTTATTTGCATTATAATATTCGCACTACACAAATTTAAAGGAAAAATAAATTATGGGAACCTATCAACGTATCCACCCCAGAAAACCAGAAGGTATTGAGGACAAACGCGCATTTTTGATCGGCTCAGGTATTGCTTCGCTCGCTGCGGCACATTACCTCATCCGTGACGGTTACATGAAAGGTAAACAGATCACCATTTTCGAACAAGACCCTGTGACAGGCGGTGCCATGGACGGCACGGGGAATCCTGAAGACGGATTTGTCGCACGCGGCGGACGAGAGATGGAAGAGCACTATGAATGTCTGTGGGATCTTTACGGTGATATCCCTTCACTCGAAGAGGAAGGCAGAACGGTACTGGACAATTTCAAAGAGCTCAACGACATCGACCCCAACTTCTCCAATGTCCGCGTCATTTCCAAGCGTGGAGAGAAACAACGAGAAAAGGATCTTGGACTACATGAGAAGAATGTCAAGGAGATCATGAAACTGCTGCTCACCCTTGAAGAGGACTTGGGTACCCAGAGCGTAGAGGAATACTTCGACCCCTCTTTCTTTGAAACAGACATGTGGCTCTACTGGCGCAGTATGTTCGCCTTTGAGACATGGCACAGCGTGGTGGAGATGAAACGCTACATGCACCGCTTCATCCACCTTATGCCCGGCATGAGTACCATGAGAGGGCTTGTCTTTACCAAGTACAACCAGTATGACTCACTCATCTTGCCGCTGAAGAAACATCTTGAGGCACAGGGTGTGAAGTTTATGCTCAGTACGGTTGTAACCGATCTTGACATTGACATCATGGGTGAAAAGAAGGTGGTTAGAGGCATCGAAATCGTCCGTGAGGAGCAGCAAGAGCGCATCGACACAAGTGAAGATGACCTCGTATTCTTTACTAACGGCTCAATGACAGAGAATTCCTCCATGGGTGACAACCATACCCCGCCCGTACTCAACCGCGGCAAAGCGGCCATTTGGGAGCTGTGGAAGAAGATTGCCGCCAAAGATGAAGCGTTCGGCAAACCTGAAGTCTTCTGTTCCGACATCGACAAGACCAAGTGGGAGTCCTTTACCATTACCGACAGAAACGGCAAGTTCAGAAAGCTTATGGAGCACTTTGCAGAAAGAGAGTTCCTGCCACACCGTACGGCAACTGGCGGCATCATCACCATCAAAGACTCAAACTGGCTCATGAGCGTCACCGTCAACCGTCAGCCGCAGTTCAAAAATCAGCCAGAAAACTACACCGTTGCATGGGCATACGCCCTCTTCTCTGACAAAAAGGGAGACTTCATCCAAAAACCGATGAGCGAGTGTACCGGAGAGGAGCTCTTCAAAGAGCTGCTCTACCATCTTGGCATCGATGAGAGCGATATGCCCGCCTATCTTGAGAACACCACCATCATCCCGGTCATGATGCCCTACATCACCAGCCAGTTCATGCCGCGTCTGAGAACCGACCGCCCTGAGGTCGTACCGCAAGGCAGCGTCAACCTCGCCTTCCTCGGACAGTTCGCCGAGATAGAAGGAGACTGTGTCTTTACCGTTGAGTACTCCGTACGTTCAGCGATGATGGCGGTCTATACACTGCTAAATCTTGAAAAGAACCCGCCTGAGATCTACCCAAGCCAGTACGACATCCGCGCCCTTGCAGCTGCATCGAAGACCATGAAAGCGGATGATGAAGGAATCTTGCAGAAGATCGCGGAGCATGTGTTAAGAAAGAAGTTGGAGCATACGACATGGGAAGGGCTCATATAGCCCTCTTCCTGATTTTTTTCTTGAGGAGAAACTACTGCTCCTCGGTTTTCATATCAATTAATTCTCCAAGCAGCTCTTCTGCCTCTTCCTCATCCATTTCATCTCTTTTGATCTCTTCTACTATAGAGAAACACTCCGTTCGCATTTCACGCATCTCTTCAAGGTCTTCTTTCTGCTCTTTCGTTGCATTTTTTGTTTTATCTATAGCTTCAAAAAGTTCATCTATTGCAGCTTCAAGATCGGGAATAATTTCAAGTTCCAAAAAGTTCTTCAGTTTTTTTGTATGGCTCATAAGGGTATCCTAGATAATAATATTGTTGTATTGTAGCAAAAATTTTACTTTGTTTATAGCATAATCTGTCATATTTTTTTGATCAAACAAATCATATCACTATATTAACAATTCCTTCACAGACACATGCTATAATACCTATTATAATCAGTAAAGGAAAATTAAGATGAACCATATAAAAACATTGATTTCCATACTCTTTATTTCGTTACTTTTAAACGGCTGTACAGGAGAGGAAGTCATACCAGACAATGCGACACAAACAGGTGCGGTAACAGGTGCTCTTGCCGGATCGGTCATCGGATACAATACCAAAGGACATCATAAAGGTGAAAGAGCTGTAATCGGTGGACTTCTCGGTGCAGCAACAGGTGCGGCCATAGGAAATGCCATAGATGACAACAATCCGCCACCTGCCGATACGAGCGGATGGCATGAATAGGAAACACATAAAAACACAAGGAGATAAAATGAAATTTAAAAAATCACTGCTTGCTTCGGCAGCAGCTGTTTTACTGCTGAACGGATGCTACAACCAACCCGGTCTGGTAGAAGACCAAAGCTATGACCGTACAAAAACAGGTGCCCTGACCGGTGCACTTGCCGGTGCTGCTATCGGATACAATACCAAAGGACATCACAAAGGTGAACGTGCTGCTATTGGTGCACTGCTTGGTGCAGCGCTTGGCGGTGCAGTAGGTTACAGCCTTGATGAACAGGCCAATGAAGTTGCCAAAGCACTGGGAACAAGAGTCAACAATGATCCACTGGCTGCACTTGACCCGGAAAATGACATTATCGTTTCCAAGTCTCCCACACATGTAAAAATTATGTTCCGTGACAAAATGATGTTTGCTGTCAACTCGGCAACATTACAGCCAAGGGCCCGAAGAAAAGTAGAAAAAGTTGCCCAATTGTTAAGAGAATATCCACAAACAATTGTAGGGGTTGCCGGATTTACAGACAATACGGGAACATACAACTATAATCTCAAACTCTCAGAAAGAAGGGCTAGAAGTGTTGCCAACCTGCTTGCTGTCAATGGACGGCCTCTGGTAAAAGGATGTTCATGGAACAAGCCGATCGCACCAAACGATACAGCCAGAGACAGAGCATTGAACAGACGGGTTGAAGTCTACCTCTATGCAGACAGAAATGCTATGACAGATCCATGCAGATAAACGATAACACACTCTAGACAAAGCTTCAGGCAAAATGCCTGAAGCACTTTACCTTTATCTGCACAAAAAATACAATTTCTTACAGACATCATACAAAATTATGGAAAGTTTATTAAAAATGGGTGTTTAGAGATAGATCGTAATATAGAGCTTTTTTTACTGGCAAATCCACTGACAGTATCGCTTAAAAGCCCGTATAGATGGTCGGAGTGACAGGACTTGAACCTGCGACCTCTATCACCCCAAGATAGCACGCTAGCCAGACTGCGCTACACCCCGACGAAACGGTTAACCCGTTATTTGTAGTATTTTTTTGAGGTGTGGAAGTATACACCATAAAAGCTAAATATACACAAATATTTACCACAAAAAGCTATAATGGATCTATGAAAAAGATTTATTTTATTTTACTTCTCCTTGTCGGGCTGATTCTCTTTTATACCCTGCGCTTCTATAAAATAGAAGGTACCAGTATGAATTACAGTCTTATGGAAGGTGATTATGTTCTGACCTACCGTCTTTTCAAACATATTGAACGCGGTGATATGCTTGTTATCAGACACCCGGAAGATCCCGAAGGAAGATTGTATCTCAAACGCTGTGCCGCACTTCCCGGAGACAGGTTTTTTCAAAAAAACCGCTCTTTTTATTTGCAGATAGACGGCAACTCCGAACGTACACAGAAACTTGCCAACACACATGACCTTGCACTCGTAGATACAAAAGACGGTTACTTTATTAAAGACCCCTACATGAAATATTATGATGTGGTTCACAACTGGAGACTGACAGTACCCAAAGTATTGATCCAACTGCCGGTAACTACCGTACAGGATGGCCATTACTATGTACTTGGTGACTACCGGGACAACTCTGCTGACAGCCGGTTTTTCGGTGCCGTTCCCAGAACATGGATATGTTCAAAAATAATTTATATTTTTAAAAAAGCAAGAAACTGGAAAATGCTTATCAATATAAAAGAAGTTGATGAAGCAGGGTCAAAAAGAAGATGGCAACCCGGCAAAATGCCGGGCAAATAGAAAGATTTAAACGCTACACGCACTCACACCCGGAGGTGTAGTCGGTTGGATTGCCTGATTGTCTGCACCACCCTCTGCATTGACTTTATCAATAAATGCAAGAAGTTCTGTTGCGGCAGTCTGGTATCTTTTGGCTGTTTCAGAGTCTGGTTTATGGTATGTTACAGGCATACCGGTATCTCCACCGATTCTGATAGCAGGCTCTATAGGAATACGTGCGATCACATTGGTGTCATACTCTTTTGCCACAGGTTCTGTTGTACCCAT
>Ga0256843_1003881_pt1 | contig 10184 bp, 9 predicted proteins | sample AlvinellametaG_FD_191572 | JGI IMG/M metagenome (GOLD analysis project Ga0256843, IMG submission 191572) | Pompeii worm associated microbial communities from hydrothermal vent at the East Pacific Rise, Pacific Ocean - Alvinella | ecosystem: Host-associated > Annelida > Integument > Unclassified ... | reverse complement strand
AAAGGCTCTGCTGTTCGAAGTGCCCGAAGGCACGTAGGGCACAAGTTCAGAGCATTTAGTGGAAAAAATCTATAAATTTAGCAAGGTTCTCTTAAGGTGTCCTTTTTTGCTACTTTTTTGGACAAGCAAAAAAGTTGAATAAAAAAATAATAGGGGTAACCAAAAAAACGAATAAAATCATAAACAATAAATGAATAACCGCATTATGCGGCAATAAATTCTTATGACAAAAATTTTAAAACTTTACTCTACAAGAGTTTTATTTGATAAGTTTTAATAAAGGTCCGCCGGTGGTTGCATTATGGCTAAGTTGTAAAGTGTCATTTATAATTTCGGCTGCATATTGTGTTCCTTCAATACTAATGACATTGGCAGCACCAACATAAGGATAAACACCCGAAACTTTAATGGGTAATTGAGATGTAGAAGGAATTACAGTGTCAATTTTTACGGTTAATTCGTCATATTTGTTAAATTCCCATATTATTTTGCCCGGCATATAAGTTTCTACATCGGAAGATTTTGAAAAATAAATCAAATTCCATGAACCTTCATAAGGCAAATCTTTATCATCAGTTTCTTTTTTGCATGAAAAAATAACAGAAACTATTATAAGAACTAAAAGAAATCGTTTAGTCATAAAATTTTAAGTTTTAAATTAAATTTATGCAAATATATGAAGAAAAAGCCTATTGTATGTTAATTAAAAATAAATTCATTTAAAAAATATGTTTTGCCCCTAAACTACTTGAATATAAAACTTTTGAATGAGCTGTCAATTCCTGTTTTTAATTGAAAAAAAATAGCTTACTTTTGTATGAATAAAATTAATGATTATGAGTGATAAAAATATAGAGGAATACCCCTCACAAATCCGTCGAGATATTGTTAGAATGGTACATGATGTGCAATCGGGACATCCGGGTGGTTCACTGGGAACAGTCGAGTTTTTTACGGCTTTATTTTTCGAATTGCTGGATATTAATCCCGAAAAATTTACAGTAAATTCTACCGGAGAAGATACTTTTATTTTATCTAACGGGCATATTACGCCTGTATATTACAGCACTTTGGCGCGTCGTGGCTATTTTGACATTAAAGAATTGGCCACCTTTAGACGTTTGGGCACTCGCCTGCAAGGTCATCCGTCGGTGCATGACGGTTTGCCCGGCATTCGTATTGCCAGCGGTTCTTTGGGTCAGGGTTTGTCGGTGGCACTTGGCGTAGCGCAAGGCAAAAAATTAAATAATGACCCGCATTTGGTTTATACCTTACACGGTGATGGCGAGCTGCAGGAAGGCCAAATTTGGGAAGCCGTGCTTTATGCCGGCGCCAAGGGTGTCGATAATTTGATAGCTACCGTAGATTACAACAATGCTCAAATTGACGGAACTGTGGATGATGTATTGAGTTTGGGTAATTTGCAGGCCAAATTTGAAGCTTTTAACTGGCAGGTGGTCAATATTAATAACGGCAATAATTTACAAGAAGTCATAGACGGTTTGAAACACGCCAAATCTCTGACAGGAAAAGGACGGCCCGTAGCCGTATTGTTACATACAAAAATGGGTTATGGAATTGATTTTATGCAAGGTGATTACCGTTGGCACGGCAAGCCGTTAAACGATGAACAATTAGCCAAAGCTTTGGCCCAATTGCCGAAAACTTTGGGAGACTATTAAACCGATTTTTTTAAAAACAACGAATTATGAAAAAATATACATATACAGATAAGAAAGATACACGTTCGGGATTTGGAGATGCCATTACACAATTGGGCAACACAAAAGAAAATGTGGTCGCATTGACTGCCGATGTTACCGGTTCGGTAAAAATGGGTGATTTTGCCAAACAACACCCCGACCGTTTTTTTAATGTCGGTATACAAGAAGCCAATATGATTGGTATGGCAGCCGGTTTTACTTTGGAAAACAAAATTCCTTTTGCTGCTACATTTGCCGAATTTATTTCGGGACGTGTTTATGATCAAATTAGACAAGTGGTAGCATATAGCGAAAAAAATGTCAAAATATGTGCCTCACATGCCGGCTTAACCGTTGGCGAAGACGGTGCCACCCATCAAGCTTTAGAAGATTTGGGAATGATGAAAATGCTTCCCGGAATGGTTGTTATCAATCCGTGTGATTATAACCAAACCAAAGCGGCAACTTTGGCAATAGCTGATTATCAAGGGCCTGTATATTTGCGTTTCGGACGACCGAAAGTGCCCAATTTTACACCCGAAAACCAAAAATTTGAAATTGGCAAAGCCGTGGTTTTAAATGAAGGCACCGATGTGAGTATATTCGCCACCGGCCATTTGGTTTGGCCTGCTATTGAAGCGGCCGAACGATTAGAAGCCGAAGGCGTCAGTGTCGATTTGATAAATATACATACCATTAAACCTTTAGACAAAACGGCAGTTTTAAATTCTGCCAAAAAAACCGGTGCTGTAGTCAGTTGCGAAGAACACAACCGTTTGGGAGGCTTGGGTGAAAGTATTGCCGGATTGTTGGCGGCCGAACACCCCACACCACAAGCTTTTGTAGCGGTCAATGATGTGTTTGGCGAGTCGGGAACCGGCGACGAACTAATGCGCAAATATGGTCTCGATGCCGATGGTATATACAAAGCAGCGAAAAAAGTTTTAACTCAAAAATAACAATTAATGCACGATTTGGTGGTCTTTGCCGTGTTGGTCTTTACCTCGTTTTTTACCCTGATTAATCCTCTGGGGACGATGCCTATTTTTATGACCATGACCAAAGACCTCGATGATAAACACCGCGAATATACCGCCAGAAAAGCTTCCATTATTGCTTTTTTGACTATTTTGTTTTTTGCCTTTACCGGCCAGTTGATGTTCCGGTTTTTCGGTATTTCGGTCGATAGTTTTCGTATAGTCGGCGGTGTTATTTTCTTTTTGATGGGAATGGATATGTTACAAGCCCGTTTGGGAAAAGTCAAAGTGCAAGAATCCGAAATCAAGACTTATGTCGATGATATTTCCATCACACCCTTGGCCATTCCCATGATTTGTGGCCCCGGTGCCATTACCAATGCCATTGTATTGATGGACGATGCTGATACCATTGAAAAAAAAATAGTTTTAATCGGGATTATTTTTATTGTTTTATTAATGACTTATCTTATATTGTTCAGCTCGTCCAAATTGATAAAATTGATGGGCGAAACGGGTAATAAAGTTATGATGCGTTTGATGGGATTGATAGTTATGGTGATTGCCGTCGAATTCTTTTTTAGCGGTTTAAAACCCATATTGATAAGTATTATTAAACAAGCATTGCACTGATGAGCGTCGATAAAAACACACGACATATTAAACAAGTCATTGCAAGTTTGCGCAAAGAGAAAAAACTCAAAAAAGGTTTGGAAAAAGCGCAGATTAAGAAATTGTGGGCTGAACTGATGAGTGATACCATTGATAAATACACATCAAATATTACCTATGATAAAGGCCATTTGTATGTATATTTGACGTCATCGGCACTAAGAGAAGAACTCAATAGAGGCAAAGCTAAAATTATCGATTTGTTAAACAGCCATTTGGGCGAACATGTGATTAAAAAAATTATTTTTAAATAAAACTTATAAATTTTAAGATTAAAACCTTGTTAAAATTCAAAGAACATATCATCAAAAAAAAGATTGAAAAGTTGCAACAAACACTTGATAACCGGTCTATGGAAATTAAACCGGTTAAAACCGTAGCCATTTTAAATAATCCGAAGTCTAATTTGACTTTTGATAATTTAAAATATTTACAAAAGGCACTGGGTTTGAGTAGCAGCCAATTTGATATTTTTACGTTTAAGGAAAAAAATGATCATTATAACGAATTGCGGGGGATTGTGGCCTCTAAAGATATATTTTCTACGTTTGGCAAAATTAAAACCCCCGAGATTTTAGAATTTCTTGATAAAAAATACGATTTGTTGATTGATTTTACCGGTCAAACCACCCTTTACGAGCAATTTTTTTCATTAACTATTAAAGCTAATTTCAGAATAGGCTATATGCACCCGGGCGAAACTTATGATTTGATGCTTAATGTGCCGCAAGGCGATATTAAAAAATTTGCAGACGAAACAGCGCGTTATCTTAAAATTATAGGCTTGTTATAAGCCAATATTAAGGCATCATTTTATACTACTAAGTATTTCAATAAAATAATTTAAATTTGTTAAAATTATATGCGAATGAAAAATATATTTTTATTTATTTTTTTAACGGTCACTTTACAAATTATATATGCCCAAGAAGATTTGATTGAAAAAAAAAGCAATAGCCAACTCAAAATACCTTTTACCCGTTTTGAATACAATGAACTGGAAAGCCAATTGCCGGACACCGTTCATACTGCCTTAAAACCTTGGCATTATTTTGAAATCAATCATCAAATAATAGAAAAAAAATACCGCTCTTTAAACCTAAATAAAAAAACCTGGTTAGGACGTAAAATTTTTGATGAGCATTTGTTTCCCATCGTTGGCCCCGATTATTGGATTACTATCGATCCGGTGGTTGATGTGCGTTTAGGAAAAGACAATTTGACAACGGATTATGTTTTTCAAAATACACGAGCCATTAGAGTAGAAGGCGCTTTGGGGCAAAAGTTTTCCTTCAGCTCTACCATTGCCGAAAATTATGCCCGATTTCCGGCTTTTTTTAATCGCTATGCTTGGAATACTTATCCGGCCATAGTCCCCGGTTACGGACTCAATAAAAGTGAAGATTTAAAATATATTGACTATCCTTATGCCGACGGTTATATTGCTTATAAACCCGGTAAATTTTTCTTTTTTGAACTGGGACACGGCAAACATTTTATTGGTGAAGGTTATCATTCGTTGCTCTTATCGGACAATGCCACCAATTATCCGTATTTTAAAGTAGAAGCTACTTTTTGGCATGTCAAATATACAACTATGTGGACAGCCTATCAAGATTTGCGACCCGAATATGAACAAGACGGTGTCTATAAAAAGAAATTTTCGGCTATACATTATATCAGTTGGAATGCCACTAAAAAATTAAATCTCGGTTTTTTTGAATCGGTTATTTGGTATAATGCCAACCGGCGTGGTTTTGATGTCAATTTTTTAAATCCGCTTATTTTCTTTAAAACCGCTGAATATGAAGCAGGTTCCAATGCTTCCAATACGGTGGTCGGATTGACAGCTCGATACAAGTTGCCTCATAAAATAGATATTTACGGACAATTTGTGTTGGACGAGATGACGGTAGATAAATTTTTTGGAGAAAAAGGCTATTGGGGTAACAAATTCGGTTACCAAATAGGCGTTAAGTATCATGATGCCTTTAAGGTGCCCAATCTTTTTATGCGTTTGGAATACAATCAAGTGCGACCTTATACTTACGCTCATGGCACCATTACCAATTATGCTCATAATTATCAAGCACTGGCGCATCCTTGGGGAGCCAATTTTAAAGAGGCTTTGTTCGAAATACAATACCGCAAAAAAAGACTTTTTGCACACAACACTTTTATTATCGGTCAAAAAGGATTTGATTATCCGAACAATCCGGTTGCTTACGGTGGCGATGTTTACCAATATATCCGGCCTGAAGATAAGTCCAATGAGGTATATTTGTTGCAAGGTAATTTGGGAAAAATCTTATTAAACCAATTTGAAGCGGGTTATATTCTAAATCCGGCTACCAATCTTAAAGTTTTTGGCGGCTTTATTTATCGCAAAACAAGTATTGATCAAGAGATAAAAACCGTTAAAAATGAAACGGACAAGTATATCTATTTTGGCATCAAAACCCATTTGTGGAATGATCATTTTGATGTATTTTAATTAAAAAAACAAAAAGAATGAAAATAGCTTTAGCTCAAATAAATGTTATCATCGGCGATTTTGAAGGAAATACAGCTAAAATTATTAATTATATCAAGCAAGCCGAACAACGGGGGGCAGATATGATTGTTTTTCCCGAATTGGCCACTACGGGTTATCCGCCTCGTGATTTTTTAGAGTTTAAAGATTTTATAGATAAAGCCGAAGAAAGCATTGAACAAATCAAAAATGTTACCCAAAATATTGCAGTGGTTATAGGAACGCCTTCCGTTAATCCGGTTATAGAAGGCAAAGATTTGTATAATTCGGTCGTGTTTTTGTATCAAGGCCAAGAGTTGTATCGCCAGCACAAGACTTTGTTACCAACTTATGATATTTTTGATGAAGCCCGGTATTTTGAGGAAGCCACGCATTGGCAAATCGTCCAATTTAAAGGTAAAAATATAGCTTTGACCGTGTGTGAAGATTTATGGAATATTGGCAATGAAAATCCGCTATATACCATCAATCCCATGGAAAAATTAATGCCGCAACAACCGGATTTAATTATCAATGTATCGGCAAGCCCGTTTGACTATACGCACGCCAAGGAGCGCATTAAAGTTTTAAGAGAAAATGTCAAACAATACGGTATTCCTTTAATATATGTCAATCATACCGGTGCACAAACAGACATTATTTTTGACGGTGGCTCATTGGCCATTGGTGCCAATCAAAAGGTTTTTAAAGAACTGCCTTATTTTGTCGAAACCATGGAAATAGTTGATTTGGAACAGTTGCAATCAAATCAAACCAATGCCGAACAAGCCAAAGACAAAATACCTTTAATACACGATGCTTTGGTGTTGGGTATTAAAGATTATTTTGGTAAAATCGGTTTTAAAACCGCTGTATTAGGATTATCCGGCGGTTTGGATTCGGCCGTTACCACCGTATTGGCTACCGAGGCTTTAGGTAAAGACAATGTGCGTGTTTTATTGATGCCGTCTCAATTTTCGTCTGAGCATTCCATAAAAGATGCCAAAGATTTAGCCGAAAACTTGGGAATACGTTATGATATAGTGCCTATCCAATCTGTTTTTGACAGTTATATGGAACAGTTGACCCCATTATTTGAAGGTCGTAGTTTTGATGTTACCGAAGAAAATATACAAGCGCGTATCCGTGGTAATTTATTGATGGCAATTTCCAATAAATTCGGTAATATATTGCTCAATACCAGCAACAAAAGTGAAATGTCCGTAGGTTATGGCACCCTTTACGGCGACTTGGCCGGCGGTTTATCCGTTATTGCCGATGTTTATAAAACCGAAGTTTATGACTTGGCCAAATATATCAATCGTCATAAAGAGATCATTCCGGTCAATACTATTACAAAACCGCCATCTGCAGAATTGCGTCCCGGTCAAAAAGACAGTGACAGTTTACCGGATTATAATATTTTGGATAGTATTCTGTATCATTATATTGAAGGACAACAAGGGCCTAAAGAAATTATTGCCTTGGGATATGACAAAGCTTTGGTAGAGCGGATTTTAAAAATGGTCAATCGCAATGAGTTTAAACGGCACCAAACAGCGCCGGTTTTGCGTGTCAGCCCCAAAGCTTTTGGTATGGGACGCCGTATGCCGATTGTGGCTAAATATTTGGAATAAAAAATAACAAACTTATGCGTTATTTGTCACTTTTATTGGCCGGAATTATCATAGGGGTTTTGCTGACTTTGTTTTATCAAGAACAGCAAAAAAACAAAGACATCAGCCGGCAGAGTCATACACTTTTAAAACAGGTTGCATTGCTAAACAAAATGGTGACGGCAGAAGCCTATTACAATGAAGTTTACAGCTACAAGGATAGCGATAAATATTTATTCGATTTGTTACAATTTGATAAAAATGTGGTTTTGCTGGTAGATGCCAAAGCACAAATTTCTTATGATTTGAGTCAGTTAGGTATTACACTTGATTCGGTGCATAAAATTATCAAAATTAACAAAATACCCGAAGCAGAGGTAGAAATTTTTCCAAATATCCGTTATTATGATTTAAACCAAAGCACTTTAAATCAATTTACCAAAGATGATTTGAATAAAATAAATGCTGATGCCATTGAAAAAATCAAGCAACATATTGATTTATCCAAATTGCGTCTCAAAGCCAAAAAACAATTATTTGAAAATTTGCAAAATCTGTATATTTTATCTAAGGTTTACGGTTGGAAAATAGAAGATAATAACTTGATGCAAAATTTAAAATCCGATTTATTGCTGTAATCCCACCATTGCCAATAGCCAACAGCTTACAGCCAATTGTCAACCGCCACCTTCGGTGTTCCTTAGGTGACTTAGGTGGTTAAATAAGTTAAAAGGGACGAGTGCTGATGTTTGGGTGATACCTTCGGTGTTTCTTAGGTGTCTTAGGTGGTTCAAAAATAAAACAAGAGATAAAAAACAAGTCAAATGTTTTCCTGAAAATAAGAAAAATATTGTAATTTAGAAGCGCTAAAAAGGACCAAAAATGAATACATTTCAACAAGCTATAAAACAAGGTATTCCTGCCGAATTACCTGCTCAAAAACCTTACGAACCGGCGGTAAACCATGCGCCGCCACGTCGTAATATTTTAACCAAAGATGAAAAAAAACTGGCCATTCGTAATGCCTTAAGATATTTTCCTAAAAAATGGCATGCTGTATTGGCACCTGAGTTTGCAGAAGAATTAAAAAAATACGGACGCATATACATGTATCGTTTTCGTCCCGATTATGACATGTATGCCCGCAGTATAGAAGAATATCCTGCCCATAGTAAGCAAGCTGCCGCTATTATGCTGATGATTCAAAATAATTTGGATCCGAAAGTGGCACAACATCCGCACGAGCTGATTACCTATGGCGGTAACGGAGCGGTTTTTCAAAACTGGGCACAATATCTGTTAACCATGCAATATTTGTCCGAAATGACCGACGAGCAAACTTTGGCGATGTATTCGGGACATCCTATGGGTTTATTCCCCTCGCATAAAGATGCCCCGCGGGTGGTGGTTACCAATGGTATGATGATTCCCAATTATTCGTCATTAGACGATTATGATAGACACAATGCTTTGGGCAACACCCAATATGGACAAATGACTGCCGGCAGTTATATGTATATAGGCCCGCAAGGTATTGTACACGGCACAACCATTACCATTCTTAATGCCAAACGAATTATAATAGAACGCTTTGGTAAAGCCAAAGATGAGCCGGTATTATTTGTCTCGTCGGGATTAGGCGGCATGAGTGGTGCCCAGCCCAAAGCCGGTAATATTGCCGGTGTGGTATCGGTAGTGGCGGAAGTCAATCCCAAAGCAGCCAAAAAACGACACGGGCAAGGTTGGGTTGATGTGTTGATAGACGATATTGACGAATTGGCCAAACAAGTAAAACAAGCTTTGGCAGACAAAAAAGTGATTTCTTTCGGTTATATAGGCAATGTGATTGATGTTTGGGAAAAATTTGATACCGAAAATATCAAAATAGATTTGGGAAGTGACCAAACTTCGTTGCATAATCCGTTTAACGGCGGTTATTATCCGGCCGGATTGAGCTTTGAACAAGCCAATGAAATGATGGCTGCCCGGCCTGAAAAATTTAAAGAATATGTGTATGCTTCTTTGCGACGACAAGTGGAAGCTATTAACAAACACACGGCAAAAGGTACTTATTTCTTTGATTATGGCAATGCCTTTTTATTAGAATCGAGTCGGGCAGGTGCCGACATTATGGATGGCAATAAATTCCGTTATCCGTCTTATGTTGAAGATATTATGGGTCCTTTCTGTTTCGATTACGGCTTTGGGCCGTTCCGTTGGGTTTGCACCAGTGGCAAGCCCGAAGATTTACAAAAAACCGATGAAATAGCCACGCAGGTTTTGGAAGAACTTATGCAAACCGCTCCCGAACGCATCCAACAGCAAATGGCAGATAATATCCAATGGATTCGCGGGGCGCAAGAAAACAAGTTGGTGGTGGGCAGCCAAGCGCGTATTTTATATGCCGATGCTTGGGGACGGATTAAAATTGCCGAAGCTTTTAACCGTGCTATTGCCAATGGCGAACTTTCGGCGCCGGTGGTTTTAGGGCGCGACCACCACGATGTTTCCGGAACGGATTCGCCTTTCCGTGAAACTTCCAATATTTATGACGGCTCAATGTTTACCGCCGATATGGCCATTCAAAATGTGATTGGCGACAGTTTTCGCGGTGCTACTTGGGTATCTATTCACAACGGTGGCGGCGTTGGTTGGGGCGAGGTTATCAACGGTGGATTTGGAATGCTGCTCGATGGCACGCCCG
>Ga0256843_1003880_pt1 | contig 10185 bp, 9 predicted proteins | sample AlvinellametaG_FD_191572 | JGI IMG/M metagenome (GOLD analysis project Ga0256843, IMG submission 191572) | Pompeii worm associated microbial communities from hydrothermal vent at the East Pacific Rise, Pacific Ocean - Alvinella | ecosystem: Host-associated > Annelida > Integument > Unclassified ... | reverse complement strand
CTTTTTCAAGATGTCTAATTGCTTTTCTTACAATAAAACTTTCAGCAATTTGCTCCATTTTAATAGCACTTTGAACTCTTGTGCAAATTCCATCATGCTCAAGTGCTTCTTGCATAGCAACTGCATTAATAACTGTAGCCATCATTCCCATATAATCACCACTTGTTCTTTTAATCACACCATCTTTTGCTGCACTTACACCTCTAATGAAATTTCCACCACCAATAACAATAGCTATCTCATAACCAGCATCTTTTAGGGATTTTATCTCATCTGCAAGATATTTTAAAACTTTTGTATCTATTCCAAAACCATCTTCATTTGCAAGTGCTTCACCAGAAAATTTGATTAAAACTCTATTTTTTACTCTATTCATAGGGGAATCCTTTTTTAAAATAGTATTTTACCAAAATATTAATCAAAACTAAAGACTAAACTCTTCAAACTTCCATTTTTATATTCACTTGGATTTTCTATTTTTTCTACACACTTAAAACTACTATTTTTTTCTACCAAATCTTTTAAAAATTTATCATCATAATCTGGTGAATTTAAACAAGCTATAAGAGTTGTTTTTGTATTTGAAAAACTATCTAATCTTTTTATTATTTTTAAATAATCATTTTTAGCTATAAAATTTGTCTGATATGTGGGTGGGTCTATAATTATTACATCATATGAAGCATTTTTTTTAATTTTTGAAAATGATTTTAAAATATTATGAGGCCAAAAAAGGATATTTTTCATATCAAATCCATTAATACTATGATTTTTCATTCCTATACTAATAGCATTTTTTGACATATCCATATTTATTATTTTATTAGCCCCACCCCTTTTTGCATACAGACTAAATCCACATGTATAACTAAAAAGATTTAAGACTTTTTTACCTTTTGCTATAGATTCAACATACATTCTTACATTTTTAGTATCACCAAAATAACCTATATTTTGATTATAAAAATTAAGCTTAAATTTTATTCCATTTTCTATAGCTACTGCATCTTTTGGAACTTCACCAACTATTGCTTTTAAAATATTACTTGGACGATGTTTTGAAAGCAAAATATTATGTCTTGAAATTTTAATATATTCTTTTAAATATTCAATAATTTCTTCTTTTTCATCTTCAAAAAATTGCACAAAAAGAATATTATCTATACTATCAATAGTTACTGATTTATATTCTCCTTCTAATCCTCTTCCATGATATATTCTCTTAAATTCTTCACTTAAATTTTTGTCGTTTAATTTAATCACATTTCACCTCATCTCTTGCTAAACTTTTAATCTCTACACAACTAAACCCTGCTTTTTTACGAGCTTCTACATTAATATGTGCTTTTTTTGATACATTTTTATATATTTTATTTACTATTTCAAAATATTTCTCTTCACTATTAAATCCCTCTTTTTCACATGCCCATTTAAACCATTTATCACCTTTTGAAACATGAGGAATCTCTTCTTCCAAAATTATATATAAAGCTTTTATAAGTTTTTGTGCTATATCATCATTTTTATAATTTCTTAATTTTTCAATGATTTGCTCGTTTGCATCAAGTCCATTAGCTTCAAGCCATCTTGGCACTATTGCCATTCTCTCTATTAAAACAGGGGTCTTCTGAGCTGCTTCCCATAAAGAATTATGAACCTCAATATCTCCATATTTATATCCTACTTCTTCTAAAAGTAAATGAAGTATTTCAAAATGGCGAATCTCATCATCTGCAACCTCTATCCAATCTTTATAAAATTCCATTGGCATATTTCTAAATCTATAACAAGCATCAAAAGCCAAATCAATTGCACTATATTCTATATGCACTATTGCATGGATTAAAGTAGCTTTTTTTAAATCTGTCTCAAATCCTCTACGACGAGGCACTTTTTGTGGTGGGACTACTTTGCAAAAACCTTCATAACTTGGATTAAAATTCAAAATGTTACTATTATGATTAAAAGTTAATTTATTTTGATTAAAATCATTGATAAATTTTTTAGATTGTGCTATTTTATCGTTATAGTTTTGGAGTTTTAATATTTTTTCAAGTTCATTAAAAAATTCCATAAAAAACCTTTTTTTGATAATTATACCAAAGGATAAAAATGTTAATAGATAGTTTTGATAGAAAAATAGATTACTTAAGAATTTCAGTTACTTCTAGATGCAACTTTAGATGTCTATATTGTATGCCAAATACTCCATTTTCTTGGGAACCAAAAGAAAACTTACTTTCATATGAAGAGATGATGCAATTTATAAAAGTAGCTATTGATAATGGAATTACAAAAATTCGTCTAACAGGTGGTGAGCCACTTCTAAGAAAAGATTTAGATAAATTTATAAATATGATTATATCTTATGCACCAGATATTGATTTAGCTCTTACTACAAATGGATATTTTCTAAAAGGAAATGCAAAATTATTAAAAGATGCAGGTCTTAAAAGAATCAATATTTCACTTGATAGTCTAAATAAAGATACTTATAAAAAAATAGCTCAAAAAGATGTAATAAATAATGTCTTAATAGGTATAAAAGAAAGTATAGATGCTGGATTAAAAGTAAAATTAAATAGTGTTATTTTAAAAGGAATAAATGATAATGAAATATTAGATTTATATGAATATTCAAAAAAATTAAATGTTCCTATTAGATTTATTGAATATATGGAAAATAATACCGCAGACAATAATATAAAAGGTGTTTCTAGTCAAGAAATTTTAGATATTTTATCAAATTGTCATTCTTTTGTAAAATTAAAACGCGATAATTCTCCTGCAGTTTATTATCAAGATGAAGATGGATATATATTTGGTCTTATCATGCCTCATGATGATGAGTTTTGTAAAAATTGTAATAGAATCAGACTAACAGCTGAAGGATTTTTAATACCTTGTTTATTTTTTAATGAAAGTTACCAAATAAGAGAAGCTATTAAAAAAGGTGATATAAAAGAAGCTGCAAATGTATTAAAACAAGTAATAGCAGAAAAACCAGAAAAAAATGACTGGCAAAATGAGGTAAGTGATAGGGCTTTTTATGAAACAGGAGGTTAAATGTTACAAAAAGAAGATATCAATATAGGAAATTATGATGAATTAGAAAGATTTACATATAAAGTCCTTGAAAATATGAGAAATGATAATATTCCAACTATCCCAGAATATTATAAAATATATTTTCAAAAAACCTTAATAGAAGAAAAAAATTGTGATTTTAGAAAATATGTTTATAAATTAAATATCCAAGAAGAAAAAGAAGAAAGTGAAAAAATTTTAGAATATGAAGCAAAAATAGATTCTATTGCAAAATTAAATAAACAGATGCTAAAAAATATACAATCTACTTACAAAAAAAACACTTATTTAATGAAATTTATCAATGAAAGTAAAAATCAATCACAAACTTTAATAAATCAAAATGCTATTAATATGTTTTTTAAAAAACTTACTGCTACAATAGAGAGTATTCATGCTTCATTAAAAAAAGATATGGAAGTTATAAAAGAATTATATTCTAAAAATATAAATGTATTAAAAGAAGTAGAATCAAACAAAATTTTTGATACAAAATTTCAAGTATATAAAAAAGAATATTTTTTAAGTAAATTAAAAAAAGAATTAGAAATTTCCAAAAAAATAAACTTTAAAAGTTATTTAATGTTAATTAAATTTGATAAAAATACTATAAATGATTTACAAACAGCTATTAATATAGAAAAAGCAAATAAATTTTTTTCAAAAGTTATCCAAAATAAATTTAGAAAAAACGATATTATCGGGTATTTAGACAATGGTATTTTTGGTGTTATTTTTAGCAATTTAAATCCACAAGAAGTAAATAAAGTAGCTATAAAATTTAAAGATATTTTAAGTCATTCATCAATGCTTATAGATGATAAATATATAGAATTACACCCTGTATTAATTATAAAAGAAATAAAAGGAGATGATTACATAGATATTTTCAATCAAGCTTTAGATATTTTAGAAGAAGCATATCTAAAAAATATCCCTTATTTAATCAGAGATTAAAAAAATTTGGTTATAATTTCATATATTATAAAGTTAAAAGGATTTTTATGCTTATCAAAGAAACTCAAGTGCCTTATATCGCAAATAAAATAGTAATAGATATGTTAAATTCTGGCTTTGTGACTTTTGCACATGGATTAGAAAAGGCTAAAAAAATGGCTGAAGAAATCCTAATGGAAAATGTAACTGCTGAGAGAGAATTAGAAAACGAAGTAAAAGATATTATAGCAGAACAAGAAGAAGAAAATGAATATATGTTTTATGATGTAGATAAAAAAGAACTTTTTTCTATGCTTAAGAAAAAATTAGCACAAGAAGATGATTTTATCTTGAAAAAAACAGATAGATTAAATGATTTAGCTCATAAAATTGTAGAAGAATTATGGGATGCAGAACTAATAGATTATGAAATAAATGATGGAAAAATGAAAAATATTGTATATGATAGTATGAATGGATTTATAAAAGAAAAACATGATATTGAAGATATCGTATATGATAAATTAAGAAATTATAAAAAAGAGTTAGTTCCTGGTAGTGAAGAGTGGGAATTAGTATTTACAAAATTATATGAACAAGAACTAAAAAAAAGGGGAATGTTATGAAAATCTCTATTTTATTAGAAAATGGTTTATTTTTAACTGCTAAAGGATTTGGTGCTAAAGGAACAAGTGTAGGTGAAATTGTATTTAATACATCTATGACAGGTTATCAAGAAATCATAACAGACCCTAGTTATGCTGGACAATTTGTAGTATTTACTGCTAGTGAAATTGGAAATGTTGGAGTAAATGCTAATGATATGGAAAGCAAAGGTGCATGGTTAAAAGGTATAATAGTAAGAAATTATAATCCTAATTATTCAAACTTTAGAGGTGAAGAAGCACTTCATACTTTCTTAGAAAAAGAAGGAATTATTGGTATTAGTGATATTGACACAAGATTTTTAACTAAACTAATAAGAGATGAAGGTTCTCAAATGATGATAGCTTCTACTGAAGTTCACGACAAAGAAGAACTTAAAAAATTACTTGATGAAGCACCACATATTTCTGAAATAAACTATATCAATGAAGTAACTACACCTGAAATGTATATCCACAATCAAGGTGCATGGAATGATGATACTTTAAGCTATAACGAACCTAATACTTCAAAAACAATCGCTGTTTATGATTTTGGGGTAAAAAGAAATATTTTAAATGAACTTACAAATGTTGGACTGAAATGTGAAGTATATCCTGCTTCTACTCCAGCTGAAGATTTAATCAAAAAATATCAAAACAATGAAATTATGGGGGTATTTTTAAGTAATGGTCCAGGTGATCCTTTAGTTTTAACAGAAGTAAAAGAAAATGTTCAAAAACTAATCAAAGCAAAAATTCCTATGTTTGGTATTTGTCTAGGTCATCAACTTTTAAGTATTGCTCATGGATATGATACATTTAAATTAAAATTTGGTCATCACGGAGGAAATCATCCTGTTAAAAAAACAAGTGTAGAAATTACTGCACAAAATCACAATTATAATGTTCCTGAAGAGATCAAAAATATCGCAGAAGTTACACATGTAAATTTATTTGATAATACAATTGAAGGTGTAAAATATAAAGATGAGCCTATCTTTAGTGTTCAACATCATCCAGAAGCTAGCCCAGGTCCAAGAGAAAGTAAATATATCTTCAAAGAATTTGCTGATATGCTATGAAAAGACTACAGGTAATTCGATTTATTGCCTTTTTTCTTTTTAGTCTTTTTTTACTCTCATTTTTAATAATGTATGAATATATAAACCATCCACTTTTAATTATTTTTTTAATTTTTACTATTATGTATACAAACTTTTATTTTTTTCTAAAATTATTTGATGATATAGAGCCTTAAAATGTTATAATACTCTAAAAAGGGGTTACATGCAAGAATATGTAAATAAAATTTTAAATGATATAAAACAAAAAGAACCTTATAATACAAAATTCTTAGAATCTGCTACTGATGTATTAAATTCTGTAATACCTTATTTAGAACAAAATCCTAAACTAAAAGAATTATCTTTACTTGAACGACTAATTGAGCCTGAAAGAGTAATAATGTTTAGAGTTCCATGGGTGGATGATGAAGGAAATATTCAAGTAAATCGTGGATATAGAGTAGAATTTAATAGTGCTATAGGTCCATACAAAGGTGGAACTAGATTTCATCCAGATGTAAATATAGATACATTTAAATTTTTAGGGTTTGAACAAACTTTTAAAAATGCACTAACTTCACTAAATATTGGTGGTGGAAAAGGGGGTGCTGATTTTAATCCTCATGGTAAAAGTGATATGGAAATTATGAGATTTTGTCAAAGTTTTATGAGTGAATTATTCCGCCATATTGGAGATAGGACAGATATTCCTGCAGGTGATATTGGTGTAGGTGAGAGAGAGATTGGTTATCTTTTTGGAATGTATAAAAAACTTACAAATAAATTTGATGGTGCTTTAAGTGGTAAACCTCTTGAGTTTGGAGGTAGTTTTTGTAGAATAGAAGCTACAGGATATGGTGCTGTATATTTTGCTGAAAAGATGTTAAATTCACATAATGATACTTTAAAAGGTAAAAAAGTAGCTGTTAGTGGTGCTGGAAATGTAGCATTTCATGTAATGCAAAAACTTTATGAATATGATGCTATACCAGTGACTTGCAGTGATTCAAAAGGGTTTATTTATGATGAAGATGGAATTAATCTACAACTAATTGCAAAATTAAAACATGAATCTCATGAAAGTTTAGAAAAATATGTAGAATATAGAAAATATGCAAAATATACTCCTCGAGAAAAATTTCACAAAACAAGAAATGATATTTGGAACATTCCGGTAGATGTAATAATGCCTGCAGCTACTGAAAATGAAATCAATATAAATGATGCAAAAATTATTGTAAAAAATGGTGTTAAATATGTAATAGAATGCTCAAACATGCCATCAACTCCAGATGCTATTAAATACTTTTTAGAAAACAACATTCTTTTTGCTCCAAGTAAAGCTGTAAATGCTGGAGGAGTAGTAACTAGTGTATATGAAATGAGTCAAAATGCTACATTTGAGCCATTAAGTAAAGATATTTTAGATGCAAAATTAAAAGAAGAAATGAAAAAAATATATGTAGATATATCTTTAACAGCAAAAGAATATGGTTATGAAGATAATTTAGTAATTGGGGCTAATATTAAAGGATTTAAAAAAGTAGCAAATTCTATGATAAAACAAGGAGTAATTTAATGAAAATGAATTTATCTGATTTTACTCCTTTTATAGAAAATAATAACGAGTTTTTTAAAGAAATAAAACCAAAAACATTATCTATTTTAAAAGAATTAATTCTAAAAACTAACAAAATAGATAAAGGAATTTTAACAAAAAAATTAAACCTATTTTTTGACTCTTTATTTTTAAACATATCCAATGATTTTGATACATTACAATTCATAGCAAATCTAAATAATATAAATTCTATATTAAATAGAACATTTTTATTTTTATCAAATGCTTATATAAAACATATATTTAAACAAGAAAATTCTATAGAAAAACTGATGACTTTTACAAAATTATGTGATTTTTATTTAACATACCTAAATCATTATAAAGACTCAAAATTTAACACATCAAAATTACCAAAAGAGATTATTGAATATTTCTCAAGCTCTAAACCAATTATCTATTTTACTATTTTCAAAGGAATTCCAATATCACATAAAACTTATATTAAAAATATGATAGATGAAAATAGTATAGAAATAAAAGTAAATTCACACCAAATCATAGCTGCTAAATTCCAAAAACAAGTATATTTACTAACTCCAGACACTACAAAAACATTCGTAGCAAATATCCAAGATATTCAATACACAAAAAAAATAATAACCTTAAATAATATAAGTAATATAAAAAGAGATAAAATCAAAAGAAACTTTATTAGAGTCCAACCAAAAGAAAAAATTTCTGTTCAAATAGAATATAAAAATGTAGATTTTATAGGTGAAATATATGATCTATCTCTTAGAGGATTAGCTGTAATATCTAAACCATTAAATATTTCTATTTCAGAAAAAGTAGAAATTCATTTAAATTTCAAATATACATATAAAGAGCAAATAAAAATATCAACTTCAGCAGAATTAGTATCTATTACAAAATTAAGTGAAAATAAATATAAATACCATTTTTATTTTATTTTAGAAGCAAAAGATGAGATAAGTTTAGAAAAATATATTTGTCATAGAGAACAAGAGATTATCAATGAATTAAATCAATACATAAAAAAGTCACTCTTTTAAGAGTAACTTTTTATATTTTAAATTGGCTGATATCTTGTAATAATCTATCTGCTAAATCATTAATTTTATTTACATTTTCATGATTTATATTTATAGAAGTTTTATTTTCTTTAGATAATTTTTGAATCTCTTGCATTCTTTCCATAAATTCTTGCATAATATTTACAATATTTTCAAGTTCATTTACATTTTTTTCAACACCTTCTACTGAATAATCCATTTTAGTAGATACTTCTTCTATTTGTGATTGTATTTGCATAGTTTGTTCAGTTACAGAATTTACATTTTGAATATTATTTTCCATCACATTATTTGCATCTTTAATTGCTTGCACAATAACAGAAATAGTAGAATCAATCTCTGTTAAACTTTTTTGTGTTTTTTCAGCAAGTTTTCTAACCTCATCAGCAACAACAGCAAATCCTCTACCATGCTCCCCTGCTCTAGCTGCTTCAATAGCTGCATTTAATGCTAGTAAATTTGTTTGTTCTGCGATTTCATTTATCATTCCTAATACATTTTTAGCTTGTTCAGCATCTTGTGATAATCTTGATAGATTTTCAGCTATTTCATTTTCCACTTCAGCATTTTGTTGTATATTAGTCGCTGATTGTGTAATAAGTGCTGTTGTTTCTTTTAATGACTCATTTGCACTTATAATATCATCTTTGATTTGTGTTGTATTTTGTGACTCAGATAATAATGATTCTTTTAATTCATTTGTCATTGTTGCTGTATCATTAATAATTTCTGCTTCTTGATTAATATTTGTAATAATACTATCAAATCCTTTTTTTAATTCTAATGCACTTTGTTTATTTTGATGTGAACCATTATTTGCATTTGTTACTACTTCATGTAAAGAAGCTAAAAACTCTTTTAATGCTTCTCTAATAGTTCCAAATTCATCATTTTCATAAATTCTAATTTCAGTAGAAAGGTCTTTATTTTGAGCTATCATTAAAATTAAACCTTTTAAACTTCTTAATTGCATCTCAATTTTTCTTACACTTAATATTCCAATAATTAGCATAAATAATATTACTAATACTCCTATAATAGTCTCTACAACAGCATAATTTTTAATTTTATTTAAATCATTTGTAATAATTTGAGCTATCTTATCATCTATCTGTTTTAATTTATTAATTTTTTTTGTAATAGTTTTAAACCAATATACAGCATCTACTCCAAATCCACCTACATGAGCTTTAGCAATAGCAATTTTTCTCATTCTTTCTACTTCTTTAAAAGAAGGATCTTTTATCGCTTCATTATATGCTTTTTTCATAGCTGGTGAAGCAAAAGTTAAAAAATCATCCATATATGCTTGTTGTTTTGACATTAAAGAGATAAATTTTCTATACATTCCTGGTTTGAATTTATCAGCACCAAATGTAGCACTTAAAACAGCTCTTTCAATCCCTGCTCTTTCTTTTGATTTCAAAAAACTCACATATGCAGCCAAATCCATAGCTATTTTTTCATTTGGAGCTAATGTAGCAGTAAGACCAACTATTTTTAAAATTACAGAATTCATAGATGTATACCATTTCACTTCATCTTTTAGAGATATCTCAAAAGAAGATACTTTTTTTCTAATAGTAGGTAGTTCTCTAAGATAATTATTTAGTTTATCTATTAATACTTTTAACTCTGGTGAAAATTGAGAAAAATCAATATTTTTAATAATGTGTTTATATGCTTTTATTCTATCATTTGTTAATAATCTTTGTTTTGGCAAAATTTTTGTAAATTTTTTCCCATGACTCCCTAAATATCCAGCACTTGCTCCCCTTTCTTTTTGTGTTTCA
>Ga0256843_1003879_pt1 | contig 10188 bp, 7 predicted proteins | sample AlvinellametaG_FD_191572 | JGI IMG/M metagenome (GOLD analysis project Ga0256843, IMG submission 191572) | Pompeii worm associated microbial communities from hydrothermal vent at the East Pacific Rise, Pacific Ocean - Alvinella | ecosystem: Host-associated > Annelida > Integument > Unclassified ... | reverse complement strand
AAATTGAGTAGCAGGAAACTGGAAAGTTAAAGATTTTCCAAATCCAGTTTTTTCTATCAATAGAACTCTCTTCTTTTGCAATACCCTCTCAATAGTTTTCCATTGATCATCAAAAAAATTATCAAATTCAAAAATCTGTTTTAATTTTATTTCTGCTTCTTGTCTATTCATTTTTTACCTTAATGTTGCTTTTGTCATCTAACGGTGGACTTCACCAATATGTAGCCCGTTAGGGTTACATATTGTGGTGCTAGGTTTTGTTAGGTCTGTCTTTAATTACAAGAAGTATTATTAATTTTATTTCTTGTATTTTGTCCAACAATTCCATCATCTCCTAATCCATGATCTCTTTGATATGCTTTAATTGCATAATAAGTTTTATCTCCAAAAATACCATCAGCAGTTCCTGCATCATACCCTAAGTCATTTAAAAAATTTTGTAATTCTTTAACTTGTGTTTTAGTCCCACCTTTATTTTTATCTTTGTCTCCCCATTTTAAATATTCAACGATTTTATTATTAGTAAAATTATTTAAAGGACAAGAACCTTGCGATTGATTTTTTATAGTAAAATATTTATATTCAGAATAATCTCCATTTTTTTCATTTATGTATGCTCTCAATTTAACTTTATAGTTATGTCCTCTTTGTAAATTTTTAAATATGATATAGTTATCGTCTGTATATTCACTTCTATCATCATTTCCTGTTTCATCATATAATTTGATTTTATATTTTTCAGCATTAGATATTAAATCCCAAGTAATTACTGCATTTGTTCCACTACCATTTTCGCTGATAGTTACTGATACATTCTGAGGGGTTGGAACAACAATATCATTTTTTATTTTAAATCCATAAAAATCAGAATATGAACATTTATCTTCATTACAAGCCTCAACATACCAAGAATATCCCTGTCCTTTATCTAATCCATTTATTGTATAAAAATTATTTTCTGTCTTTGCTCCTCTTATTACAATTACCCCACTATGTCCTGTCGAACCTTTATTCATATGAATTTTATAATATTGAGCATTATCTACTTTATCCCAACTTAGTGTTATCGTGGTGGTATCAACTATTTCTTGACTATTTCCCTTTTTTCTTCCAGGAGTTAAACCAGTAGGCTTGTTTGGTGCAACAACTTCTCCTTTTATATTAAAGTAAGCTCTTTTGGCATAACTACAACCATTATCATTACAAGCCTTAACTTCCCAATAATACTTATGTCCTTTTTTTAGATGATTACTTGCATCAAAAATATTGTTTTCAATGATGTTATCATCTAAAATTTTGCTAATAACATTTAAGTCGAATAATGTAACTTTATAGTAAGTAGCATTATCTACATTTTTCCATTTCAAGGTAACATCAGTATTGGTTAAAGTAGGATATGGCTCATTTCTTGAACCTGGGGTTAATGATGTTGGTTTATCTGGTTCATTTCCAGTTTGTAAGGAGTTATCACAATTTCCAGTTTTGACAATTACTTGATTAGACTTTACACTATCTCCATTATTCAAAATAGCTTTTATATATATCTGATATTGGTCATTAGATTTTAAATTATCATTTAAAGTTATTGTATTTTGGCTTTTGTCAATTTCTTTATCATACAACCCATTGCTAAATACTCTATTACTATGCAAAATATATTTTACTACATTACTTATCTTGTTCCATGACAAAGATATTTCAGGTTTGTTATTTTTACATATTGTAGTTGGTGTATTTAAAGTTATATGACTTTGAATATCATCTTTAACACATGTATTATCTTTTATATGATATCTATTATTGCAAGATGACACTTTACAATTAGTATATTTCCCCCATGAATTACCATCATTAGTACATTTATATATTATGGAACCTATACCATTTTCTATATTACAGCTTTTAGATAATAAAGTATTTGGCATACAAACATTATTAACACTTGTATCCACATAAAGTTGTAATTTATTTGATTTATTTTTCTCATCCTCAACCCAAATATCCCATATTTTGCTATTATTTCCTGTTTTTATATAAAAAACCATTTTTTTATCACTTATATATGTTGATGATGTAAAAACTCCTTGACTATATTTAGTCGCAAAATGTACTTTACAATTTTTATTAAAATTTTCTCCATATAAAACAATTCTTGCACCATGCTTACTTCTATTTGCTTTTATATTTTTAGGACTGATTGAATTTATAACAATTTTTTTATCGCCTAATACTTCATCTTTTTGTGTAATATCTATCGTTTTTCTTTTGGCATCTAAATTGCCTATTGTTACTACACAACTAAACTTTCCTGCTCCCTCACCAAGACTACTCAAAAGTATTGATTTATTATAATTAGTTCCTATTATATTATCACTAATTATATTTGTATCGTTAAATTTGCAAGTAATCTTATTTTGTTCATCATTTCCATAATTCATAATATTATAATAATTTATAACTATCTTATTTTTATTTTTTGAAATAATTAATATACCTTTACTCGCATTTATTATATTAAATAATTTACTATTTATATCTGAAATTTCTTCCTGTTTATAACCATTCCATATATTTATATCAACTCCCAATGATTCTTCTATTACTTTATCTATAGCATCAGTTTTACAAAAAGGAACTAAATCGCTACAAAAATTTTCCCAACTAATCGGATTATCATACCAATATTTTTTAAGATCCTCTTTATATATATTTTTATTAAAATTAATTTTTGATATATATTTTATCCAATATGCCTCTTGCTCTAATTTATCTGCAAGTTCTATATTATCAGACCACCAATAATGTGTTAATACTGCTGCAGTGGATTTCCATACTATTGATGAAGCATATTTAGTAGTATCAAAGATACTTGTTTTAATACAACTTTGAAAATCTGTTCTACTTCTACAAATGGCATAAGCTTTTCCTACACTAAATAAAAGATTTATAGTATCCTTAAAAATTCCATCTGATTGGTCATTCCAATTATTTATAGTTGGATTATTTTGAATTGTATATATTATTGTTGCTTCAGTTATTGCATATAAAACTTTATTATTACCTGTTTTTTCCATATCTTTTAATGTTTCATAAAAAGTTTCTAGAGCATTACTGTTATCAATGGTTATTCCAAAACTTAACATAATATCTTTAAGAGTTTCTAAGTCTTTTTTTTCTGATTTGTTAAATATTTCTGCAATTGTAAGTAGCTTTTTTATCCATTCTTTTTCATCATTATTTGTATTAAAAGCTGAAGCAATTTTTATAATTGAACTAACATATTTAAATATAGCATCTTTTGGGTCTGTTGAAACTGCTAACATTCCTTGTATATTATCAGATAAACCATCCAATGCGAAAACCATATTATTTACTTTTGTTTGTGAATCATTAAAAGCTTCTAGGTATCCTTGTCTTAATGGTCTAGCAATTTTAAGCAAATGATTTGCATATCTATTCAACCAAAAGGCTCTTTCATAATCCTGACAAGTTTTTATTTTAACTCTTGAATCAAAATTATCGTAAATATCTTTGCATTTTGCCTTTGGATTATAAAACTTAACTTCTGAAATATTCATATTACATTTCTTCAATTCTTCATCTAAATTTTTTTTAAATATATCTGCTTTAAGTCCTATAAAAACTTTATTATGATCAATTGAACAAGTTTTTTGTTTTTGATACAATTTAAAACTTCTAGGTTGAGTGTTTTGAATATTATCATTGATTACTACACCATTATTAAGATTGTGATCATTATCAAAAGTTTTTAGTAATATAAGAGTATTTAATAATTTATCTGAGAAAATATCTTCTTCGGATATAACATCAAATAATTTAATTCTTTCTTTTGCTTCGGTTTCACCAAGTTTTATATTATTAACATAAAACTCTATAAGATCACCTTTTTTATATAAAAAAGTACTATTTTTTATAGTTCTAATTTGTTTCCCATTAATTTTATAAGTAAGATTATCAATATTTAGATCGGTAATACTCCCTCTACTAAAAATATTGTTAGAAGATGTTTCGGTATGATTATCTTTATTTTCTCCTCCGCCACCACAACCAACAAAACTTAAAATTGTAATTATAACTAAACTTAATCCAAAAGCTTTAAAATTTTGCATAATACTTCTCCATATTTTATGTGAGTTAAGTAGAGAGGTCTTTTTTTGTTTCCTTGACCTAACGACCATCTTCACTAATATCATACCTGTTTCAATCTCAATGATATTTGATATAAAATCAAGTTGTTTGCATTATTATATCAAATTCCGCTGGGGTATGATATTAGTGTGCGAGTACTTGTTATGAGTTTAACCTTTGTAAGGCTCAGATGATATTTTTTTTAATTGTGCCATATCATCAATCCCAAAATGTCCTATAATGATTATACCTATCCCAATTTCTTGAGTAAAAAGGTTTTTAAATAAGCCTTGTATTGCTAAATCATATTCACCAGTATGTTCTATTTCAGTATCGATATCAAGTCCTTTAAAATTCCATGTTCCTGTTGAAAATTTTTTTATACTTCCATCTTTGTTAAATCTATAAAAAAGCAATTTATTATTTTGTTTTAGACATATTTTGTAGTTAAAATAATCATCTCTATTTTTTGCTTCAAAAGTATATGTTCCAATCATATCATCTTTGCTGATAGGAAAAATATAATATGCATCATATAATAGTATTCTTGTTGCAAAAAGTATTAAGAAAAATGAACTCATGTAAAGTATAAATTTTTTCATTACTTTTACTTTTCCTTTACATTAGTTTTTGAGCACCTTTTTTAAAAAAGGTGCATGGCTTTCATAGATAGTTTAGAATTATCTAAAATATATAAACTTCCATCTTGACTTCTCTCTTTTGGTGTCATGAGAGAAGTGGTATGAAATGTACTCATAACGGTCGAACACAAAAATATGTTTTCTGCTTTTAAGTGTTTAAATCTTCATCATGATATCAAAGTTTTTTGGCAAGATGAACTTTTCACGGCAGGGAAAACATATTTTTGTTGCTGTGTTTTGTTATCTTTGAATATTTACAAACAGTAAAATATTTGAAGATTATAACTATCCTCCTCCACCATCTCCACCGCCACAACCACCATCTATGCCACCACCTGAATAATCACATAAATCTAAATTATGGCTATCTGAAGCACCACTTGGAGATATATCTGTAGATGTTTTTTTTAATCTTAATTTTCCTTTTATCATCATGATAAGATAATAAAAGGAAATTAGAACTAAAGTACCAATAAAAAAATATCCTAAATTATTCATTAGAATTTTTATTCCTTTTTTTATAGTTTTTTGGCACTTTTTTTGAAAAAAGTGCAGGTCTTTCATAGTTCATTTGGAACTATAATGATAAGTTTAGGCTTCCTTCTTACCTTTTCTCTTTGCTATCATGATAACAATGGAACTTTGTAAGATAACGGTGGACTTCACCAATATGTAACCTGTTGCCATTCTAAATATAGTTTATCATGATAGTAAGTTGTTTACAAGATAAAGTTAAATCTCGCTGGGGTTACATATTGGTGTTCAAGGCTTTGTTATCCTGAAACATTTGTTTCTCTAAAAAAGCTTTGAATGACTACCTACACGAACTAAAGCTAACTCTAAAATATCATTATCAATTCGATAAATCAATAACAAGTCAGGCTGAACATGACATTCACGACAACCTAAATAATTTCCAATCAATTTATGGTCTTTAAGTTCTTCATCAAGTGTTTCACCTTCTGCTAGTGTTTTAATAACTGATTTGAGTAACTCTTTTTCTTTCTTTGAAAGTTTTTTATAGTCTTTTTTAAAACTTGTAGTTCTAAAGATTTCATACATTTAAGAGTCCAAATCATCAAAAAGTTCATCAACATTTTTGAAGCTTTTTCCTTTTTTTGTTTCTAGTTCATGAAGTGCTTGTTTTGTGTCATCATTTGGTATTTTTAACTCAAATGGCAAACCTTTGTTTAATACAATCATGTTATTAAATACACTTATTGCCTGTGAATAATTCAGTCCCATTTGACTTAAAATCTCTTTTGCTTGTTGGTAACTTGTTTCTTCTACTCTTATGGTTGTTTGAGTCTTCATGATAACTCCTTCTATTTTTTATATTATATCCCAATTTGAATACAAAATCAATTTTTTTTCTTTTTCCTTAATTTTTTGGTTACTTTTTTCAAAAAAAGTAATAGGGAGAGAGTTAAAATAATGGAGTATTTTTAATGCTTTTTGGCAAAAGGGATTTCTCTTTGTTTTGTTGAGGGGCTTGGAACTTTGTGGGATAACTATTTATTAACACTCATTATACATAAAACACATCTGAAATTCAATATTTAATACACATCAAAATATACACTTTAATCTGAAAAAACATTTCAAAATGAAATAAAATTGCATTACTAGCAAAAAAGTAAATAAAATATGACAAAACTACTTGTTAGTTTTTGTCATATTGACCTTATTAACAAACAAAGTGTGTGTTATTTAGAAAATACGGGCAATAACATACAAAGTGTTCATTGAACAGGAGGTGATTTCATGATGCAGAAAAAGAAGCTTTTGGATGTTGTACGGGATAAGATCAGGGTGAAGCATTATAGTCTTTCGACGGAGAGGACGTATTTGTACTGGATCAAATACTATATTTTGTTTCACAATAAAAAACATCCGATACAAATGGGTAAAGTTGAGATTGAATCATTTTTGACTTATCTTGCGACTGAAAAAAGAGTTTCTCCTACTACTCAGAATCAAGCTTTTTCTTCGATACTCTTTTTGTATAAAGATGTGCTTGGTGTGGATATGAGTGAGTGGAACATTCAGGCGCTTCGTGCGCAGGAGCGTAAGCGTATTCCTGTGGTTTTGACACGAGAGGAGGTGAAAAAGGTGATTGACAATCTGGACGGTATTTACAATTTGATCGTCTCCTTGATGTATGGTTGTGGTTTGCGTATGAATGAAGCGTTGAATCTACGTATAAAAGATATTGATTTCGGCTTTGATAAAGTTTACATCTGGGACAGTAAGTCTCTCAAAGATCGTACGGTTCCGCTGCCTTTGAAGCTCAAGGAGCGTTTACAGGTACAGGTTGCAACGGTGGAAGCGTTACATGAAAAAGATAGATCTGAAGGCTATGGTAGTGTTTATATGCCTTATGCTTTGGAGAAGAAGTTTCCAAATGCGAAGTTTGAGACGAAGTGGCAGTTTCTTTTTCCGATGAAAAATGTTGCTAAAGATCCTCGTAGCGGAGTTATCAGGCGTCACCATATCCATCCTGCCACACTTGGACGAAATATCAAAGTTTCTGCTAAAAAAGCGGGTATTCACAAGCGTGTAACATCGCATATTTTTCGTCACTCCTATGCAACACATTTGCTTCAGTCCGGGATCGATTTGCGTTCTATTCAGGAGCTTTTGGGGCATAAAAGTGTTGAAACGACGATGGTTTATACTCACGTGGTGGCGGAGTTGAACAAGTCTAAAGTGATGAGTCCTTTGGATTTGTAGTGGTGGGCTGTCTCTTTCAAGACAGCCTCTTTTCTCAAAATTTATGAGAGGGAGTTTCGGACGATTTTGACTGCTTCGACCATATTTTTAAGGCTTGGTTTTACCTCTTCCCATTTTCTGGTTTTCAGTCCGCAGTCGGGGTTGATCCAAAGTTGCTCTTTGGGGAGTACTTCCAAAAGTGCGTGGATTTGTCCGACGATCTCTTCCACACTTGGGATGCGTGGGGAGTGGATGTCGTAGACGCCTGGTCCGACTTCTTGTTTGTAGCCGTATTTTTGGAAGATTTTCAGCAGTTCGTTACCGCTTCTTGCGGTTTCGATGGAGATGACGTCCGCGTCCATCGCTTCGATGGTGTGGATGATGTCGTTGAATTCACTGTAACACATATGCGTGTGGATCTGTGTTTGTGGTTTGGCTTTTGAGACGCAGATTTTAAAGTCTCTGACTGCCCAGCTCTCATACTCGGGGATGTTCTCTTTTCTGAGAGGGTACCCCTCTTTAAATGCCGCTTCATCGACCTGGATGATTTTGATACCGGCGTTTTGGAGGTCGTCGACTTCGTCACTGAGTGCGACGGCGATCTGTTTGCTGACTTCGCTGCGCGGTTTGTCGTCGCGTACAAATGACCAGTTGAGGATGGTGACAGGGCCTGTGAGCATCCCTTTCATAATCTTTTGGGTTTTGCTCTGTGCGTAGGTGATCCACTCGACGGTCATCGGTTTTGGGCGGCTGATGTCACCGTAGATAAATGGAGGTTTGACACAGCGGCTGCCGTAGCTTTGTACCCATCCGTTTTGACTGAAACCGTACCCTTTGAGTTGTTCGCCGAAGTATTCGACCATATCGTTTCTTTCCGGTTCACCGTGTACGAGTACCTCCAGTCCGATCTCATCCTGAAATGCGACGCAATCGTCGATGTAGTCTCGCATTGCTTTGGTGTAAGTGGCTTCGTCGATTTCACCGTTTTTAAACTGGCGTCTGGCAGCACGGATTTCGGGAGTTTGTGGAAATGATCCGATGGTCGTGGTAGCAAGTGGCTGGTAGCAAAGTGCTTCATGTTGGAGTTTGATACGTGCTTCAAACGGCATTTCGCGCTCTGTCTGTGTGAGTGTCGCAACACGCTCTAACACTGCTTTGTCATGGATACGCGGTGATTCGCGGCGGTTGATGTTGATTTGCAGATTCTCTTCGAGTTTTGCTTTGTCCGCCGGGCTGAGTGCTGCTTCGCCGTCAAAAAAGATTTTGGAGATGAGGCTGATCTCATCCAGTTTTTCAACAGCGTAACTGAGCCACGATTTGATCTCTTTGTCCATTTTCTCTTCGTATTTGAGGGAGAAAGGTACATGAAGCAGCGAACATGAAGTGCCGACTGCAAGCTGCTCTTTTGGAACGATGGTTGCAATGCGTGTGAGGGTGTCGAGGCTCTTTTCGATGTCGTTGATCCAGATATTGCGTCCATCGACGATACCGGCGATCACTTTTTTACCGCTTTTTGCGACGGCTTCGAGTGCGTCGATGTTCTTTTCACCGTGGATAAAGTCCAGTGCCAGTCCGTAGACAGGTGTATGTACGAGGATATTGGTTGCTTCGTTGCTGTGTTCGAAGTAGGTGGCAACGATGAGTTTGATTTTGTCGCTGACTTTGGCAAGGATGTCGTATGTCGGCTTGATGAGGCTGAGTACCGCTGTATCGACACCGGTGACAAAGATAGGCTCGTCGATCTGTACGACCACTTCGCTGTCAAGTTTGGCGATTTTCTGAAGGAGCTCTTTGTAAAGCGGGAGGATTTTGCCCAGCAGTTCGTAGGTTTCGCCTCTGTCGATCTTTTTGGAGAGTCCTAAGAATGTGATAGGTCCAATAAGGTTGATTTTTGCGTTGAAACCTGCCGCTTTTGCCTCTTTGTATTCGTTGATGATCTTACTGCTATCCAGTACGAAGGTATCGTCACTTTTGAGTTCTGGGACGATGTAGTGGTAGTTGGTGTTGAACCACTTGGTCATCTCCATCGCCACACGTGTTTTATCGCCGCGTGCCATGGCGAAGTATTGTGCGGTTTTATCTTCGATATCACGAAAGCGCTGCGGGATAGCACCAAGCATGACGGCAGTATCGAGCATATTGTCATAGAGTGAGAAGTCATTGACACTCACAAGGTCTATACCTGCATCTTTTTGGTATTGCCGGTGGCGCAGTCTCAGATCTTTTGCAGTTTTTTCAACGTGTGCAAAATCTTTTTTGCCGCTCCAGTAGCTCTCCAGGGCAAATTTGAGTTCTCTTTGTTCTCCGATACGTGGAAATCCGATAGTATAGTTTTTAAACATAGTTTTATCCTTTATGTTAAATCTTTAAATAGTGGTATATAGAGCCGGTTGATTTGAAAGTATGTTTAGATAAAGGATAAAAGGGGAGGATGTGTTCCTGTACGTCGGAAGCTGAAAAAACGGCACTTGCAGTTGCATTTGGGAATGCGTTTGACAAGTTTTAAAAGCAGTTTAGCACGTGCGCGAAAATAACAGTTACAATGGCAGGGCTTTTGAGAAAGAGTACAGGTGGTGGCTTCGAGAAGTTCTTCGGGCGGATCTTCTTCCTCTTCTTCATGAAGACTACTGTGGTATGTTGAAGTTTGGTATGAAACAAAGAGTGCATGCAGTTTCGGTGCAACGGC